>Ga0222713_10001822_pt1 | contig 23369 bp, 28 predicted proteins | sample C33_649DmetaG_FD_165061 | JGI IMG/M metagenome (GOLD analysis project Ga0222713, IMG submission 165061) | Estuarine water microbial communities from San Francisco Bay, California, United States - C33_649D | ecosystem: Environmental > Aquatic > Marine > Unclassified | place: USA: California...
AAAAGTGCTGTTATAAGCGAAGAGCAGACTAAGGCTGAAATAAATATTAATCCGCGTAAAAATAATTGTATTCTTGTTACGCGGATGAATGATAATTATATAGAAATATTAGGGGATCAAGATGCTAATTTAAAGAGGAAATATGATGATATCGCGCAAGAAGAAAATGGGTTGAATAACAATTGGATTATTCGCGTTGGTGATGGTGATAATTTTATGAAATCATCAAAAATCAATGTATGGGGTATTCCGGATAATTCTAATGCCAGCGTTTGCTTTATCAACAATGTTAAGAAGGGAGACGTATTATGGTTCATCACATCTAATAGCGGTGGTAAAATCATTGCCGTTGCGACATATGAGGAAATGTTATGCGTTATTCCTACGCCAAATAAATTTATGAATAGTAGTAAAAACGCATTGATGGATAATCTTAGCATTGAAGACTTCACGTATAAGCAAGATGTGCCAAATATGCTGATGAAATACAAGGATTTGTATGTATTGAGCGAGATAGATCACCCCGAATTATTAACTTGTATGAAGAGCGTTAGGATGATGTCTATCTATAAGTATCGCGGTATTGAAGACAATCATTGTAAGGTAGATTTAGATATGGAATATATTATAATATCTTTGCGAATGAATAGAGAAAACTTAAAGCATTTTAAAAAAAAGTAATGAAGCCGAGTATCTGCCAGCCCATAGAGAAACGATAGCTAAAATATAGCAAAAAAATAAATATTATATATTTTTTATATGTATATTAGTACATATGTATATACGAGTATACATTAACTACACATTAATAATTCATAATATTTAACATTTTTTTTAGGTCTAACACCAGAATAAATAAATACTTTTTTACGGGGTATTAAATAAATACCTTCTAAAAACTTATGATCGTAATTATTTGTTACAACAACTGATTTATTAGCTTCTAATAAAATATCAAAATACGTAGGTTTATTTAATATTTTGCTAACAAAAGTTTTTCCATATTCATTAGCGTATAAATCATTATAAATATTAATGAAAACAACATTTTCTTCATTCAGCCGCCCATATAAATATTGGGACATACAATAGCTGACGTTTATATAGAAAATATCAGTATATTCGTGTTCTTTATAATATGTGATACACAAAGGTTTTAACATCGCGTTTAATTTATTTATTTTTTTAGTGATTTTATTAATGCGTACCTCAATATCATTAGCAAGAATGTTTAAAATATATTCGAGATTATCGTATTTCAATAAGTCTAAAAATGAATTAGTTATATACATGGCTGTATTATTGCGTAATATTATTTTGTAAAATATTGATATCAATTTTTAATTATTATATATTTAAAGATTTATATTATAATTATAATAATAAATGAATAGAAAACTTTCTTATATTACAATAAATATCAATGGAACTATTGGGGAACAATTATTTCAAATATCTAATCTGTTGAGCATTAAATATAAGAAAAGAGATGTTAATAAGGTTAAAATAATTTTAAATAAAAACGATAATAATAAACTAAATAATATGTTCAATAATGTATTTAAATTTTATGAATATAATGAATATGGATTCGTCAATATTGATAATATTGGTGAAATTGGAGATGCGAGTATTAATAACGTAGCTATTAAAAATTATAAAAAGGTTTTTGATGATGATATTAAAAATAAGATTTTGGATATAGCGTATAATAATGAAGATATGATGTATAAAGCATATTATAAATATCGGGATATATTAAAACATTTCGGCGACGATACAACTGACGATGATATGATATCATTAGATTATAAATGTGGTAATGAAGAATATTATAAAACCGCACTAAATACAATAGATAAAAAGAATATAGTAGTTTTTGGAAATATTGGAAATATTGGAAATATTAAAAATGATAATGATAATGATAATAATAAAAAATTATTTGAAAAATATAATTGTTATTATATAGATGATATCTCCGATATCTCCGACACCTGTAATTCAGATAATAATATGTGTGATGGAGTTAGATTAATATTGATGTCAATGTTTAAACATAATATAATATCAAGTTCATTAGAAAGTTTATGGGCTTCTTATATTAGCTATTATGAAAATAAAATAGTTATAGCTCCAAAGGAAATTGAATATATCGGTCATAAGAATATTAATATATATATATAGATTATTTTATAATAAAATATATGTTTGACGACTTATATTTTTCATATATCAAAATAAACCCATCTTATAAAAACTGCTTAGTATGTAAAAAATGGCATAATAATCTTAAAGAAATATTAAAAATTAGAAAGGCAGATTTTTATGAAAATTTATTAGATGATTTGATTAAAAGCAAATGTTATTACGAATACGATGAATATGACGAATATATTAGATATGACGAATATGATAACGATGTTAATAACAAGATACTCTATAATGCCTATAATAAAATGATAGATAATACTATAGAACTTATTGTAAATGATAGTATACGGGATATATTCAAGAACAAATTGATAATAAAATATAATAATATTTCAATATTATATAGCAAATATAATGGAATAATTTATAATATAGTTGATAGTAGTATAGCAAAGGAACAAAAAGAATATAAACGGATATTAAAAAAATATTATAATATTAATTATCTATAATGATGAGTGATAATATTCCAAGTGATAGTATTGATGAAGATAGTATTCCCGAATGGACAAAAAGGGATTATATAATATATGGATATAGAAGTAAAAAAAGTATTGATGAATGTATATTTAGTATATTCAAGATACATAATGAAACTATAAATATATGGTCTCACTTAATAAGTTTAATAACATTTTTATATATATTGTGGCATGATGTAATAAATTATAAAAAGTGTAATATAGCGAATATCACTGATATAACTGATACAGCGAATATAGCGAATATCATGAATGTAACTGATATCACAAATACAGCGAATGTTAATAATGCGATAAATATATTACAAAGTGATAATATAATATATTATAATTACATAATATTATTATTATATGATTTGATATCAATAACAACATTTGGAATATCAACAATATATCATACTTTTATACCGAATGATTATGATAATTATATAATATTATTGAAATTAGATTTATTAACAATAATATTGGTAATTTGCTCTTCTAATTTCATAATTATGTATTATTGGTTTTGGTGTATAAGTAATTATTTGAATATGTATATAATAGCTTCTTGTATATATTTATTTGGAGGTATAATATTATTATGTTTTTTAGATATTATTAAAAAATATAATTATATATTGATATATTTTAGTTCTTATAATTTAGGAATAATAATAGGGTATATATATATTATATATAATTATAACGAAAATGTTAATAAATATATTGTTTATAATTTCGCGGGTCCTCTTATAATTTATATGATAGGGTTTATAATATATTCGGCAAAAATACCTGAAAAGGTATTGTATAATTATACAGATTATATAGGAAATAGTCATCAAATATGGCATATATTATCATTTGTGGCATCATATTTATTTCATGAGGAAATTATAAAAAATATAATATATAGAAACAATAATTATTTATGTTAATTATTATAATTATGATAATTATAAAAAATATATAATATATATACTCCATGGCTATATCTAAACACAAACGGCACATTGCTGCGAGTAGTTGGCGTAAAGAAGAGCCATTGCTACTCCCGAAGATACAACGAGTTCGGAAATAGCCGCCTTAATCTTTTTTTTGTTTTCATTTAATTTTTTGCTAAACTCAATGAGCTCAGACTCATAAATCCAATCACGCTCGGATACACCATCACCGGAGATGATATACCTTTCGTTTAGGTCATATACGCAATAACCACTATCTTCAAGAATCCTGCTTTCACCGGCCATATCAGCAAAATTTTTGAAGTAAGACTTGTTTTTTTTACATTCAACCTCCATGATGGCGCTAAATACAATCTTGGCGTCGGCATCAACAATCGCGAGTTCCTTTTCGTTATCTACGACGTTGTCGTAAATGCGAAGTGCGGTCCTACTATCCTTTTGATAGTAGAAGTTGGTCATCGTATTCTCAAGGCAAGAATAGTAAAGGGGCATTTTGGCTCCAATAATTATATACTAAAAATAGCATCAATTTTTAATTATAATAGAACAAATTAATTCATCATATAAAAATATAAAAATATATAAACACTTACTAAGGATAATATAAAGATATTCTAAACAGATTACTGAGAATAGTTGGAGTAGAGAAGAGCCATTGCTACCCCAGAAGATACAACGAGTTCGGAAATAGCCGCCTCAATTTTTTTTTTATTTTCATTTAGTTTTATGCTAAACTCAATGAGCTCATCCAAGTAAATCCAATCGCGAACAGATACACCATCTTTTGCGATGATAGACTTGTCTTCGATTTCACAAATGGTATAAAATTCATATACGCAATAAAAACTATCTTCAAGAATGCTACTTTCACCAGCTATATCAGCAAAATTTTTGAAGTACGACTTGTAGTGTCTATTTTTTTTACATTCAACCTCCATAATAGCGGAGTATATATCATTTGCGTCAGCATTAACATTAGCGAGTTCCTTTTCGTTATCTTCAATATTATCGTAGATGCGAAGCGTAGTCCTACTATCCTTTTGATAGTAGAAGTCAATCAACATATCATCCAGACAATTATCGTATATTGGCATTTTAGGCTCCAATAATTATATACTAGATATAGCATCAATCACATCAATTTTTAAGTAGAATTAAACAAATTAATTTGTAATAAAAATAATAAAAATAATAAAAAATATATAAACACTTACTAAAGATAATACAAAGATAATCTAAACAGATTGCTGGGAGTAGTTGGCGTAGAGAAGAGCCATTGCTACTCCCGAAGATACATTTAGTTCAGATATAGCAGCTTCAATTTTTTTTTTGTTTTCCAATAGTTTTTTGCGAAACTCAATGAGTTCAGATTCGTAAATCCAATCGCGCTCAGATACGCCATCTTTAGAGATGACATAACCATGAGGCAAATCAAATACACAATATCCGCTATCAACGAGCATGTCGCTCTCGCCAACCATTTCAGCAAAATCAATATAGAAGGTCTTCTTTTTTTTGTATACAACACCCATGAGGGCTTTGTATAAAATTTTCAAATAGTCTTCAATAATAGATAGCTCCAATTCGTTAAACTGGAGATTGTCGTGAATGCGAAGCGTCGTGTTGTAATCCTTTTCCTTGTAGAAATCGGTCATCATACTCTCAATGTGGGAGTAATAACGGGGCATGTTGGGCTCCAATAACTATATACTAAAAATTATATCAATTTTTTAGTATAGTAGAACATATTAATTAATTCAAGGCATATTGAATATAAAAATATAAAAATATAAAAATATAAAAATATAAAACACATAGATATATATATATAATTACACATTACGCAAGAGAGCGAGAGCCACACCTGATGATATGTAACTATCGTTCAATACAGAGGCAACTTTTTTTTTGTTTTCTATAAGTTTCTTATAAATATCGTGGATCTCGCTTTCGTATATCCAATTGCGATAATCCAGCCCGTCAGATGATGTAACGTACCTTTCATCCAAGTCAAATATAACATAATCGCTATCATATAGCAATTTTGTTTCATCGTGAAACTTGGCGAATTGTTCGATGTGACCAATATTGTCGCTGTCGTAATAAGTCTCCCACGATGCTTTTAGCAATAGTGAGATCTTATCATTGATTCTTGAAAGTTCTTCTTCATTATCACGGATGTTATCGTGAATAGTGAGAACAACATTATCGTTGACGTTTTCGTAAAAGTCAACGATGTCATATTGTAGGTGAGTTCCGTAGCGTGGCATATTGGCAATAATATTATATTAAAATGTTTATCAATTTTAGGTAAAAATAGAACAATTAAATACCAAATACCAAAAACCATAAAATAGTAATTAACAATCTACATAAAATGTTTGAACGGGACTTACGAATCCTTTTTTATTATCAATTATACGATAATGAAAATGTTTTTTCAACAAATACATATTTTTAACTTTGTATTTATCAGGGCAATAAATACGTATCTCTGCTTTTCCGTTTTTAACAATCGCTATTCCAGAATTATGAAAATCTTTGTAAGCATCATAAGGATTTTGTATTATTTTTCCAGTATTATTGGACGCCCAGTATATAACTTTAGTTCCATCATCATAATCAGACATATTAATAGTATAATTTAGATTAGAACCCTCGGGATATTTTTCTCCATCAAATAAATTGTTTGGGATAAATGTTGTACCCAAAAATGGTAGAAATGTTTCCTTTTGCAAAAATAAATAGATAGATGAAAATATTATAATAATTGATATAATTCTTAATATAGTATTATATTCATCGTTTAATAATATATATATAGAAATTGAGATGCTAAAGAACAATATATAAAATAATAATATAGCATTTATATATAAATCTGTAAAAAATATGTCCTTCATTTTTACTATATAAAAAGAATAAAGTTTAATGTTAAAATTATTTTATTTATAAATTTCATCTGCGATGCCCATTTTAATACTTTCTTCGGCATTAAATTGTAGGTCCTTAATTAAAAGAGTAGCGAGCATTTTTTTGCTCAATTTAGTTTTTTTAAGATAAATATCATTAATATGATTTTGTACTTTCATACAATTTTTATATGTATCATCAATATACGTGAGCTTTCCCCAGCATCCAGAACGCAGTTCGTGTATAAGAACATATGAATTTTCTGAAATATATCTTTTATTACCATTAATACTGATAATAGTCCCAGCCGATGATACATCACCTTCAATTACTGTATTTACTGGGATTTTCAAGTTATTCATACAATCAACTATTGAAAAGGCTGAGCTTACGCATCCACCAGATGTTGTAATGTGTAAATAAATTTCAGGAACAACATTAGTATTAATAGAATCCATTCGCAGAGTTGATTCCAGAATTCTTAAATTTTTACACAATTGAAAAGCAGTTTTTTGAGTAATGCTGTCTGAGAAATAAATGTGATTATTTAGCGAATAAATATTCACACTATTTGTATTTTCAGAAGTCTCATCGTCGCTACTACATTGATTATGCGCGTCACTAGACATCCTCATTCTTTTTTTTGAACTATATGACATATTATGGTAATATCTTACTATTATTACAATATTATGTAAATATAACCTTATATTATTTTTTTGAGTACATAATTTAAAAATAATTTAATTTTTATAAAAAATGTGAAATCTCTTAGAAAATAACAATTATGTACTCTTTTTAATTTATTGATAAATTATAAAGAGACTTATATGAAATATTTGAAAAATAATGTAGTAATAATACTATTAATAATGTTACTATTTATTGTATTTTTAGCTTGCTTTAATAAAGAGGTTTATAGTATATACTATAGAAATAATATAGAACATTTTGAAACAAAAAATGAGAATGGAATAGGATTAAAATGGATTTATGTAGGTACACGAGAGCCTAATGGAACAAAAATTAATAATGATAAATTACGTACAATATTAAAAAGTAAATATGTATCACCTGTTATAATAAATGAAGATGAATTATTTAGCCTTGATATCAAGGATATATCTTATGATACTTATATAGATGTTGAAGGTAAATTTTACAAACCCTATGATAATACTAAAATATATTTAGATATGGGCTTAAGGTGGAGAAATTTAGGTTCAACGACGGAAAGTTATGTAACATTGAATTATAAAGAAATATTAAATGTGAATATTAGGGAAGCAATAAAGGAAAAAGTGTTAGCAAAATCATTTGAAAATATAGAAGGTGAAAACATAATATTATTTACGAGAAGAGAGCTATCAAATATTATAGGTGATAGTAAATTAACATATGATTCATATATAATAGTAGATAATAATAAGTTTCAACCTTATTATGAATTAGATAATAATATTAAAAAAAACGAAAATATTGGAGATATAAATAATGATACTATTAAAGAGAAGGGATTGGATGCGTCATTCGCGGGTTCAACGAATGTAAGTATGGATGATAGTATATATAAATATAGACCATTAGAAGATTATGAGTTTGAATCGTCTAATCAAGAATTTAGTCTTAATACGCAATATTTATATTATAAGCAAAGTAATGATGATTTAGAGAAAAACATTAACGATCCTATAGATGATAGTTATTTGCCTTATAGTGAAAGTAGTTATAAGGATGATGCGTCTTCAATATCACAAAATAGCATTAATGAATTTATAATAATAGATGTATATAAGTCATTATTGAATAGACAACCGAAGGGAGATGAATTGCGAAAGAACCTACAAGATTTTTATGAAAAAAATATTGATGAAGAAAAATTAAAATTACAGATATATAATTCTACAGAATATAAAATGATTGTTAAAATGCAGTCAAATGATATAGAGCCTGGTTTAGTTACACAAATATCAAATGTAAAGCTAATGGATAAATTAGAGCCAATGTATAAAGCACAATTTAACAAGGAGCTGCCATTTAAAATGAAAGTGCCTATAAAGCAATGTTATATACATTTACAATATAATGATTATTTGTTTAAGGCATTTTTAATGCACGATAAATATTCTCTTTTTGAAGCGGCTGTAATGCGAGAATATACTATGACCGATAAAAAATTATTAGAAATATTTAATAATCATTTTGTATTATATGAGTTAAGATTAATAGCAAATGGATTAAAAAGACAAGATGTAATAAAAAGAAAATCATTAGAAACCCCTATAGCACTTCAAACAGACGCGACTAAAAATACGCCAAATAGTATTGAAAGTAAAGAATTAGACATGAAAACAAAAGAATATATATCTGAAATTATTCAAAATAGTGATAAGGCAATAAATATCAATATTACATTAAATGACAAAGACAAAGATATGAGCAAACCATATAGTAGTGGCGGAAATAATAGTAATGGAAGCGATGGAGGTAGCGGAAATAATAGTAATGGAAGCGGTGGTGGTAGCGGAAATAATAGTAATGGAAGCGGTGGTGGTAGCGGAAATAATGGAAAAGGAAGCGATATAAGTAGCGGAAATAATGGAAAAGGAAGCGATATAAGTAGCGGGAATAATGAAAACGGAAGCGGTAGTGGTAGCGGAAATAATAGTAATGGATGGAATAATGGCAGTTTAATGGTAGATAATACAAATAGATTAAATCAGAGCGAATTAGTAATTGATAAAGAAACAGGTAGAATGATTAGATATAGTGATATTAAAAACGATAAGAGTTATATATCTGGAAATAGAATTTATAATCCTATAGCTTATAAACAGCATTATAGAGGCGATCCATTATATCGCCCAAATGTTTGTTCGTATGGTACAAAACAGGTAGTAAATCCTGTTATGATTATAAATTCTAATGAATTTCAAGGAACGCCATTAAAAGAAGCCATAGAAAATACGCAAGTTGGTAGTATAATGCCCAAATTTGAATATAGAGAATATGAAGAAATAAATTAAAAAAATATCCTTATATAATAGAGAATAATTTAAAATGACTCAATTTGAATTAATGAATTTAGAAGGCGGGTCTATCAAAGTTTATACTGGTCCAAAGGATGGAAAATTTATTATCAATAAAAATGGTAAAAAGGTTTATTTAAATAAAAAAACTATTGAAGATAATATAAAATATGCTCCTAAAAAAAAGGGTAAAAAAAAGGTCTAATAATAGGAAAATACTAAACTATATTAAAGCATAAGTTTTTTTTAATATATTTATTTAGATTAGATAAATATAAATGTCACAATCAAATAATATTAACAATATTATTGATAAAATTGAAGAAAAACAATTGCGATTGCTATATCACGATTTTGAAAAGGTAATAAATATTATATCAAGATTTGTCATAAAAAAAAAATTAATATTATACGGAGGGCTTGTTATAAATTTATGTTTACCACAAAAATATAAATTTTATAAAAAATATACTATCAATGATTATGATTGTTATTCTAAAGATCCATATGGCGACTCGTTAGAACTGGCAAAATTAATAAAAAAACACAACTATAAGTTTATTAAAATAAAATATGCTAAACATGATGGAACATTAAAAATATATGTATATGGAAAGCAAATATTCGATGTCACATTTATAGAACCCGAGATATATGACAAAATAATAAAATATACAAATAAAAAAGATAATAAATTAAAGTATTACAAAGATAAATACAAGATAATACCATTAGAATATATGAAGCTTAATTTATATTTTGAATTAGCCCGCCCAGAACAATCTGGATGGAGATGGGAAAAAATATACAATAGATTAAATATTTTAAATAAAGTTTATCCAACAAAAGAAAGTGATATAGTAGTAAAAAAATGTTTATGTTTAAATACAAATTATAATAAAATGGTTAATATTGTTATGGAATATATAAAAGCGAATAAATACCCTATCATAGATAGTTATCCATTAAGATTGTATACTATTAAAAATAAGAATTGTTGCTTTAGACTTAGTGAAAATTCTAGATATATTACTATATTATCAAATGAATATATTAAATCAAAGCAGGATATAGTAAATATTTTAAACAACTATGTAGATAAATCAAATTATAAAATATTATCAAAGCTTTATAGAATAGATAATATTAACTTATATAATTATTACGATATAAGTATCATAAATTTGAGTAATAATGATACTTTTAATATAATAAAAATAATTCAATGTAAAAATGAATGCTTCTCTATTAATAATAAAAATGGGTTCATAACAGGAAGTTTAGATACTAATATATATTTCTTATATTTGGAATATATTAAAAATAAAATATTTTTAAATAATGACAAGGAGGCAGCAGAGAACCTTTATTATATAAATAAATATGAGGAGTATATTAATAATGATATTAAAAATGACATTAAAAAGAGATTGCGTAGCGAATGTTATGGTATTATAAATAAGGATGATGATATTAAAAAATTATGGAAAAAACGATTAACATTAAAATATGTCTAATCAAGCTTTTTCAATATAAATTCTTTAATTTCAAAGTCGCCTGTATCATCTTCGCATGTATCATCTTCGCATGTATCATCTTCGCATGTATCCTCTTCGCCTGTATCCTCTTCACCAGTATCCTCATCGCCGGTATCCTCGTGGATAAAATGAGAATCTAATTCTTTATTTTGAATATCATTATATTGAATAATATAAATATTTTGCTCGTTGTTTAATAACAGCTTTTTACATTCTGACAATTCATTTATAAAATCATTAATTTTAATTTTTTTCAATGTTTTAACGTCATTCATAAGTAGTTTAGTAGCTTCACTTTGAAGATTAATAATAACATCATTAAAAATAGGTAAAATAAGATTTAGAACAAGATAAAAATTAACATTTAAATTATAGTATATGGTCTTATAATTATTAATAAAATTAAGTTTCATTTTAAATATCATATTAATATGTTTCTTATATATTTTTATGATAAGTTTTTCTTAACGGTATATATACATATATTAAGTTTAATGCTATGTATATCAGATTTTTGATATATATTATTATTTTTGTCTTTTAAAGATAAATCAAATCTATTTAAAGTTTGTAGCACAGGATTTATAGTGTGGTTGAATGATGAAGCAAAATTGCCGAAATTTGTAGCTATTATTAAACGTGATTTATATTTATTTGTATCAACGACGTAACCTTCATAAGGAATCATGGCAAAATATTTTATTTCATTAATATTATTATCAGGTTGTTTAATATATGATATTTCTCTATCAAAATCATTTAAAGAAAGATAGAATTTATCATCGGATGTATATTGTGTATTTGTTATTACGGTAATATCAATAATTTGTATAGATATAGCATTTTTTATAGTATCGCTAAATTTAATGTAAAAAGAGAACTCGTTAGTGTTCATAAAGGTTCCGTTATTGGAATCAATATGTAACATAATTTTATCATATGCGAATGTATTATTAAGATCAACCTCCATTTTTTAATGTTTCTATTTACTTTTTATATTTATAATAATTTATAAATTAAAACGATTAAAACGAAAAGAGTACATAATTAATTTTTTTACAGAGTTTTCATAAAAGTCAATATTTTTATATTTTTAAGAGATTATGTACTCTTTTTTTTATAAATGTATATAAAATGTATATGAAAAATATATGAAAAATATATGAAAAATATATGAAAAATATATGAAAAATATATGAAAAATATATGAAAAATATATGAAAAATATATAAAGATATTTTGTGATATTATAACCATAAGAAAAATCAGGAATTAATGACTAATAACGAAGATATTGCCGCGGGTTTTGACATTGGAACTACTACAAGCTGTGCTGCTATTTGGATTAATGATCGCGTTGAAATTATTCCAGATACACAGACAGGCTCACGTATTATTCCTTCGTATGTATCATTCAACGATAATGAAAAACTTGTAGGAGATGCTGCTAAAAATCAATCAACTATGAATCCTAAAAATACTATTTATGATACTAAGCGTTTAATTGGTAGAAAATATACTGATGAAGTAGTACAGCAAGACATTAAATTGTGGTCTTTTAATGTATCTGGTGATAATAATAATAAGCCATTAATTAATGTTAAATATAAAAATGAGGATAAAACATTTCATCCTGAAGAAATTTCGGCGATGGTAATTCAGCGTTTAAAAGAAACAACTGAATCATATTTGGGACATCCTCTTAAAAAGGTTGTAATTACTGTGCCAGCTTATTTTAATGATTCGCAGCGTCAAGCAACAAAGGATGCTGGAGCGATTGCTGGATTAGAAGTATTGCGTATTATTAATGAGCCAACGGCCGCAGCGATTGCTTATGGTCTTGATAAAACAGGAGATAAAAAGGAGAAAAATATTCTTGTATTTGATTGTGGTGGTGGTACTCACGATGTATCTATTTTAACACTTGATGGTGGTATTTTTGAGGTAAAATCAACCGGTGGCGATACACATCTCGGAGGTTCTGATATTGATAATTTAATCGTTGATTATCTATGCGATGATATCAAAAAGAAACATAAGATGGATGTTAGAGAGAATGCCCGAGCATTGAAAAGACTTAATATTGCTGCTGAAAAGGCTAAAAAGAATTTGTCAGCATCATCAACAACTACTATTGAAGTGGATTCTTTAATGGATGGTGTTGATTATAATACTTCATTGTCGCGTGCCAAATTTGAATCACTTGCTGATAAAGTATTTCAGCGAACATTAAAACCACTAGATCAGTTGCTAAAAGATGCTAAAATGAGTAAAGGAGATATTCATGAGATTGTTCTTGTGGGTGGTACTACACGTATTCCAAGACTTCAAGAACTTTTATCTGAATATTTTAATGGAAAACAATTGAATAAATCGCTAAATCCAGATGAGGCAGTAGCCTATGGTGCTGCGGTTCAAGCGTCTATCTTAACCGGACAAGGAAATAGTAAAACTAACGAACTACTACTACTTGATGTAGCGCCGCTATCTCTCGGTATTGAAACGGCGGGAGGTGTAATGACTAAAATTATTGAAAGAAATACAACTATTCCTACTAAAAAATCGCAAATTTTTTCAACATATTCAGACAATCAACCAGGCGTAGATATTAAAATTTATGAAGGTGAGAGAGGATTTACAAAGGATAATAATCTTCTTGGTAGTTTTCATTTAGATGGTATTCCACCGATGCCTCGTGGACAAGCGCAAATTGAAGTATCATTTGATGTAGATGCTAATGGAATTATGAATATTACCGCTGAAGAAAAATCTACAAAGAAGACAAATAATATTACCATTACAAATGATAAAGGCAGATTGTCAAAAGAGCAAATTGAAGAAATGATTAAAAAAGCTGAAGAATTTAAAGAAGAAGATAATAAACAAAAAGAATTGATTGAAACAAAGAATGGATTAGAAAATTATTTGTATAATCTTAAGAATTCTATGAAAAAGAATGAAAATTCTCCTCCATCTATTGATGAAATTAAGGCCGAGATTGATCCTATTATTGATGAAGGATTGAAATGGTTAGAAGACAATGCTAGTGAAGACATTGAAACTTATAAAAATAAGCAAAAGGAACTTGAGGAGAAGGTAAATCCTCTAATGCAGAAGTTCTATAGCAGTCAAATGCCAGCAGGTGGAATGCCCGATATGCCTTCTGGTGGAATCCCAGAAGAACCTAATGTAGAAGACCTTGATTAGATATTATAATTATTCATCTATTTTTTCATACCCATTATAACAAATGGGATAGATATCAACATAAATATTATTACTAATAATATTATAGATGCCAATATTATATTATAAATCCAATATACTTCACGTTTAATATCTTCACTACATTCACAATTTATTTCTTTTAGTTTATTGATAAAAATTATAGCAATAAATATATTTACGAATCCAAATAGGGATACGATACCTACAAAACCTCTATATATAGACATAACAGGATTATTATTTGATAATAATACGCTATAATCATTTGCCGCGAATGCGTATAAATATATAATTAAATTTATTATAAATACAGGTATAGCTACATATAAATAATATTTAATATATTCGCGCATCCAGTGTCCGCTACATTCGCATTTTATGGTTTCTAATTTATTTAACCATACTAAAGCATTTACATTAATAATTATAGCAACTATACCGCCTATAATATTTAATACTATGCCATTTTTTAAGGAACTATAAGTTTCTTCTCTGTTATTTAGAGAAAGAGGAGTTGTCATTTTAATTTTTTGTTGAAAGTTTTCAACATCAAAATTATTCATAGTTTGTGGGCTTCTTGATTTAGAGCTTTTTGGAGAACTTTTTCTCTGCGATGCTTTTACACTTTTTTTACTCGGCATATCTATTATAAAGACATATATTTTTTTATTATAAGATGATATAAAAAGATTTCGTAAGTATATAATAATATATTATGCAAGGATTAGAAAACTTAGGTTCTACGTGCGCTATCAATAGTTTAATACAAATTATATGCCGTAATCATTATCTTAGAAATATAATATTAGAATATGATTTAAAGAAAGATGGAATTACTGATAATTTAAAAGAATTATTAGTATTAATGCACGAAGAGAAAAAATCCTTGAGACCTCGCAAATTTATTAATAATATGTTTAAAATACTAAATGGTATATTTAAATATGGAGAGCAAATTGATATATATGAATTGTGGATATTTTTATCACAAGAAATAATAAAAGAAATTAATGAAGACGATAGATATTATGGCAGAATAAGTAATATAAAAATTAAAGACATATTAAATAAAGGTATTGTAATAAATAAAGATAATGATTTTGCCAAACTATTATTAGATAAAAGCCCATTAAAAAAGAGATTTGAATATTATAATATTAAATTGAATAAAAATAAGGTTTCCAAATATCAGTCATGTATACAAGGTTTTTACCTAAATATAATAACATGTCTTAATTGTAATAATACATTATATAATTTTGAATCATTTATTACATTAAATTTAAATATTACACGAAGTAATATGTCTGTTGTTGAAATGATAAATGAATTATATAGAGAAGAGGTAAAATGCGACGACTGGAAATGTGAAAATTGTAATACAAAATCTATATATAAAAAACAATCAAAAATATGGGATTTGCCAAAAGTATTAGTAATAGTTGTTAATAGATTCTGTGATTTATATAAAAAAAACGATGAACCTATTAATATAAATGATGTATTAAATTTCACAAAGGGGACAATATTAAATGACATAGATGTAGAAAAAAAATATTCTTTATCATCATTGGCTTTACATACTGGTAATATTGACGGGGGGCATTATGTAGCAATATGTAATAATGATACACCCGATTATCATTTATATAATGATATAGATGTTTCCAATGTTGATAATTTCAAAAATAATAATAAATATGCTTATATGATATTTTATAATGAGTTATAAGCGAGTCATTATTACCACAATGATTTATTAACTTTATTTGGTAATCCGTGACCGAATACAATCATATATATCAATATTACGGCGGCTATTAAAATACTTCTATTTTCAGCTACTTCTGGTTTTTGTTTTAATAAAAATACCATCAATATGTATAAAATTAATCCTATAATTACAGAATGTAAAACCATAATTATACCTCTTTCCATTTTATGTATGTATATCTATTAAGTAAATATATAAAAAATATAAATATAATAATATATTAAATGGAAAATATAGAAAATAGCATAGTATCAATTAATATAGTAGACGAACAAATTAATATACTTTATGATAATGATATGACAGAAACTTTAATGATTAACAAAGATACTTATAAGAAAATGCGTGATAATTGGCTAATTGACCAACCGCCATTTATATCAGATAAATATAAAAAGCAAATGAATAATATTATTTTATCTGTTATACAAAATAAGCAATCGTGTATTGCTGAGCTAAAATCATTTTTTACGCAAGAGAATATAGTGGAAGTTACAAATTTCTTTGTATATATGAGAAATAGAGATTTAACTGAAGAAAAATCAAAATGGATAAAAAAATAAAAAATTAAATTAAAATAAGTATATGAAAAAAGTATTGCTCGTAACATTGAGCATTTTAAACCAAGTATTAAACGCGTCAGGGTATATAAATATAAATGTATTTGGAACAGGGTTGTTCTTACCATATAGCATAGGTGTTATTGGATATATTAAGAAACATGTAAATATAACAGATAAAACTGATTATAGAATAAATGGTATTTCTGGGGGCGCATGGTGTTCTCTTTTATATACACAGGAAGATGATTTGAGCGATCATGACAAAATATGGGATTATGCGATTGGTGGAGAATTGACAAATATTAAATTACAGAATGACATGAAAACGTTTCAAGAGAATGTAGAAAATAATTTAAAGAATCGTTATAAAAATAGAGATGCTAAAAACTTAAATAAGATATCAATAATATCTACAAAAATAGTAGGTAATTTTTTTAATATGGATGTAGAAAAAAAAAGTAATTTTGATAATATAGACGATTTAATTAATTTTTGCTTATGTAGTTCGTATTTACCATATTTATCAGGCAATAGCTTTTCGAGAGAATATAAGGGTTCTTATTATATTGATGGGGATATTAAATATAATTATAAAAATCAAAAAGATAAATTAACTGATGATGAAAATGTTAATAACATAATAATACATAGAAATATGTGGGGTAGGACTTTTTCACCAGAAAATTTTTTATATATAGATAAAGATAAATCAAGAAAATTGTTTCAGCAAGGCTGGGAAGATACAGAGAAAAATATAGATTTCATACACTCTAAAATTAAAATTTGATTATGTGCTCTTTTATTTTTATTATAATAAAAGATATGCCACCTAAATCAGCAAATACTCAGACTACTCAGACAACTAAGAGAGGAACAACAGATTTAAAAATACCCACAAAGGCGGATGGGACAAAAGATAAACGTTATAATATGCCTCAATTTGTGAATAAAGATGGTAGCAGAGATATGCGCACGACACTTACAAATAACAGAAAATAGAATAATAGACTAATTTAAAAATAATTTATTAGCCTTATTATATGATTTTTCAATACGTTTATCATAGTTTTCCAACCTTTTTAATCGCATCAGTTCTTCTTTTTCTTCTTTTATTCTTTTTAACTCTTGAATTTTTAATTCTTTTTGTGATAATTGTTTTTCAATTTTAGAATCGCTATATTTTTTATATTCTTCAATATTTTTAAATGATTTATTATTATTTATTATAGAAGTGTCAACAAGTCTTGTACCATCATGTGCCTTCATATAATCTGTATATGCTAATGTTTTAGATTTTTCGGGAGCACATGTATAATCGTCGGATTTTTTACTGCCTAACTCTGTGAAATTTAAAGTTTTAGCCATCAATAGTGGTTCGGGCTCTTTATATTTTACCAATTGTTTGTTAATAGGAACATTTTTATTAAATAAATTATTAAAAGTTTCATTATCTATTTTGTCTTTTTTTATAACTTTTTCTATATTAATATCTTCGCGTATTTTGGAAGATATTTGCATTTTTTCACCATATCCAAAATCAATATCGTCATCATATACCTTACATTTTTCAAAGTTTTTATTGAATTTAGTAGTAAATGCTTCATCGCCGCCATTTCTTAAAATATCACTAGGATGCGGCGTTGCTTCACTAGTCATTTTATGAAAATATTCTGTAGATTGTTTTTTAAGTTCGTAATGATCTTGATCACTATTACGTTTTTTATATTCTATTGCTAATTTTTTAAATGAATATGTAATAATATTAAATAAATCTTTATTCCCACCAGGTTTGTCTGGATGTGTATTTATAGCAAGTTTTTTATAAGCGTCTTTAAGTTCATCCCATGTAAAATTTTTTTTAAGATTTAACACTTCATAATGGTTAAGCTTTTTCATATCTATATTTTTTAAATCTATAGTATCTTTCGTAGAGTTTTCATAATTCACCGAATTAGCTACTTTAGCTACATTATTATGTTGTAAGGAGTTATGATAGTCTTGATATATATTTTGTCTTGAAGATGTATTTCCCATATCATTAAATATAGTAGATTTCTTATTAATTAATATTAACTTAATATTTATAATTTATAATACGCATATATACGCATATATACACATATATACGCATATATACACATATATACGCATATATATACGAATATATAAAAATATATTGGATATTATTTAATAATTAAATATGTATAATAGTATAATTATCGCAGGGTGCAATTTTATAGGTTTATATTCGGCAATTAAATGTATAGATAGTGGATATAATAGGGATATTATAATAATAGAAAAAAAAGGGGCCTTTATAGATAATAAAACAAATTATTTAATTTTCAATAAAAATCATATACCATATATGAATTTGCTAAATAAATTTTCAATTAAATATATTAAATATGTGTTAAAATATAATAATAAAACATCAAATATTTTAAATAATATTATTAATAACTCTAAAATGATAACAAAAAAATCTCTAAATAATCAAACCTTTATAAAATTTTGTAGAACTATACTTAATCCAAATGATTATAATATTTTGAAAAATAATATTGAAGACTTTGAATATATATATAATAATGTATCAGCTATGTTTGCGATAACTTTATTTACGAATGAATTAAATAATGAGCATGAATATTATATATTGGATGATGAAAAAAACTTATTGATTGATCGTATGTATAATTATGTGATAAATAGTGGAGTTATAATATTATTCAATACAGAGATTAAAGATATAATATATAAAAATAATATTTATATATTATCAAAAAATAAAACATATATATCAAATATACTTATATTAACATTCTCAAAAGAAAATTTATTAAAGTTAAAGTTCTTCAGCAAAGAAAATAGAAAATTATTAAATTCTGTGTCAAAACATAATATAGATATTGATAAAATTTTTTGCGATAACAAAATACAATATGGTAACGACATTAAATCACATTTATTAAATACGATGCATATAGTATGTCCTATTAAAAAATACAATGTATATTTATGGAATGTAGGTATAAATGAAATAATTATAAAAGAAAAAATAAAACAAATGTTTAATCATATATATATATGTAGTGAATCATATTCGAGAAATTCATTCTTTGCCAATTATTCTATAGAAACATATGACGATATACATAATAAGGTAATTAATAAGATTACTAAAAAATGATAGACAGCATTCTCTATAATATTACTATATTACATGGCACAATATTATGATGAAGAATACCTCATTGAAGAATGTAAAAACTCTCTTTATAATTTGTTTAAGAATAATGTTTATCTTAATGACATGTGGTTTATATTTTTGGATTATTATGAAATTAATATAAACGCGACAAAATATAAAGCATTACCAATTATTATAACATTTATCACAATGCTATTTATTCAATTAATTTTATTTTATATAATATTTTATGTAATGGTGATGTATATAAAATATTATGCTAATAAAAGCAATTCATTAAAATATAGAGAGCGCCATTATATAGCTAAATTATTTTCCAGTACTACCAAATCCCCCCATACCTCTATTAGTATTGCTAAAATCTTCACTTGATATTTCTAAATTAACGTATTCTTGCTTTTTAAAAATTATTTGACAACATTTACAAGGCAATTGAATATCGGGCATATCTTTATTTATTTTTATTAGAGCTACATAAAGATTTCCTCTATAACTCTGATCTATAATACCGATATTATTCGCTAGCATATATCCGGATTTACTTATAGAACTACGTGGAACAATTTCAACATAATATCCATTTGGAATATCTAATTTAATTCCCGTGTCATACAAAATAACACCACTATCTAAATTTTTATATTCTTTAATAATTGTTAAATCATATCCTGTATCACTATAAGATGCTTTAGCTGGTATTACCGCATCACAATCTGTTTTAAATACTTTTAGGATAGGTAAATTATCATTATTATTAAAATTATAAATGTTGTAATTAATATACAATGATTTACCATAAGGAGAGTATATTTTTCCCAAAAAATCAAGCATATCCGAATTACGATATTCAATAGTATATCCAATTTTTCCTTGCTCGACTATATATGGGATATTATATAGTTTCCCTATTTTTAAGAAATTCTCTACTTTATCAAATACCACATATAGCGATTTACCAATTATATTTCCATATACCTCTATATATGCTTTAATAAACTGATTTGAGTAATCACTGGATATATTATGTAACATATCAATAAAATTAGTTAAATCTTGTTTATAAATGGAATCCAATTTAATATCACCAATATGTTTAATAATATCATTAATTAAACATGAAGATGTTATAGTCAATTCAATATTGTTATATTCGCTAATTTTAACATCACCTATTTTTTCCAATATATTTATAATATTGTTAATATTGTGAAAATATTTAATATTACTATATTTCTTTTTAGACTTAATATAATTGTTATATGTTGCTGATTTATTTTCTCCTTTATCTACACGATGTATTGTAAATTCTGATTTTAAAGATATATCATTATATTTTTCTTTTAAATTTAATAAAATTAAACTTAATATATAAACTTTCTCTGGTGTATCCAAAGTATCAAAATATTTAGTATTTATCATTTTAATAATAAAAAAGTCTAAAACTTTATATAATTATTAATTAAATAATGAATGATAATTATTATAAGTATTATACTATAGAAAAATCAGTATTGTTGTGCTATAAAGCTATAAAAAACTATGTCAAAATTGATAAGAATGATTTATTAATAGAACCGAGTGCGGGGAATGGCGCGTTTATTAAGTATATTAGTAAATTATCAAGTAATTATATATTTTACGATATTAAACCCGAACATAATGATATAATTAAACGTGATTTTTTAAAAGTTAAGATAGATGATATAAATAAAGACATTAATAATATACATATTATTGGAAATCCACCATTTGGTAATAAATCAAGTATAGCAATTAAATTCATAAAACATAGTGCTTATCTAAATGCTAAAACGATCGCATTTATATTACCTATAAGTTTTAATAAAGCAAGTTTTAAGAAAGCTTTTCCCATGAATTATCATTTAATATATAATAAAAATATGCCAGATTATTCATTTAAAAAAAATAATGAAATAGTAAATATTAAAACAACTTTCCAAATATGGGAAAAGAGAGATTATAAAAGAAAGGTTAATAAAAAATTAATACCAGCAGGTTGGTATAATTTCTGTAAAAAATCAGAGTGTGATATATCTATAAAAAGAGTTGGATTTAGCGCGGGGAGAGCCAAAATATGCGAAGATAATGACAATGAAAATACTAATTGGTTTATTAAAACAAATATAAAAGATAAATCACAATTAGAAAAAAAGTTACATATGATGAATAAAATAAAATATAATTTTAAAAATAACGTAGGGGCATATAGTATATCAAAGCAAGATATTATATTGAAATATAATTTAATATAATATTATACGCGAATTATCATTTGCGTTAACACCTTCAATAGTTTTTGCGCTTGTACTCTTTGGATACAATGTATATGCCGCATTTGTCATTTCTTTATTTTCATTATTTATTTCGGGTATATATTTATAAATATATTCTAAGCCGTCATGTTCTGTTTCATTTTTTTTCTTTGGCTTTTCAAATCTATCTGGATTTTCTTTAATAATATCTCTTTTAATTTCCTTGTATAAATCTATAGAAACATCGCTTATTTTATTTATTACATCTCTTTCTTTTGAACTCCATCCGGGCGAAGCATCCTTTTTATGGGTATATATACATATTAATGCCATAGAATGTAAGAGACCAGTTCTTGTATTTCTATATTTCTTTTTATATTCATAATTAAAAAGTGAATAAGCATTATCAACATAATCTTCTTTGTATAATAAACTATATACACCCCATAAAAACCAAACAACATCATCGTCGCTGTTATTAAACTTCGTTTCAAATTTTAATTTTTTTCTCAAAATATATTCAATAACAAGTCGCAAATCATTAGAAATATTTGTTAGTTTATCTAAATCATCTACAGATATATCATCGGTACTTTTAATATTTTTAATTATAATTGATATGATTTTGAGTGCGATAGAGTAATTTTCATTATCCTGTGGAGGTAGTATACCTTCAAATTTTATAACTCCGTTTTGCGATAATTTCATTTCATTGCTATTGATAATATGTGATATCTTAGATTTTAATACTAACAAAGACATACTATTACATTTAGCAGTAGGGTGTTTATTATATATATCACATATTATACACATTTTTGTTAATAAAATATAAACGTCTTTGATATTGATTTTTTCAGACTCTATTAGTAAAATAGTATTTTGATATATATCAATAACTTTACTAATATCTTTTAAATATACAAAAGTTCCAATATAAGAGCATATATCAACGTAAACGTATTCCAATTTTTCAGGTTCTTCATATAAAAATATAATCTTTGTTGCTAATAATATGCTTTTTTGAATATCACCATTTGTTATTGATGTATATAATTCATTATTCATAACAACATTTATAATATAATATTATTTATTTTAATCTATTATAAACGAATATTTGAATATAAAAAATATTTAGTGTTTATATGTTATGCTGATTTGGTTATATAATGTGATATAATGTGATATAAT
>Ga0222713_10001824_pt1 | contig 23367 bp, 22 predicted proteins | sample C33_649DmetaG_FD_165061 | JGI IMG/M metagenome (GOLD analysis project Ga0222713, IMG submission 165061) | Estuarine water microbial communities from San Francisco Bay, California, United States - C33_649D | ecosystem: Environmental > Aquatic > Marine > Unclassified | place: USA: California...
TATGGAATGTATCAAAAGATAAATATATTAAGCCTATTGTAAAATTTAATGAAATTGATTTAAATGGTGTTAAAATTAAACAGGCATCTGGATTTAATGCTTCTTTTATAGATAAAAATAAGATTGGTGTTGGATCGCGTATTATTATAATTCGCTCAGGAGATGTAATACCACATATATTATCAGTATTATCAAAATCAGCATCAGGAAATCCAAGTATGCCTGATATTCCATATATTTGGAATGATACTCATGTTGATATAATGCTTTCAGGTGATGAAAAGAATCGCGATCACGATATTAAAGAATTTATATATTTTATGAAAGCGCTTAATATACAAGGTGTCGGACCAGGTATTATAACAAAATTATATGACGCAGGATTTGATAGTATTAAAAAAATATTCAATATAGAATTTAATGATATTATTAAAATAGATGGTTTTAAAGAAAAAAGTGCTAATAATGTTTTAAACGGATTATCTAAAATAAATAATATTGATTGTTTAAATCTTATGGATGCAAGTAATATATTTGGTAGAGGATATGGTGAAAAAAAACTTAAAATGATTACAGACAAATTTCCGTGTTTATTACAATTTGACAAAAGCAATAGAGAAAAATCATTAAAACTTACAGTAACGGATTTAATAACTACAGATGGTATTGCAGAAATATCAGCTAAATTATTCATAGATAATTTACCAAAATTCTATAAATTCTATGATGATCTTAATATTAAATGTAATAATACAAATATAGTAAATACTCCTATTGCTAAATCTATAAATAATGCTATAAATGGTAAAGGATTTCTTTTCACAGGTTTTAGAAACAAAGAATATGAGAAAATGATTACAGATTTAGGAGGTATAATTAAAACATCTATTAGTAAAAATTTAGATTATCTTATTGTACCAAATAAAGATATTGATAATACTAAAATTAAAAAAGCACAAGAACTTGGTATTAAAATAATAGATACTAATGAATTAGATAGATTATTTATAATGTAAAAATATATATAAGAATTATATATATTATATATATAATCCATCACACACAATAACATTATATTAATAATGTCTAAATTCCAAGAGAAACTCAAAATTCAAAGACAGAGCGAAGAGACAGCAAGAGCAGGTCTAAAATGGTCTCCAGAAGAAGAATCAACAATCCTTGATGATCTTTCAAATGGAAAAACTATTACTGATGTAGCCCTTCAACTTCAAAGAACTGAAGGAAGTATTCGTACTCGTCTTTTCACCCTTATTTGTAAAAAAATCGACAACGGAGATGCTCTTGAAGCATATTTTTGCAATGAATATAATATTTCTTCCGATGAAATTGCAACCTTTAGACAAGTAAGAAAAGAAAGAGAAGAAAAAATGCAGAGCAGAATGCAAAATAAGACTAAAGTAGAATTTTCTGGAAATGTATCACAGAGATATATGTCCGAAGATCTTAAATATCTTAAAAAAGAAGTTGATGCAATTAAAAGACATATTGGAATGCGTTAAAAAATATTAAACATTATTTTTATTTTTTTATATAAATAAAAAATGATTTATTTATATAAAGTAGTTATTATATATAAATGTTATTAAGACATTTAATATTATTATTATTTGCTTGTATTTCTGATTCATATATATCAAATGTATATAATATTATACCAAAAAGGTCATTAGTAACTATTTTAAGATATAAAAAAAATTTAATTAAAAACAAAGACTTGCAATTTATTAATAATTTATTAGATAATAGTGATAATACCAAAATGATAAACAATTATAATAAATCTAAAACCCTTAAGAATACTGTAATTTATGATAATAATATTAAAAATATATCATCTATTACATTAAATAACATTTATATTAATACAACAGGTATTAAAAATGTTAGAATTTATAGTAAAAATGATATTATAAATATTCATTTGGATAATAATAAAAAAATTAAAGAAAACGGAGGTGAAATTGATGTAATAAATCCAGACACTCTTTTAAATCTTATTTTAGTATTATATAAAATTTATACAAATAATTAATATTATTATGTAAAAATTGATAGTTTTATTTTATTTTTATTATTTGTATCAAACATGGATGATGAAATATGGAATATGTTTGATGAAATAAAAAGCGAACTAACTATAGAAGAAAAATTAGAAGATGAAAAAATCAAATGTAATTGCGGATCTAATAAAATTACCATAGAAGATAGTATGCAAATATGTAGTGATTGTAGTGCTATATTAGGTAAAATTATAGATAATACTGCTGAATGGCGTTATTATGGATGCGATGATAATAGAGACGGTGATCCATCGCGTTGTGGATTACCCACTAATAATCTTTTACCTAAGTCATCAATAGGTTCTATGATCGGAGGTAGTTATAGAGATAATATAGATATTAGAAGAATTCGTATGTTTCAAATGTGGAATAGTATGCCATATGATGAAAGAACTCTATGGAATGTTTTTGATAAACTTACATCTAATACTATTAATAACGGCATACCTCAAAAAGTTATAGATGATGCTAAAGTTCTTTATAAACGCGCCTCAGAGAAAAAAATATCACGTGGTGATAATAAAGAAGGTTTAATAGCTTCTTGTATTTATCATTCGTGTCTTCTTAATAAAATACCTAGAAGTTCAAAAGATATTGCTATAATGTTTAATATTAGCCCTGTTATCTTAAATAAAGGTAATTCGCGATTTCAAACTCTATTGCAGATTAATGTCTCCTCACCAGGACCAATAGATTTTATTTCACAGTTTGGTAATAATCTTAATATATCTATTAATGATATCGAAAATTGTAAATATCTCGTTCATTTTATAGAGAAAAATGAAATAATGAGTGATAATTCACCAACATCTTCTGCAGCTGGTATTCTATATTACTATTCCATATTAAATAATCTCGGATATACTAAAAAACAATTCTCAGAAGTATGTAAAGTATCTGAAGTTACTATCATAAAATGCTATAAAACTATAAATAAATACAATGATTATATTTTAAAAAATAAAGAAACAATATTTACTGGTGTAATCTAAAAAAATTCTATCTTATTCTCTTTTTTAATTATCAACGCATATAAATAATATCATATATAAAATTACAATATCTTAAAGAAAGATGAATAAATGTGATGAACTTTTATCTTCTATTACAAATGGAGATGTTAAACAAAGTATTGTTATTACTACTACGTTCTTATTAACTTCTTTTAATAATATAAATTTACTCGAAAATGTTTTAATAAATGCTTGTAGCTATATAGGTTCTTTTATTTCTATATATGATGTTAAAAAATGGATAGATTTATTAAATATTACAAGAACCCTACTCGAAAATGAAACATTTGTCATAAAAGATATTTATAATGTTATTACAAAGATGTGCATATTATGCGATATTTATAATAAAAATCCTATTACTAAATGTGGTACAATGACTTTAAAAACATTAAAAGAAAAAGTAACACCTGTTTTTCAAAAAACAACTATGAAACTATCCAGTAATGGATTAATACGTTTTAATGATATTATACCACCTTATGATAATGAATATTATCACGAGGCTATAAGAATTATTTCTGTTTTAATTTTTTATATTAAAACCGTAGACGATGTATCACACGACGATGGTAATAAACTTACAGATATTTCTAATATGTTAAGGAATGTCTTAGATTATATTCTAAGAACTAAATTTAAATTTGAAACAAAATTTAATTCATCTGATAATGATAATGCATGGTTTATATGGGGTGTTTTTGCTATCTTATATAATGAAAGTTTTGTAGATGATTGCTATTGGCTTTATAAAAATAATTATAAAAAAAAAGATAAACAGAAAAGATTAGGATTATTATGGGGTACTGCTATTTCTATTATTTATAGTCATAAAAAAAACATTTCTAAAGGTTGGAATAGTAAAGAAGAAAATGTTATAAAACGTATCGATGAACTCTCTATAACACTTTATAATGATATTAAAAAAGATCTAATAAATTCTGGAGAATTAGAAGATAATATTGTTTCTAAAGATAATAATATCGAACATAGAAATGGAACTGATGGGATTGATTATATTATAAATTTTTATCCTAAAATAAATAGTGATTTAATATATAGAACTACTATACCGCAACAACAGCAACAACAAGCATATCAAAATAAAGATGATAATGGTACAAAATATATTAGTTATAAGTAAAAATTGATATAAGTATATATTATTATTACAATAATAATGTTGAACGATAATTATTTTGATAATATAAATGAACCAATTAAAGCCTATATTTTAGGTCTTATTATTTATAAAATGAAACAAAATGAGAATGATAAAATAGTTTTAGAACTCGATATAGAAAATGATAATATTATCTATAATGAATTAAGTAAAATATCTAATCTTTTTAATATTAAGCAAGATACATTTGTAGCATCTATAACATCAGATGTTATTTTAAAGAAAATTAGATATTATTATAATTTTAAATCAATCTCTGATTCTAAAATCTCTGATATTATTGATAAAATTACTGATAAAAAATCTAAAGAAGCTTTCGTTAAGGCTTACATAGAATGTTATGGTAATATTATTACAGAAAATAATGAAAGTAATCTTTATATTACTAATTATATTGAAGATAATTACAATTTTATTAAAAATATGTTTAATATTCCTTGTGATTTTAAAAATAACTTTAATCTTACTACAGCTATTTATAATGATGTTAATATTATCGATTTAATGGGTATTATTTACAAAGATAAAATTTATATTAATAATGACTTATATAAATGGTATATTAATATTACTAATAATGTTGAATGCAATTATAATACTATTAAAGTATTTAAATCTGATTCTAATGCTATTTTACCTTCTAAAAATAGAGTAAGTGATGCAGGTTATGATATAACTATTATTAAAGAAGCTAAAATATTTAATGACAATACTACTCTTTATGATACTGGTATTAAATTAAATATCCCAAATGGATATTATGTTGAAATTGTACCAAGAAGCTCTTTAAGTAAATCAGGCTATATGTTAGCCAATAGCATTGGTATTATAGATCAGAGTTATAGAGGTAATATTTTCATCGCGCTCACAAAAATAAATAAATCATCTGATAATATTAAATTACCATTTTGCTGTTGTCAAATGATTGTTAAAAAACAAATTTATAGCGATATTGTAGAAAGTTTTGAAGATTTTAGTATTACTAATAGAAATGAAGCAGGTTATGGAAATGGTTCTTTGAAATCTATTACGTAATCATCTAAATAAAATTAGAAATCTTATTAAGATGTTGTAGATTATTATCAAAAGTCTCTAAAGCATAATTTATAAACATACTATTTTTTGAATAAGAATTGCTACATAATAAAAAATACTGATTATATAGATTCTTTATTTTTTCCCTTATAATAATATTATTTATACCTATATTCCATAAATATATATCATTATTATTAACTTTATTTATAGGATATATTATATGAAGATTATGTAATATATCATTTCTAATATTAATATCATTATCGTATTCTTTATCTATATAATCCTTATCAATAATTGATAAGGATTTTAATATATCACAAGTATTAAAATTATATCGCGAAATATTATTTAATATATTATATTGTTCGTCATTCCAGAATGTAAATTTAAGTAAATTCTTTTTTGATAATGTAGATATTAAAATATCAGATGTATATATTATATTATTAAGTATAAATTTTTTATTTATATATTTGAAACTCTTTACTTTAGTATTATTAATAAAAATAGCACCTTTCTTTGTTAAATATTCTATTATTCTATTAATAAGAACTTCTATATTATCATCTAATTTATATATATTATCATTACATACTTCTGATATAAACATTTCAATAAAATCTACTGAATTTATTACATCAAAGAATGCTGTAAGACCTTGAAAATTATTAATATAGTTTTTAAAATCTTTTAAAGTATTTTTTGATAATATTTTTTCACATAAAGCATTAAAAGTTAAAGATAATAAAACATTTTTAGATATTATTTTGCTCTTTTTAATAATTGTCATTATAAATGATATTAAAATATTATTTTTATCAAAAATATATTTACTATATTTTACATTAAATCGCTTTAATAGATTTATATAAATGTAGTGGTTTTTATTAAAAACTGTATAGTTATTATTTTTTATATTACCGTAAGCCTTATTTTTCTCTATAATAGTTACATTATATCCCATATCAATACATCTAACAGCTATATATAAAGCATTTATGTCTCCTCCTAAAATTATTATATTTATATTTTTTTTCATTCATTGTTAAATATAAGATAAGATGTATTTATATCTCAATGAAAAAGAGTACATAATTTTATTTTTTTAGAATTTTAAGAAAGTTTAATATTATTTGCAAATAGTTTGCATTATGTACTCTTTTTTAATTTACTATAGTATTATTAAAGTATTGTTATTATCTATTAAAATATAGTTAGTATCATTCTAATAATACTATCATATACTATCTATTACTAAAATGATGTTATCAAAAGTCGCGGAAGCCGAAGGCAACTTAAAGTTAATATTATTAAAAAGCACATAATTTTATTTTTTTATAATCTCAAAAAATAAAATATTATTTGCAAATTGTTTGCATTATGTACTTTAAATTATCAAGCTTAAAAAAACTGCTTTTTTTATCTCTAAAAAAATTTTGAAAAAATAAAAAAAATTAAAAATGAGGAGCTCATTTGCTCATTTTTTTGAAAAAATATGATAACGTTTTTGTTATATTTTAACAATATTATATTACTGTTATGGTTACGCGCGGATTTTTAATAAAACTGTGGTAGCGTTTATAATATTTTTAGTATATTATAGCATCACAAATTAAATAAAAAGTACACTCTAAAATAGAAAAACTACACTCTAAAATAGAAAAACTACACTCTAAAATAGAAAAACTACACTCTAAAATAGAAAAACTACACTCTATATATTATTTTACATAGTTAGTATCATTCTAATAATACTATCATATACTATCTATTACTAAAATGATGTTATCAAAAGTCGCGGAAGCCGAAGGCGACTTAATATTAGTATTAAGAAGAGTACATAATTTTATTTTTTTAGAATTTTAAGAATGTATAATATATTTTAGAAATAATTTGCATTATGTACTCTTTTTATTTTGCGTAACATATAACAATAATTTAACATCTGTTATATATTAAATATGGGTAACACATCATCGCGTCAATATACATATCAGCAATATTATGCTGCTATGAAACAAAGCGGTAAAAAAATAGATCTTACTAATGTTGATATTAAAGATATTAATCCATATGAAGTATTTAATCTCTCTAAAAATTTTACATGGGATGAATTAAAAGAATCTTATAAAGAATTAGCATTATCTACACATCCTGATAAAAATGGTGGTGATAATCAACTTTTTAATATAGTAACTACATGTTTTAAAAAGATGGCTCAAGATTATAAAAATCGCGATAATGATAAACCACATCACGAACTTAAACAACAATCAAAACAATATTATAATTCAAATGATATTGATAATAGATTAAAAGATGCTTTTTTAGGAGGTAATAAAAAAATAAGCAATGATATGTTTAATAAAACCTTTGAAAAATGTAAAATAGATGATGATGAAAATGACTTTGGTTATGGTAATATAATGGATAAATCTTCTAAAATTCGCGATGATATCAAAATAAATAAGCTTTTTACAAAAGATAAAGTAGATAATAATACTTTTAATGATATCTTTAATAAAAATGTACCAGTTGCTAAAAGTTCAATTGTTAAATATAAAGAACCGGAACCTTTAGTTCTCGCAAAATCAATGCAATTTACTGAATTAGGAGGAAAAAGACCAGACGATTATAGTAGCTCTGTAGAACAAAGATCATTAGCATATACTGACTATATGCGCGCTTATGATGGTAATCGTTTTATAGATGAAGACCTTATTAAAAATCGCAAAGAATTTAAAAGTGTTAAAGAATATGAAAAATATAGAGATAATAAGGTTAAACGCGAATTATCTACTAAAGAAAAAAAATACATGGAACAAAAAACTTTAAAAGAAGAACAGGAAGAAATCAATCGTCTTGAAAGAGTTAAAAAACACGATATTATGGCTGAAAAAGCATTTGAAAAAGCTAATAGACTGTTTTTACAATAATAATATTTTTATATAAGGATTAATTATAGATTATAATTAGAATATGCATCCAGAAGCATTAAATTTTACATTATTTGTTAAATATATATTAAATAATTATTTTAAAAATAAAAAAGTATTAGATGTTGGATCAGGTGATATTAATGGAAATAATAAACATTTATTTGAAAACTGTGATTATAATGGAAATGATGTTATAAATGCTCCTAATGTAACTATAGTTTCAAAGACTAAAGATCTTTATTTTGAAGATGAATATTTTGATACAATTATATCTACTGAATGTTTTGAACATGATCCTGAATATACTGAATCTTTTTTAAAAATATATAAAATATTAAAACCAGGAGGACTTTTTGTTTTTACTTGTGCTTCAACAGGTAGACCAGAACACGGAACAAGAAGAACTTCTGCTAATGATTCATATGGTACAATTGGAGATATATATGATATGAGAGATTATTATAAAAATCTTACAGAATTTGATTTAAATAATGTTTTACATATTAAAAAACTTTTTAAAAAATTTGATTCTTATTATAACCAAAGTTCAAAAGATTTATATTTTTGGGGAATTAAAAATGATAATATTATAGACAATACTATTTATCCAGATTTTTTATATAATTATGTTATTAAAACAACTAATAATTTATTATAATAAATATTTATAATAGCAATTTATGAATAACATCTTTATTATTCTCAGTATCATCCCAGCCATATTTAAATAATTTTTCTGATGTCTTATAATCGCTATAAACAAAATTAGACATATCAAATTTACGTCCCCACATTTTTCTATGAATATTTATTGAAGGCATCTCTGTATTTAAAAGTTTTTTATTATCCCATATACTACCATCTATATAATATTCATCTTTATATTTTTTACTCATTGTATTTCCTGATAAGTACGGTATATATGAGCTACACGAACAATGTTCTATCAAATCTTCTATATTGTTAAAATCGCTTATTTTCACATTTTTAGGTATTTTATTATTTATTTTTGTAGATATTATAGATATTGGTAATGTTTTTATTATATTAACATCAACCTCTTTATAACGTCTTATGAGGTTCATAGATACTTTATCCATATACTTACTTAAATCGCGATTTAATTTAATATTATAATCAGGATCATTTACTATATAATTCCATATCTTATTATAATCAGATAAATCATCTTCTAAACAATACATTAGAGATATCCAAGAACCACCTGATATTCCTGTTATTTTATATTCTGGTATATTAATATTTTTCTTTATATAACCCAATACTCCTAAGCTATATGGTAAATATAATCCTGTACCCAAGACATTTATATTAACATAAGCAGCAATATTTACATTCATTATATAAAATAACAATGTATAAAATAATATTTTCATTTATATTTATATATCTGATTTTATTTTATTCCATTTTATTTTTTCTGCTGCTATATATTTTTTACGTCCTCTCATATATATTAAAAACCTTTTAACATTTTCTATATTACTTTCTACGAAAAATTCATTTATTTTTTTTATATTACTATTTATTAATATTAAATTATTTAACATCGGTTTAAATTTATCAGAAATAAACACAGGTTCATCTTTTACCCACATTTCATACATTCTTTTATACGTATCTACTGTTTTTGGTAATGTTTCTATCGCACCATTATCATAAGTAATAACAATATTTTCATCTACTATAGCAACATCTGTAATTGCGTTTCCTAAATTTTCCATTTTCTCTTTATATTTAAATGAATTATATTTTTATATAATAATATTATAATATGAATAATATGAATAATATGAATAATAAATCATATGATATTGTTATTGTAGGTGCAGGTCCTACCGGACTTGCGTTAGCACATTGTTTAAGTAGTATAAAAGATAAAAAAATACTTGTTATAGATCGCGAAAAAACAATTGGAGGATGTCATCGTGTTATTAGAGACAAAAATGGTTTATTTACTGAACACGCTCCTCGTATATATATATCAAATTATGTAAATCTATTTTCATTAATAGATGAAATAGGTTTAGATTTTTATGATGTTTTTATAGATTATAAATACGGCGCTATAGATCTTATGTTTTCTAATATTCTTTTTAATATTAGTTTTAACGAAGTTATAGTATTAACATTAGATTTCTTATATTATTTATATGATGAACAATACGGAAAAGATATTAATTATGAAAAGCATTTAAGGGATAATAATTTTTCTGAAAAAACAATAGATATTTTTGATAGATTATATAGAATATTAGATGGGGCTTCATTATCTAAATATTCTGTAAATAAGATTCAATCTCTTTCTAATATTGCTATGTTTATTAAAATGTATCAGCCAAAAAAACCATTAGATAAAGGACTCTTTAATTATTGGAAAATATTTTTGAAAAAAAGAGGTGTCGAATTCTTATTAGATACTGATATTAAAAAAATAAATTATAAAAATAATAAAATAATTTCGATAGATACTGGTAATAAATTAATACAATTAGATAAACTTATTTTAGCTGTTCCTCCGTCAAATATTTTAAAAATATTAGAAAATAATGACGATAACGTTAAGAACTCTTTTGGTAATATAAATTCTTTTAAAAATTGGTCAGATAAAACTGAATATTTAGAATATATTTCTTTTACATATCATTTTATAAATGCTATACAACTTCCTTATATAAGTGGTATAACTTTTGATACTGACTGGGGTATTGTTTGTGTTAATTTATCTGACTATATGAATGATATTGAAAATAATTATAAAAAACTATTAAGTACAGCAATTACAATAACAGATAAAAAAAGTAAGTTTATTAATAAAACAGCAAATGAATGCACAGAAGAAGAATTATGCGACGAAGTATATAGACAGCTTAAAAATAGTATCTATCCTAATTTACCTAATAAAGAATTCTATAAAGCTGTTATAAATCCTAATAATTATTATAAAAATAGTAAATGGGATTCTAAAGATGATGCTTTTTTTAATACAATAGGAACTAAATATTTAAAAAATACAAGCGATACAATTAATAATTTATATAATGCTGGTTCTCATAATGGAAATAGCTATATTAATTATACAACAATGGAATCAGCAGTATGTAATGGAATTTCTTTAGCTACTATGTTATATCCTGAATTAAAAGAAAAATATAAATTAAAAACTTTTTTAACTACTAAAGATTATTTAATAATATTATTTATTACAATAGTTATGTTAATTGTAATTTATGCCATTCTATCTATATCATCATCATCGTAATCATAACTATCTTCATCTATCTCATATTTATGAATAATACCATTTATAATATCTTCAATTTCTTCCTCTGTTATATTTATCTTCATTGTAAAATTGGGCGAACAATATAAATCACCACTTGGATAATCCATTTTAGTAGGATAATCATTTACTATGGTAACATCTACATTGATTAATGATATAAGGAATTCTATTTTATTTCTTTCTGTGTTATTATTAATATAATAAACACCTTTTTTATTATCATATTCTACTATAATTCTATCACTGTTAGATGATATATATATTTTAGTAATACTAAATAATATCATAAATAAACGATCAAATGTTAGAGAAGGAATGGGTTTTGGTAATAATAAATTAGCTGTTCTATTGTAATATGATATATTTTCTATATTATCAAGATAATTACATCTTAAAGATATGGATTTTGGTTTATTATTTACTAATTTTAATCCAGAATATAAGTTAATAAATGCATCGGATACTGTAATGGTAAGTAGTAAAAATTTAATTATATTCTTCATTTATTATCATAAACGATTATATTTTTATATATTGTGTAAAAGTTATAAAAAAGTACATAATTTTATTTTTTTAAGATTTTTAGAGAAGTTCATATTATTTGCAAATTATTTGCATTATGTACTTTTTTTATAATCTAAATTTCTAATATATATTGTATCATTTATTATTTCTATATAATTATAATCTTTATTATCGAAAGAAGTCTTTAACATCTGATCTAAATACCATACTTTATTTTTAAGATGTATGTGATCTGTTTCATTATGTCCTACAAACATATATTCTATATCAAGATCTTTTAATAATTCTTTTGTATCCAAATTTTTACGAATGTATAATATACTATCAGTTGTATTTAGTATAAGATAATTTAATGCTTTTGTTTCTATAGATGATAAGACCATATCCATTACATATTTTTTCCAAATTATATTTATATCGTATATACTCATATTAAATTCTTGTAAAAAATCATAATGCGCCTTTGTAAATCCACCGTGACAAAAAATATATTTGTAAAAATTAAATATTATAGGACGATATGCTATTATATCCCTTATAATCTTCTTTTCTTTTATTTTTTCAATATTCATAAGTTCATGGTTTCCGATTATAGATACTACATCACTATCATATTTTCTTGCTTCTTTTTTAAGATAGTCAGTATAATATGTTAAAGCAAAATGATGTTTGTCTGTTATATCATCTTTATCAATTGATTTTCTATCAATCTGGTCTCCAAGCTGTATGACTAATGTGTATTTTTTAGCTATCCATTTATTATTACTATCTAATATATCAGCATTTTGTAATATTTCATTAAATCTATTATAATCAGAATGAATATCTGCTATAATTACTATGCGATTTATAATATTATTATTATAATACAAATTAGGTAATAAATGAAAAGATTGTAATGATAATGGTAAACAAGATATATTATTAAATATACTAATTAAAATAAGAAATTTTTTAATTATTGACATATTACTTAAAATACTAATATAATATTTATATAATAATTGACTATATAAATAATATTACATAATAGATAAATAGATAATGTCAATAAATATTGGCTATTTAGGTGATAATTATGGAACCAATAATATTAATTCATTAGATAATAATTTAGTTGTTAATACTTATAATACATCTAATTCAATTAATATTAATACTAATACCAACTCAACTTCAAATGCTTTAATAAATTATAAAAATGTTTTTAAAACAGGAATTATAAATAATAATTATGTTATTCAAAATTCAAGCAATAATAATATGATATTATTAAATAATTCTAATATAAATATTAATAATAAAATTTTATTTAATACTGATTTCTCTTGTAAAACAATATTAAATACTTGTAATGACATCTTTAATATGACCAGTAATATTAATATTCATCTTTACAAAAATAATAATTTTAATTGTTATGATAATGAAACAAATAATTTTAATTTTACATTTAATAATAGCGGTTTTACATCATATAAAAATAGCTATTTTAATCAAAATTTATATGTAAATGATATAAGACCTAATAGTATAAGTGGTGGTTTAATTAATATTTATAATGCTAATTTAATTGGTGCTAAAATTGAATCTACAGATGTTGTAAGATTCTCTATTAATGGTATTAAAACAGTCCCTTTTACAGGACAATCTTTTATAATTAATAGATATTATAATTCATATAATATATTAGAATTTAATACTCTTAACTATAATACAAATGTATCATCTAATAATTATTACAATGAACCTATATTTAAACATTTTATGTTAGATAATAATGGTATGGTCGGTATTGGTTCTAAACAACCGGATGCACCATTATCAATATCCGCAAATTATACTGATAATCCCTATGTATTTAAATATACCGGAACAGAATTAAGTGATACTTTTAATATTACTAAAGAAGCTAATGTTGGTATTGGTACTACAAATCCGTCTGCTATTTTACATATAAATCGTAATGATGATAAATTTGATATTATATCATCTAATCTTTCTTATGAAAAAGTAAGAAAATTACCATTATTAAAACTTAATATAGATTATGATATTACTAAAAATAATATTAATAATTCTAATACTGATATAATAATAAATAGTTCTAATATTTTAGCAATTAATAAATATAATTATCAATTTATTCCAATAAATACAAACATTAATATTTTTAATAATACATCTCAATTAACAAATAATATTTATTTATTAAATAGTAATTTAAATATACTTATAAATAATAATAGTAATATTACTTATAAAACTTATATTTTAAATAATTATCTTAAAGAAAATAATTTTAGTGATACTAATGCTAATATTGCTTTTAATTACAAAAATAATATATATTATCCTGAAAATTTATTCTTATTAGATTATCTTTTTGATTATAATTATAATTTAACTACAAGTTTTAATTTTATAATTCCTAATTCATATGCATATAAAAATATTAATAATTATAATCATAGTATAATAATTTTATCAAAAGATAGTTATAATCTTGGTAAATATAACAGTTCTACATATTTTAGAACTAATATTAATAATTTTAATAAAATTACATCAAACTTTTATGTATCAACTCTGGTATTAGAAAAATTAAATTTTAATGGATCTAATATTTTTTATTATCAGGATGTAAATTTTAATTTAAATATGTATATAGAAAAAAACAAAGATTTTAAAATATCATATAATACTTCTAATATTCTAATACAATCTCCTGCGCCAGATTTCTTATATTTAACAAGTAATAATGATTTTAAAGCAGCTATTTCTCACGATGGTTTATTATCTCTGGGTACTAAATATTCTTTAAATGATAATAAATATCTTTTATATATTCCTGATAAAACAGCTTATATTAATAATATGGAAATTAATTCAATTACTACAAATAATTCATCTATCATATTTAATAACAAAGATTTATCAAATATAAATAATATATCATCTACTTCTGCTAATATATTAAATTCTACATTAACTAATATTAATTCTTGCAATATTTATACAAGTAATATTATTATTTATGATAATTTAACTATTAAAAATATCAAAATGAATAGTTCAAATGTTCATCTTACAAATAAACTATCAATTAGTAGCGATCCTTTAAATAGTAATAATATTTTAACTGATAATTCATCTTTAATGAAAATAACTGTAAATAGTAATGTATTAGTAGATAATAGCTATTTTAAAAATAATGCCGGATTTATTATAACTAATAATAACGTTTTACCTATATTATCTTCGAATATTAACCCTTCTATTAATATATATGGAAAAGAAGGATCATATCCTTTAATTAAATTATCTAAAGATAAAATCAGAGAAGCTGGTCCTTTATATACTATTGAAAATACTTTAAATAATTATTTTATAAGATTAGCTACAAAACAATATAGCATAGGAGGAACATCATATTTAGAACATTTTGAAATATGTTGCGATAATATACAAGACAGTACAAATAAAATAAATTATTATAATAATATAAATGATTCAAGGCGCCAAACAAATATTCTTCCAAGTTTTATTAAACATATTAAAAATTATAATTTAATGTGTTTTGGAGAACTTAATAATATATGTATAAAATGTGATAATAAATTTAGTGATATATATGATACTATTTTAGGGGTTACAGTACCCAGCATAGATACATTTACAAATAGTACTAATAAAATTTCTTTAGGTATTCCATTTAAAGATACATCTATATTAGTTAATAATCTTCAAAGTACTATTGAAGATTGGTCGCAATTATTTAATAATAATATATGTAGTTTACCTATTGATATTTCATATTTACCAGCATATAATAAATATAACAACAATATGTTAAATATATTTGGAAATACTGGTATTTGGAGTATTTCTGGTAATAATATATTAAATGCTAAAATGAATGTCAATGAATTATATAATGATATAGGTTGTGATATTACTTTAGGAACTGATAATAATATATTTAATGCTAATACTAATTTAAATGTATATGGAAGTATTACATCAGTTTTACCTATTAAAACATATTCTACAAGTAATTTAATGACTGATATTAGAACATTTGATACTGAAAATCCTGTTGAAAAAATAAAAAATATTACTGGAATATCATATAGAAGAATAGATACAGGTTTAAGAGAAATAGGACTAAAAGCGGAAGAAATTCAACAACATTTTCCAACACTTGTTAATAGTCATAATGATAAATTAACAATTCAATATGGTAATATGGCTGCTATTTTTGTTGAAGCAATAAAAGAATTAAGTGGAAAAATAAATGTTTTATCTAATAATATAACTACTATAAATAGCAATATAACTACTATAAATAGTAGATTAGATTCATTAGAAACTGCTTAGTTAAATTTAATATGTTTTTTATATGTAACCTTCTTTTTTGCTATTTTAGCTTTTTCTATTTGTTTTTTTGTTAATTCATTATATGTTTTAGGAGTTTTTTTTGTTATTCTTTTTTCGGGACGACATAAAGGATATTCTTCCTTATTCTTTGATGAACTTCTACCGCATTTTTCATACCCTATTATTTTACCTGTTTTAGATTTTATGGGTTTATTGAGATTTATCCAATTTTCTTTATACCATCTTAATAATCCTTGTTTCTTATCTACTGTTCCTAAATATTCACCGCCTCTTTTTTTATATTCTTTAACAATCCAACTTGATCTATATATACTCGATGGTGCTAAAAATTTCTTATTAGCTAATTTTATAATATAATCATATAATTTTTTATTTTTTGGTATTGGACGTATAGTTTCTTTCATTTATTGATTCTAAAAAACAAGGAGAAGATTTTAATTTACCATCCCCTATAATTTTTTTAATTTCTTTATATTTTTTATCTTTTCTCCATATAAAAAATTTTGAATCACTTAAATATCCTTCTTTGTAATTTATAATTTTATTATTATTATTATTATTATATATTGCAATAAATGATTTTTCTACAGTATTATCATCATTTGTAATATATTTTTTATAAATATTATTTAAAGATTTAATAATATTTATCATTTTTATTTAATAATATTTAATATATTTATTATTCAGAACTATATATAATCATATATACATCTTTATTTACATTTAAATTATTTTCAAATATATCTTCTGGTATTTGTTTAATATTTAAATCATCATATAATAATATTTTATCATCTGTTTTACATATTGAACAATAATGTCCACCATTTAATCTACCATAATGAAGTCCTAAAGATGTTATAGAATATTCTTTATCTATTTTAGTATTTTCTAATACAGATCCTGATTTAAAACACAGTTTTTTATTAATAAATATAGTACTGTTATTTTTATCATCAATATCTTTAAATCTTTTTACTATTAAAAATATTACACTTGGTATCTTCCATATCTTTATTGTTTTTGTATATTCTGTGTTTTTATTGCATTTTTCACATTTCCATCCATCACACCGCGTTTCTTCTTTTAAAAAGTTTTTTATCATTGTTGTAATAGAAGGATTGTCTCCTATAATATCTAATTGAATACTTGTAAAAGGCTCGAAATTATATAAAGTATTATTACATTCTTTACATTTAATTATATTTAAAAAAAATCCTTGTAACATATCAGTCCATTTAGACATTTTATTATTATTAAATTTTCGCATCATATATTCATATTTATTAAGAATACGTTCTCCTGATAAGATTTTTTTTAATTCTATTTTATTCCTACATATAATACCATCTGATATATCTATATAACTGGTATATTCAATATTTGATAGTTTTTTATAACAATTATGATATGCATTTATTTCATCTTGAATTTTATCAAATAAAAATATCCATAATTCTCCTATATCAATCTGCTCTCCTCTATTAAAAATTGTAAGATTCTTATAAAGATTATCTATGAATTTATTAGGACTAAGTGATACATTTTTATTATACATTAAATCTACAATTTCTTTTAAATTGCTTATAAGACTATCATCTTTTATATTTTGAAGAGAATCTGATAATATATATTCGCGAAGCATAGGTTCTCTTGTTATTATTTGTATTAAACTATTAATAGCACATGTAGCCCCTAAATTAGCAAGTCCCTGCATTTAATTTATAATATTTTTATTTTTTTATATGTACATTTATATAGAATTATAATGTACTATATATCTATTTTATTCATTAGTATTATTTCTATTGCTATAAATATTATGGGTTTTGTATGGATTAAAAATCTTGAAGATATATCTTGTGAATGCTCTGAAAATTGGATGAGAGATTATATTAAATATTTTTTAATATCTTATTTTATAATTAATATTATAAATTTATTATTAAGTATATATATTAACTCTATTAAAAATAAAGAAGGGGTTTTTATGTCTTTTATTAAGAATCCTTTATATATTATGTGGACAGGTATTTTAATGGTTTATTTATTATTTGCGTTTATTAATATTTTTGTTGTTATAGCATATGTACAAAAACTTAAAGATATTAATTGTGATTGTAGCGAAGATATTAAAAGAGAAATTTACTGGTATTATAATATAATTATGGCTTCTATTCTTGCTTTATATATTTTATTGGCTTTTATATTATTTATATCTTTTTTGATTTTTAATAAAAAAAGTAAAAAATAAATTAGTATATTATATTTTAATCAACATCTTCTAAATTTGTTTCTTTGTTTTTTTCAGCATCTGCTCGGGCAAATGCTTCTTTAGCAAATTCTTGTGTAAAACCATCGGGGTCTGCTCCAGTTACTTTTATACCCGACGGGTCTGTTGATTCTGGTTGTTGAGCATATAATTTTTGCATAATAGGATTTACTTTTGTTTCATATTCTTTTTGTTTTTCTTTATAAGTTTCAGTAGATTCTTTAGTATTATCTTCAATCCATTTAATTCCATCTTCAATCATAGGATCAAGCTCTTTTTTAACTTCATCAAAAATAGGAGGAGAATTATCTTTCTTTACCATAGAGTTTTTAAGATTATATAGATAATTCTCGAGACCATTTTTAGCTTCTATATTCTCTTTTAGTTTCTCATCTTCTTCTTTAAACTGTTCTGCTTTTTTAATCATTTCTTCAATATCTTCTTTTGATAAACGTCCTTTATCATTTGTGATTGTGATTTTATTAGATTTACCGGTGCTTTTATCAGATGCGCTAATATTCATAATTCCATTAGCATCAATATCAAATGATACTTCAATTTGAGGAACTCCTCTTGGAGCTGGAGGAATACCATCAAGATGGAAATTACCAAGCATATTATTATCTTTAGTAAATTGTCTTTCTCCTTCGTAAATCTTAATATCTACACCGGGTTGATTATCCTGATATGTTGAAAAAACCTGTGATTTCTTTGTAGGAATTGTAGTATTTCTTTCGATAATCTTTGTCATTACACCACCTGATGTTTCGATTCCAAGTGAAAGAGGTGCTACATCGAGAAGTAGCAGATCATTTGTCTTTGAATTACCTTGTCCTGTTAAAATAGCAGCTTGTACAGCAGCACCATATGCTACTGCTTCATCAGGATTTAGAGTTTTATTTAGAGTTTTTCCATTGAAATAATTAGATAGAAGTTCTTGTACTCTTGGAATACGTGTTGTACCTCCTACAAGTACAATTTCATGAATATCTGTTTTTGATAGTTTAGCATCTAGAAGAAGTCTATCAATTGGTTTAATAGTTCTTTGAAATACATCTTCTGTTAGTTTTTCAAATTTAGCACGACTAATAGTTGTAGTGTAATCTACACCATCCATTAGAGAATCTACTTCTACTGATGTAGTTGTAGAAGATGATAGATTCTTTTTAGCTTTTTCTGCAGCAATGTTAAGACGTTTTAGTGCTCTGGCATTTTGTTTAACATCTTTCTTAAATCTTTTCTTAATATCTTCACAAAGATAATCTACAATAAGATTATCAATGTCTGACCCTCCTAAATGAGTGTCTCCTCCAGTTGCTTTAACCTCGAAAATACCACCATCGAGAGTTAAAATAGATACATCGTGTGTTCCCAAACACGACATTATTACCATAATAGCATTTAACTATTATTTCTCATACTTTCATATGAGATTAGACTATATCTTATTTAGATTTGTTTTTATTTTTTTTAATATATTAACCCATACATCTGGTGTTATTAAATAATATTCTTTATAATCCCCGTTTTTTATTAATTCATTTACCGCATTTATTTTTGCTTCATTCTTACCACTTTTAATATCATTCTTATACCAAATGTGATTATCTTTTATTTCTATTAATAAGTCATTTATTATAAAATCTATCTTATATTTTCTCTGTATATTTAGAAATGTATATGATATTATTGGTCCGTTTTTAACAATTATAGAATTGTTATTACACCAATTGATAAATTTTAATTCTAATTTAGATTGATATAATACTATATCATTAATACAATTTTTAGTTGTTCTTATCTTAAATGTCTTATTACATAATGTACACGAAGAACATAATATCTTATAACAATTCTTATATTTCTCTAATGTTTTAGCACGCCAATTATTATTACAATTATCACATCGTAATATAGGTTGATTTGCTTTAATTATTAGATCATTTTGTTTGTCATAAAATACACCTGAAAATAGCATTTGGTTGTTAGTTTTAAAAACAGACCAGTATTCTAAATCTTCTATTTTATATTTTCCATTTTGGAGACTTATTATATTTTTAGAAATTCTTTTATAATCTTCATCAGTTAGATGATAAGAGTAATAAATATTCTTATAATCATCATCATATTCATCAAATAACTTATCACTTTCTTTTTTTAATTCCTCTAATGATAAGGAAGTTATAAGTGGTTTATTTAATATAGATTTTGTATTTTTATTATCTAAAGTAGATAAATAATAAGAATGATTTAATCTTTTTGTTTCATCTTTATTAACACATAAAGAGCATCTATAAGAACATTTATTTATTTTTCTTAAAAATTGTGTAGTTCCTACAATATGAATACTATCGCAACTAATACATTTATATTTGATATTTAATGTATCTTTCTTTGATAGATGATTATCATTTAGTGTAATATGATAAATGCTATTTTTTTTTGATGAATATTTATTACAAGAAAAATCTAATTTTATGTTTTTAATTTCAATCGGGATATTATCTTTTGTTATTTCAATTATATTATTTAATATTTTTAACCTTTCATCCATTATGTAATATTATTATATGATGTATGTTTATATTAATTATCATTTTTTCAAATCTAAACGCCGGCATTCGTGGATATTTCTGGTAAATTAATTTATTTTAATTACCTTAGTTTATCTAGTCGTTGAACCGTATTGTTATCACTAACAATGTTGGCTGCTGATTGTCCATTTCTTTATTTTATATTTTCATATAAAAAATATCATCCATATCTTTTTCAAACCTTCGCATTTATGCTCACGCATTCCGCTGTGGTAGATAATGGCTTTAGGAGTTTCCAGCAATTAACCGGCTTCCATCATATGCTTTTTAATAACAAGCAATTGATGTACGGGCATAATCCGTAGGTAGCAGAACTTTACCACCGCAGTCAAAGACTAAAATATTTCTTTCTTTTTTATCTTCTGTTTTATCAATTCCATAAGCAATAGCTGCCGCTGTAGGCTCATTAATAATACGTAGTACTTCAAGTCCAGCGATAGCACCTGCATCCTTTGTAGCCTGTCTTTGAGCATCATTAAAATAAGCAGGAACTGTAATTACTACTTTTGTTAGAGGACGACCAATATATGCCTCTGTTGTTTCTTTGAGACGCTGAATTACAAGAGCAGAAATTTGCTCCGGATGAAATTGCGCAGCTTCTTTTTTATATTGAACTTTAATAATAGGTTTATCATTCTTATCTCCTTCTACGGCAAAAGACCAAAGTTTAGCATCATCTTGTACTGTTTCATCACTATATTTACGCCCAATAAGACGTTTAGCATCATATACTGTATTTTTAGGATTCATCGTAGATTGATTCTTAGCAGCATCGCCGACGAGTTTTTCTTCATCTGTAAAAGAAACATATGAAGGGATAATACGAGATCCGGTTTGATAATCTGGGATAATTTCTACTCTATCATTAATCCATACAGCAGCACAACTTGTAGTTGTTCCAATATCAAAACCTGCAGCAAAATCATCATTTGAAAATTTTGATTTAGGTTCTGTACTATCAGCCGTGGTCTCAGTTGTGGTCTCAGTTGTGGTCTCAGTTGTGGTCTCAGTCGTGGTTTTTGTTTCGTCGCTCATAATATACTTTTTCTTTAATACTAATATTGTGTTAAATCTTTATATAATTTTTATCTCATAGTTACTTTTTTATTATTACTATAAACACATACTAAAAGTTCAAAATTTATAATATCTTCTTTATTTATCAAGTTGTAATATTTATCATATAATTTAATATTAAATCTTAGTAAAGATGGTTCATGTGGTATTATATTATATACTGATGTATCATTAAAATCAGATGTTGTTGATGTGTAAATATTTTCAAATAATACACCATTTATTTCTATAAATGATGATATTTGTGTATTAGCCATTATAAGATATTTTGATGTAACATTTAGATTTATTACTTCAAATGAATTAAAAATACTTGTAATATTATTACTTGTATTTACTATCTTATTATCATATGTATTTATTCTATTGTAGTTATTTAAAGAAATATATATAGGATCATTATCTATTACAGGTGCTCCATTTAATGTTTTTAAATTTAATCTAACTGATGATTTAAGAATTTTTATATGTGTTACATTTTTAATAGGTTCTAATATATCAATGTAAAAATCGCATTTTGCATTATTATAATATCTTGCACCTCCATTAGTTAATTGTAAAATTTTTTTATCTAATATTGTTTCATTCTGCATTATTATAATATAATCTTCTAAATATTAATAATATATTTAATCTTCTATAACCACGCAATGATTACAAAATATATAAGAATATAGATTATATATATAATATAACTAATGTCATATACTATCAAAACAGCAACAAAATATCTATATTATAATTTTATTATGATTTTTTATATGACATTAAATTCTTTTATTAACATTTATGATGATATAATTTTATCATTTTATATTAAATCAACAGAAACTTTTATTAATATCGATAGCGATATGTATAAAAACCTAAAAAGAAATAGACTTATTAATTTTATAGATTTTTTAGATTATAATAATGTAAAAACATTATC
>Ga0222713_10001827_pt1 | contig 23346 bp, 22 predicted proteins | sample C33_649DmetaG_FD_165061 | JGI IMG/M metagenome (GOLD analysis project Ga0222713, IMG submission 165061) | Estuarine water microbial communities from San Francisco Bay, California, United States - C33_649D | ecosystem: Environmental > Aquatic > Marine > Unclassified | place: USA: California...
AGAGCTGCTCAACCACAACGTCCTGGTTTAATTGGTCCTCGTCCAGACATGCCAATACAGCCTGGAAGCATTGTTCCCAGTAGAGGGGATGAGCCATTTGAAGCTAATTTGTCTTCTATTATTCCTCCTAGAGCTGAAACAAAACCGCAAGATAAAACAAAACAACCATCTACTGCCAAACCTGCGGCTACCTCAGCACCGACATCAGCACCGACATCAGCACCGACATCAGCACAGGTAAGACCTGTGGTAGAAGGTATGGATGCGCAGCCATATGCAGGTTATATGGATAGGGCTGAGTCACAAGTACGTAATTTAATGAAATTACCGGAAGTAACTACAGCAGAACAAGAAGTTACAAGGATGAAAGCAGCCGACGTAGCGGCAGGGGTTGATCCTGAGTTTTTTCAGAAACAATCTCTTAAACTTGAAGAAGCTAAAGAAGCATTAAAAGGGGATCGTAGCGAAGCGGCTAACTTACGACTACTTGAAGCTGGTCTAGCAATCATGGGCGGCACGTCTCCATTCGCTTTTGTAAATATAGGCAAGGGTGCCAGTGAAGCTATGAAAGGCTTTGCACAAGACGTTAAAGATCTTCAAAAACAGCGTAAAGAGTACGATAAACTTCAACGTGATCTTGCTGTAGCTGAGCAAACTGCGGCACGTACTAAATCAGCAGCAGCCTACGAAAATGTAGAGAGAAAACAAGCAGCTTTTGACGCTGCTAAAAATAGTATGGCTAAAGCCACTATTGATCTTGCCCAAAGTTATGAAAGTGTTGCCCTTACTAAAGAAGGACTAAGTCTTAAGAAATATCTTGGTGAGGAACAAATTAAAGCTACTCGTGAGCAGACTGCTGCTTCTGAAAGATCACGAAGAGAAGCTGAAGAAGGAAGAAAAGAATACAGAGAAGATCAAGCTAAAGCACGTTACATGGGGCTTAGAAGGCAAGAGATTTCTGATGCTACAAAAGAAGTTGACGCTCAACTTAATAAATTATCTGAGTTTGAAGTTATGCAAGGCGGCAAACTAAATCCAGATCAACAAAGAATGAAAAATAATTTGATGGCTCGTAAGAAACTTATAATTCAAGGTATAGATGACACCTATGCGCCTTTAATAGGTGATGTTGGTGGCGATGCTTCTGGGTTTAAACTTCGTGGTACAAGACCTGCACAGTAAAGGTTTGCTATGCGTATCTATGAAATTGAAGCCCCTGATGGTCAAATCTATGAAATAGAAGGGCCAGAAAACGCATCTCAAAAACAATTATTTGGCTTCGTTCAACAACAGATACGCCGTAAACGAGCTGAAGAAAGAGAAAAACAACTTGCTGCCTTAGATCAGCAAATAGCTACACCAGCGCCAGAAAAGCAGTCCTTCTTACGGCAAGTAGCAGACGTACCAATCGGTATAGCACGCGGTGCCGCGCAGGGTATCCGCATGATTGCAGATGCTTTTGGGCCAGATAATGTTGTATCGCAAGCCTACCGTGGCATGGAGGATATGCTCGGTGAACTGTACTCGGCACAGGCTAAGAATGACCAGAAGAAAATAGCTCAGATCATGAAAGATGCCGAGGATAAAGGCATCGGTGATCAGCTTGTTGCAGCGGTTCAAGCCTTTGCAACGGCTCCTGTTGATATGCTTTCTCAAGCTCTTGGCACTGCCGCACCGATTGTTGCTGGGGGGCTTCTTGGTTCAGTGGCTAGGTTAGGAGCAGCAGGCGTCGGGGCAGTACAGACTGGACTCGGCGCGGCAATGGGTGCAGGTACTGTCAAAGGTACGATCTACGAAGCTGTTAAAGGCGCACTCACAGATGCTGGTGAAGATCCTAAAGTTGCCGAGCGTAAAGCTCGTGAGGCTCAATCTTATACAGGCGAAAACTGGGGCCAAGTTCTAGCGGGCACGGCGCTTGGCGGGCTAGCAGGTAAGTTTGGTGTTGAAGATCTTCTACTAAAACGCTTTACACAAAAGGCAGCTCAAGAAGGTGTTGGAGCTGTAACGCCTGGGGTATTACGTCGTTCACTTACAGCAGGTGCAACTGAAGCTGTGCCTGAGATGGCGCAGGCTGGTCAAGAACAATTAGCTGAGAATGTTGCGCTGCAACGTGCAGGCTTTGACGTTCCTACGTTTAGAGGTGTTGCAGGACAAGCAGCCCTTGAAGGTTTGGCGGGTGCAGGACTCGGTGCTGGGTTGGGTGCATTGCCTGGGACTACGCCGCGTGACCAACAAGCTGAAGAGTTTCGTCGTACGTTAAAAGACCAAGAACAAGAAACGACGACTGAAGAAACTGACGAAGCCCAGAAGAAAGCTAAGAAGTTAAAGCTTGAAGATCTTGATCCTGCACAAGTTCAAACTACGCTCAAAGACTTAGAAAGGTTTACGATTGACCCAGAAGCCCTAAAAGAAAGGGGCGTTAAGAATGAGATTAAGAATAGTCTTCGTCTTTTAGGCTTGCCTGAAACGCAAGTTAAAGGTTTTTTACGCGCCAAAAATAACCAAGAATTAGTCAATGCACTGACTAAATTTTTGACGCCTAAACCAGCTACAGAGGAGAAACAAGGTGAGCAACTTGACCAAGTTGACCAACAGCCAAGTGGAACAAGCACTGATCTATCTGTCGGACCCAGAGGTGAAACCGCTACCGGAAGAGCTGCACCACCTTCTACCGACGGAATGGGGAGTGCTACAGATGCTTCTCAGCAGGTTGGAGTGGGAGCGCAACAACTTGACATTGCATTAGCCCAACAACAAGCCCCTGCAACTCAACAAGGAACCCTCAGTGTCGTTACGCCCACTCAAGCCCAGCAAGCAAAAGAAACGGGAACAGCAACGCCTGCTCAAGGAGCAGCAGTGGCAGCTCAACAAGCAGCCAAACCTCCTTCAAACACAATTAACTCAGAAGCCGAAGCAAGAGCTAAAAAATTATTAGATGACGATGAGGATTTTTTCATAGCTCAAGCTACTAGAGTAGGTACTACTAGAAAAGCAGTTGACAGATTAAGTGAAATGCAAGGTCTCTTGAAAGAGAACTTGACTGAAGAAACCCGACAGGCTGTTGCTGAAAAAGTTAATAAAATTTCTGCGGAAGTGCAAAGAGGTAAAGTTGAAGTTAGGCAGTACCTTGACGACTTGTTGACCGAACCTTCTGCTGGCACAGATATATCTTCTGATCTCAAAAAAATAGTCGAGCTGTATGACGAAGCTAGAGAAGAACTTAACAGGAATGCAAAAGAAGAAAACCCGCAAGCAGCTACGGTTGGGTCTTCGTTTGATGATCTAACCAGAGATGAAAAACAGTATTACATCAATCAGCTAGAAAATAATACGCTTGACGAGGCTACGACAGCTTTAGAAAGTCTTTTAGAATTTTCTGAGCAACGGAACAATTACATCAAAGAGCTAGGACTAAAAAGTTCTGATACTAGGCTAGATACGCTTACCGCGTATGAAACAAATCGGAAAGAAGAAAGCGCTTATCGTGGGGTGTCTTTCCCTGCATGGAACGAACTAACGCCTCAAGAAAGGCGGACATTTGCTCAAATAGTGCCACGTATAGCAGGTAAGCGTGGGCCGTCTGGCGAAGCTATTACGTCTGGGTTTGCCGCAATTGAACCCACTGTTGCTGAAAGACAAGCAGATATTGTCAGGAAAGAAATTGCAGCTAAGCAAGCAATAGAGGATAAATTAAAAGAAAGGGTAGAAAGAGAACGTGATGTTTCTGGGTTAAAAAGTCCATTGCCAGAAGACATTAAACAAGATGTTATAGCTGGGAATTCAAAAAAATTAATCACATATCTTAAAGAGTCTGCTAAAGGACCAAAGAAAGGTTCAGCTTCTGTAAGTCTGTTTAGAGGTGCTATTAACAAATTAATTGCAAGCGTGTTAGAGCCTTTAGTAAGTAACGTTAAAATTCAATATATTCCAACAGATGAATTAGCTAAAAATAACCGCCCCGTAGATTTTATTGCTTCATATAACGCTAAAACAAATACTGTATATGTCACTGACCGGGGGCTAAATGAAACAGCCTTATTACATGAATTTGTTCATGCGGCAACTATACAGACCATTTTTAAATATCTAAACAATAAAAAGGCAGAACTTACTGCTGGGCAAAAGCAAGGCGTTGCTTCAATTATAAAGATGTACAACTATTTAAAGTACAAAACGCCGCTCGGTAAAAAATATCCTACAGCTTTTTCAAATATTTATGAGTTTGTATCCTACGGTTTAACTGACCCTAGGCTAGAAAATGATTTAAGACGTATAAAAAGTCCGTCACTTACTTTATATACAGATTTTTTTCAAACAGAAGAAGACGTTGAAATTGCTAAAGGTAAGGGCAAAAAAATACCTGATGAAAAAATAAATTTTGGTGGTAACCTTTTTGAAGGTTTTGCTAAAGCTGTAGCTGACGTTATTGGGCTTACACATAGATATTCAAAAATAATACTACATACACTTACTAAATCAGAAATTAAAGATATAGTTAAAAATTACAGCTCAAGTAAACAAAGTAATTTCGTACAGAAATTAGAAGAAGGTATTATAGAAGCCGTACCCAAGTCTGTAGCAGAACTTGTGGCCTACGAAGATTCTACAGAAAACACTCAACAAACAGAAAAAGAGTATAAAAAACTAACTAAGAAAATTGATGAAAGCCTTAGAAAGCTACGTGCTTCTTTGTCGCAAGGGCTTGAAAAAGGTGAAACAGCAAGCTACGAAAACATTTCAACAGAAGAAGCTCAGCAAAAAATAAATGAAATTAACAAATCTGTTGTTACAACTGACCCTGCTGAAAAAGCTAAGTTTATAAAAGAGTATAAATCCCGAATTGAGAACAAATACAAAACTGATAAGCAGGCTGAAGATGCTTACTATAGAAGTGGTAGAATTACCAGAAAACCATTTACTAAAGAACAAGCTAGCGAAATTAAGCGACTAGAAACAGTCATACAAATTAACAGCCTTGAAGCGGATAAAACCCGTATAGCTGGGGATCTTGGTATTTCCTCACTTTTTACAGAAGCCGATTTTTCTAAAGTAACAACCACAGAACAGGGATATTTAGGTAATCTTTTTATAGAACTGATGTCTGCCTTTGAAGCCATAGCCTCCCCACCAGAAGCTACCCCTGAATTTAGGATTCAAAATTTAGGCCAAAGAGGTAGTGAAACAAAGAAAACTCAAGGCGTTCCAGTCACTAGTGAAGAACTACTTGTAACCGATGCAGAGGCTCAAAAAACTATCAAAGAAACGGGTAATCGTCTTGTGTCAAAGATGGAAGCTGAAAAGCCAACACTTGCCACAAAAACTCGTGCGCTTAAAGATGCTTTTAATAAAGACGGTCGTACAAGAATTATTGAACAGACACAAAACTATAGGTATAGAGTTGATCGTATAAATAATATTTTACGTAGAGTTGGTAAACTAATATCGTTTGGCAAAGACCAAAACAACTTGGGTACGGCCTTAGCTACATCAGCAGGCCGTGCGGAAAACGCATATCAAAAGCATTTTTATACAGACATCAGTAAGGCCAACGACATGTTGGCCGATTTAGCTAAGTCTATGGGTATTACGGTACAAGATGCTTTAGCTCGCTTACACATGTATGCAATTCACTTGCATGACCCAGAACGTAGAAAAATTAAATACCTGCGGGAAGTACCCCTTACTGATAACCAAGCAGTTAGGGATCGTGACAGCATCATAAAAGACGTAATTAAAATAGACCGAAATAAATTGGGCGACGCTGCGGCTAAACAAGAAGCTCAAAAACTGCTTGCAAAATTAGAAGCACTTGTGGCGGCAAAGGGGGTTAAGACTTCTCCACTATTTGATATAAACAACGAAGCCTACAACACACTAGGCCCATATAGCTTAGATCAAATAGAGGCATTTGGTCGTGCGTTTAGCGGCGACAATAAAACTAAAGCTGAAAAACTTATAGACGTACTTCAAAAGATTGAACAGACAACGATTGACCTTAACAAAAAATCAAACTACTTTTCACCGCCAGTACAGAACTTAGTTGATTTCTATGACTTTAAGTTTTACTTCCCGTTCAAGGGTAGACCTGATACTGGACCTTCTGACTATCAATTAGATTACTTTGGGCAAAACGTTGGTGGGGATCTTCAAGACAAACAAGAAGCTTTTGATGGTCGTATCACTGATGCAGATAACCCAATCCTAAATGTTCTTAATGAAGCTAGCAAATCCGCCATGCGGCTTGGTAGGCATGAGGCTGGGGTTACGCTTTCAATTAAAAACCTAATAGACTCAAAAATAATCAGTGGTAAGCCTGTAAAGACAGTTTCGTTTGAACAGAGATTTGACAACAAACTTAATGAAGAACTTAAACGTGGTGTAAAAAATATATTCCATTATTTGCCCGACGGTAAAATCCAAATTTATGAAATCAACGATAGGCAAATGCTTGAGGCTATCAAGCGCCCGTTACGTGATGACAATTGGTTTATTGATAGTGTAGGTAAAGCCACAAGTTTCTTCGGTCAAATGCACACCCGCTTTAACCCAGCGTTTGCACCGATGGACTTTCTGCGTAACTTATTCACCTATGCAGGGGTGCTTGGTGCTGAGACTTCTGGTAAGCGTGGGCTACAAGTGATGTCTGAAATGGCTAGCATCTTAGCCACTAACGGTTTTACTAAAACTGCCAAATACTCACTCGCATTTAGTCGTGGTAATAAGGCTGAGATGGCTCGACTTGCCAATCTTGATCCCTTCTATAAAGATCTTAACGAGTACTACGAACTAGGTGGTCGAGTGGCATACCTGCAAGGTATAACCATCAAAGATAATCTTACTGATGCAGTCAACGCGGCAGATCAAAATGGTGTCATCAAGTCTTTGAGCGGGGCAAACAAATTCTTCGATGCTTGGCTCGACATGTTTGAGATGTCTACTCGCATTGCCGCTTACCGTACGATGCGGGATCAGTTTGTAGCTGAAGGTATGCCGATTGAACAAGCAAAAATTGAAGCTGTTGCTTACGCTAAAAACCTTGCTAACTTTGAAAAGACAGGCATTAAAGGCAAAGAGCTTGGCGCGTTCTTCATGTTCTTCAGACCAGCAGCCACAGGTGCAGTACGCGCTTACGAAGCCTTGTCTCCAGCTCTTGACTATTTCAAATCCGACGAAGAACTCAAAAAGATAGTTAAGAAAGAAGCCGAGGATGTTGGTAAGTTAACCGACGCTGACATCAACAAGCTTGTCAAAGAATATCGCAACAGAACTAAGAGTGCTGCTACTGTGTCAGCTACTCTGTTTGGTGTCGGCGCGGCGACGTTCATGATGGCAGCAGCTATGGCTGGCGACGATGATGAAGGCAGGAACAAAGTCTTGACTGACGATACCGCACGGTGGGTGCGTAGTGCTCGATTCAATACCGGCCTACAGTCAGGCGGCAAAGATATTGTTTTGCAATTACCGTGGGGGTTCGGCCCTGGCGCTTTTGCATCAGTAGGTGCTCAAGTTGCAGCCTTTGTATCAGGGTCGTCCTCATTCGGTCAGTTCATCAATAACGTCTTGGATGCTGGTGCTGAATCTTTCATGCCTATCCCGATCTCCAAGATCAACAAGTTTGAGCATCCTGTAGAAGCTGCTCTTGATTCTGTACTCCCCAGTGCATTGAAGCCTCTCTTTGAGTGGGCGATGAACATGGATGGTCTTGGCCGCGAGATCTACAACAACAGGCAGTCACGGAACAATGACGCCTACACAGGTGGGGATAACATTCCAGAGTTTTTCAAAGATGCTGCTCGTTTGTTGTACAACATGTCAGACGGTAAGATCGACGTGTCTCCCAACACGATGTACTTCTTCGCCAACAACTACCTTGATGGCGTTTCTCGTCTTGCATCTTGGAGCTACAACACGGCGCATACAGTTGCTGGTAACCGAGACTTTGACTTCAAGACCGATACGCTCTTACTCGATGCCTACCTAAAAGCTCCGTCTAACTACGATGCACGGCAGTTCAGTGAAGTTGAGAAAGAAATCAAGAACTTGGAGCGGCGCTATCGTGCCTACACTTCAAGCGGCGATGCAGAACGGATAGCTGATTATTTCCAAGAACATCCTTACGACAAGTCAGTCATTGACTACTACAACAAGTTCAACGGGCAGCTAAACAAGTTGCGTGAGCTTGCCAACAAGACAAGGACTAATACAAACCTTACGATTAAAGAAAGGCAAGACCAAGTTCGCGTTTTGATTGATAACCAGAACAAGTTGAAATCAGCCTTTGTACAGTCCGTTGCCGCGTACGGTATTGAGCCAGACTAAGCCAGCCGCCAGCACCGTACGCCCAGCACGCCATCTTCTACGACTGTGTAGCACTTCACTCGCACACCTGCTCGCTTAGATGTTTCGTCAATGACATGGTGGGTGTTAGCGATATAGACGGTAGGTATGAAAAAGCTCTCACCTACCTCCATAAACTCGTAGGGCAGAATCCACTCTGGTTCTTCAACCACAGGACAAGTCCTCTTCAAAGAGGTCGGACACATCCAGCTTAAACTCGTACCCGTGGATGTTGGATACGTTGAACTTCCACCCTGCACCGAACCGCAATTTATACGGCGACACCATCTCTGTCGTGCCGTCCTTCCTCTTAACTCGTCCCTTGTTGAGAACGCCCTTGTGCAGTAGCTCTCCTTCAAACCCAGGGATGTTAATCTGTAGTTTCTCCAGATGCTCACGCATGGCAGATGAGGATATGAACACCCTGCCTGTATCAACTTCCACACGAATCAGCAGCTTGTCACCTCTTGGCTCCATCACAACTTTGTTGTTGCTAATCATCAGTATCGAATTCATGTTGTTGGCTATGTATTCGTTGATGATGTCCTCGTAAGACTTTTTAGTCCTACGCTCTTGGTAGTGCATGTCCCAAAGTTCTTTAAGTACGAACTGATAGATTTCCTCAAGGTCATAGTCAAGAATCTTATACTTGATAGCTATTTCTCCTGCGGCAAAAATTGCCGCCAACCCCCCTGTCCAATAGCTGTAGCCCGTGTCATCAACAAAGTCTTTAAGTATGCGTAGCTTCCAGTTGGTAACAGTCTTTTTGGCGTTGTCAATGTTGTATTCGTATAACGCCTTAACAAACATTGGCCCTGCATGACCGAAGTGCTCTTTGAATGGATTGAACAGATGCTGACCTTCGCTCTCTGTTAGTCCGGGCGGCTTCTTGATATGAAACTCAAGTAAGCGGCGAAGTTCACCCTCTGGGTTGGCCTTGCCTGTGGCAAAGAGTTTCTGTCTGTTCGACTGGTTGGTTGTCATCAGCACAAGCTGACTTGAACCATCCGATACCTTGCGCTCTAAGTTGTATGAAGTCTGTAGTCTGATCTTCGGTTGCTCGTTCATAGGCAACTTAAATACGGCATCCGATATGACCTGTGGTTTGAAGTTCGATGTCTCGTCGATACCGACTAGAAGATTGCGTAGTGTCGTAGCCCTCTGGTAAATACCGTTGGAAGTTGCTCCGTCCTGGGTTGTGATTTTTTGTTTTATAGGATCGCCAAACACACTAAGGCCAGCTTGCAAAGCACCTGTCTTGCCTGACCCTTTTTCACCCGACAGACTCATAACAAGTCCACCGATATTTGTCATCGGCACAAGTATCGATCCAAATCCAGCGAGTAAAGATAGCCGGTGAATTTCAAACCCTGGTCTAAGAAATTCTTCAGCAGCCGTTCGCCAACCACCATACGTTCCATTCGGCCTAATGTGAGGCGACACGTTGCGTAGTGAAGGCGACACAGGGCACTCAAAGTCGCCCTTGGGCGTGATCTCGATGCCACCCGACACGAAGGACTCGTAGCTTGCCGAAGTCCAACCCATCTGGATACGCATGTTTTCTGCTTTTCTCCTGTGGATAAAGTGCGAAGCCCATTTCATAAAATACTCCTTGAGTAATGCAACACCCTTGTCGTTGACCATGATCCCGTTGCTGTACAAAAACTCCTTGTACTTATCAGGCATCCCCAGATAGCGAAGCGGCAAGATATGTTGCGTATCACCGTCTTGCGGCAATCTGATCATCAGTTGTAATGACTCACCTTCAAACGGACTTGTTAGTCGTTTGATAGGAACAATGTCATAAGGGTAGACTTGATACGGTGCTTGCTGTATGCCATTCTTATCTGGTGCTGGTTGGAAATAAATGCCACCGTTAACTGGCCGCATGAAGGGGAACAAGTCAGGCGGGAACTTTAAAAATTCCTTCGGTATAGCCTCGCCGCTTTTTTCTTCTGTGTCGGTTGGTTCTGTGGAATCATCAGAACTTGGCTCTGCCAACTTAAGTCTGGCAACGATGCCGATTGGCGAGTTTGATCTGACTTTGCCTTTGTACGGACATCCATCACAACCGCCGGGGTTGAGACCTTCAAAGGCTTCACAGCCGTGCGCCCATCTTGCTTCGGCAAGACTTTGTTGAGCTTTTCGCTCGGTTTCTTCTGGGGTGTACTTTGGATGCCCCTCAGAGAGGAGATGGATTGCTGTATCAGCATCAACACACCTAATGGCGACAGATATTCCAGCGTACCACATCGGCTCCTGACAAGTAGCTGTGTTTTCGATGATCCATCGGATTTGGTTACATCCGTTTCCTGCGAGAGATTTTTCTGCAAGTTCTCTAAATTCAAATTCATAGTCGTCATAGCCAAGAAGTTTTTTAGTATCCTCATCAAGTCCACGTTTGACTTGAGCGAGGTCAAATTCAGCCACAGGTTTAGCGACCTCACCGAGACAAGATACGATCTCATCCAGTGAGTACAAGTTGATGTCCGTGATGACTTCAGCTAGTGGCGGGTCAACTGCATCACAATTCTTGCCATAGTTGTAAGTGCCTGGAACCCGCAATATCCTTGCTCTGTCGGCTGGTACAGCAGGGTCAATCACCAATCCATGATCAACGCATAATTGCTTGAGTTTCTGTGCGTAGGGTAACCACTCTTTAGTCGGTATCTCTTCTTTGAGAATCCAATAGACATGAAAGCCATTACCTGAATCAACCACAGTCGGCTCAGGCAACCCCATCTTCTCAACCCAACTGATCACCGCATCTTGTGCTTCATCCCTTGTTGCGTAGCTGTTCTTCTCTTTACCTACGTCAATATCTAGGAAGAAACTCTTTATATAGAGGGAGTCGTCTGCCGCCCGTGAGTAGGCTGTTTCAAACGACGACAATGCAAACCAAACATTAGTGTGGGCCTCCTTCTTTGCTTTTTCAATTAACTTATACAACTCTTCTAAAGATGCGTTTTCAGCAAACCTTTGCCGCATCCTGCTAGGCTCACTCATGGAGCACAAACAATAGTTGCCTTGGCTAGGCAGTATTGCCTCAAGAAATTTTTCGTACATGGCAGTAGAGACAATAAGGGCAGGGACCAGCCCTGCCCGTAGACAATCCCAAGTTAATTGGGGCCAGATGTCAGACTTTTATAGTATTCAATTGAGGACTTGTAGTCCTTTATCGGTAGCACTCCTTTTGCTAAATCTTCATCGATGATTTTTATGAGAGCTTGGGCTAATGGGACTTTGTCCTCTTTCATAGGCTTCCCACGAAACCAACTATGCACAGTCATACGACTGACGTTCATCAACTTAGCCACGAGAGTTGTATGCAGTTTTGCTTTAACACATCGTTTGGCAAGCAGAATCTGAATACCGTCCTTGACGGTCTTGGTATCCAGATCCTTAATGAACTCCGCTGTATAGCTTCTAGGCACTTTTCTTAGCCCACTTCTTTACAAGATCAGACGCAGTGCCATCGCTAGTAGCCGCGACCTCGGCACGTTGGGTGCTCTCACGTTTAGTGGGTTCACTGTCGTCGCCCTTATCACTCTGATAAACCGTCATCTTAACTGCATTGATGGCGGCTGGGGTTTGCCCTTGCTTGCGGATCATTTCAAGGTCGTTCGTATCGACTGCACCTTGAGGAGAAAACAGTACACGCGGAACCTTAGCTTTCGTATCAAATTGCATCTTGGTAACCACCGCCCCAGCACTGACGTTATGGGACGCAAGCATCTGTACATATGGGCGGAAGGGCCAACGACCATTTTCTTCCTCTCCGAAAGAAGATGTTGCAGGAAGCACCAACTGATACACAGGGCCATCAAGCTGTTTAGGCAGAACTACCGCAGTGCGCCAAGACATGCGGCAAGCTGCGCCCGTACCACCCTGGCCTGAACCCTTGATCGCGTTAGGACACGCGGCACAGGTAGGCGACACAGGGTTTTGAACTTCTGCGTCAGGCGTCTTGGAATCGGTTGACCAGCATATGGGAGAAGATTTTTGGCCTTCCTTGTATGCGCCTTCGTAATAGGTACGCGACGGGTTATGGGCCATCTTTACAAAGACCACACCCATGCTTCGATCTTCAATCGAGGCTTGCTCTTTGCCGTTGACAATCATACGGAAGGTTCCACCAGCGATGGAAATCCTAAAGTTTTGCATACCACCGGCAACTGCTTTGGTATCGTCATCGAGACCCTTGGTTACGATGGCGGCTTGCTGAAGTACTACTGTTAGATCGTTACTCATTTGACTAAACTCCTACTGGGTTAACAACTCATAATTGGGAACAGTGATTACTGCGTCCCTGCTTGACGGCTTGTACACAGTCACAGTGTACTCACGGGCTACATTTATGCCTGGGGGTAAACCGTCTTTCTCACGCCCCACCATAAATTCTTCAAAGTTTGTTTCATGGACACGCTTCTGAAGCAGTTGCGGCGCTTTCTGCTCAATCACGAATTCATAAAAATTGTTCCAGTCAGTGACGTGGAACCGTGACTTAACTTTACGACTAATAGTACCGCTTTGAGTACGGATGCTATCCGCACCTTGTTCAGCACATAACTTCAGCATCTCCTGCTCAAGCACAACCTGCTGTGCCTTCAGTGCCTCGTCCGTGGACTTGAACGTAGCGGCTAACTTCTCCCGCTCACTACGAATGTTCATGAACGCACTGACGATGTCATTCAGATTCATTATCAGCCTCCATTTCAGATGAATACAACTCAACTAACTTCTCATGTAAATCAATTTTGTTTTCCAACATGCGGTACATTTTTCTCTCTACTTCTGAACCTTCAAGATGAATCACAGTCATCTTGTTCTGCTGACCTACTCTATCAATACGGGCTACACACTGTATATACGTTTCCACTGACATGACAGGCGACCAAAACACAATCGTATCTGCCGCTGTAAGTGTGATGCCATGCGATGCCGCTTGAGGTTGTACGACAAGCACTCGCGGATTGTCCGATGTTTGGAATCTAGAAAATATAGCAGCACGTTCCCCTGCGCTGACTTGACCGTTGATAATCTCTGCTGTGTAACCTCCTTTAATAAGATGTTTGTGAACAAGCTCAATCGTATGTGTGTACGGAACAAAGACTATAACCTTGCGCTCAGTCTCGATCATCACTTCTTCAAGTACACGCAAGCGATGCGATACGTCAAACTCTAACACTTCTCCAGTGTCTGTGTAAACAGCTCCACCAGAAATTTGTAACAATTTAGTAAGCATAGCGGCGGCATTGACTGCACTTACTTTCTCACCAGCCGCTTTTATTAGCATTTCATTCTTAAGTGATAAATAATATTTCTGCTGTTGCCCAGTCATGGGTGCGCTCCGGTACTGATACATGACCTCTGGCAAATCTAAGCACTCGTCTTTAGTGAACCTGATCGCAGGTTGTAATACTTTATAGACCACCTCTCTAGCACCGGGGCGGGGCATCCACTTAAATTTAGTAACGGGGAACATCACCCTGTCGCGCCACGCGCCAAAAAATTTTGGTACATTCTCTGGGCAGACTAGCTTGGCAAGTCCGTACGCATCCACAGGCGACTGAGAAGCAGGAGTGCCGGTCAGCATCCATAACCCTGTGTAGGGCAGCACTAATGACTTGAGTGTTTTCCAGCGTAATGTTGTTGAGGTCTTATAAGCGTTGGCTTCATCAACTACGATGAGATCAAACCCAGCGTTATAAATATCTTTAGCTACAATATTTACACCATCATAGTTGATGATGACGAACTCGTAACCGCCGTTGATAACCTTTGACCGCTTGGTCGCCGATCCATAAGCCACGGCTGTTCTACGGTGCATAGCAGTCTTAAATAGGTCTGCCTGCCATGCTGAATACATAATTGATAGTGGGCAAATGATTAGCACACGCTTGAGGATGCCTTGGTTCATCAGGTAGTCACAGGCCCATATGACCGATGACGTTTTGCCCGTACCTGCTTCGTTGAAGCAGAAAGCCCGTGGGTTGTCAGTTAGAAATTGTGCCGTGGTTTTCTGGTGATCAAACGGCTTGAACATCCCAGGCCAGCTATAGTCTTGCATAACTTATCCATAACTAAATTAACTTGTCACGCACGCGTCGGGGAAAATCCCCGACGATGCGACTAGACCTAACACGCCAGGAGGCTCCACTATGTAAAGCTGTAAACGCTGCCTAGTTGATGCGGTTTATTGGGGTGTCCACTCACACCTAACGACTATGACGTTCCAACTGCCGAGAAACGCCCCCCGTCTGGATCACATGTAAATTATAAGGGTTGCATTGAATATGTCAACCCTTTTTTCTTTCTCTTTTGCTGATTTCTGAAACTAATTGTCGTTTGGAGTTACGTCGAAAGGATCTATTCGTACTTGGAGATTGTATTGTGTATCCATCTCCATTCGTACCTCCCTTTGATAAGGCGCGTCGATGAGCGATATCCTTACCCTCTCTTGCGTCTGCCGTACCATCATGATCAGCATCCTTACCGCGCTTGTCAACAGCTCGTCTAGCTCGTTGTCTTTCCATGCGGTCTGCATGTTCACCTCTAGCTTTTTGTTGCTGATACTCTTTTTTGTATGGCCTTGGTTTGTTGACGTAAGGCATATCAACTCCTATTGAACTCACAAGTTCGCACGGCACAGTAGCCGCACAGCACAGTCGGGTTAGCTAACCATTCATTGGTTGCGTGAGCCGCTTCCCACCGAGCGAGGTGAGGGGTGAAGTGTGCCCACAGATCGTCAGTTTGATCTCTTGTGTAGGATTCGTCAACTATGACGTTGTGCATGATGAAGAACAACGCGGCCTTGATATTCAGCACTTCTGGGAAGTGGGCAAACACCATCAAGCCCATGAGCTTCAACTGCATGGGATCAGGGTAATTGGCCTTACCTGTCTTGTAGTCCACGATGTGTGCCGTGTCACCGTCAACGATGATCATGTCAGCGATACCACGTACCCACCGATTTTTGTCCTCGTAGTCACAAGCCTTGCGGTTAGGCAGCAGCCCCATCTTATATTCAGGGTACTTGTTGCCTTCGATCTCCAGGATGCCATCGACATAGCCTTGATATCGCTTGTAATTGTTTGGAAGAGGTGTGCCATCTACAGCATACTTCTCTAAGGCTTTGTGAACTGCATTGCCATAGCGTAGAGCTTGCGTGTAGGGTTGCTGAAAGTTCTTTGCGATCTGGGTTTCGTAATGTCTACGTGGGCAACCCATGAAATCTTTTAGACGAGAATAAGACCAATTTATAACTGATTCCATACTAAGTTCTCCTATCCACACGCTCCGTAGGATAAACCATATTTGGCCTCACATGTGATAGGTAACCCAGGTGCCCAGCTTGGTCTAGTGTTCATACATTCTATGACATAGGCAAGAGCTTCCTCTAGCTCATCCTCCTCTACGACAACCACCACAGCATCATGCACGGTTAACGCAGGTCGGTACTTTTTACTGATCAAGAGCATCTGCTCGCCGATGACACAACGTGCTAGTGCTTGCACAATATTCTCAACGATGGAGCCGCCCCAGACAGACACTGGACCCTTACGTGATTTATAAACAATTCTAGATTTAGCTTCAGATGTGTCACGGGTGATCTCAGGGTAGTGCAGATAAAACCCGTTGGGTAGCAACAAACCCTCTGGACAGGCAGTCACGCAGTCGTGAACTCCTATGTAGTAATCCTTCTTGTTCTTGGGCCAGCTTATAAGATCCCCAAGAAAGTCATCACACTCAGCCCACAGGTCGATGATCTTGTCGTTCTCTGATCTATAAAGATCAACGATGCGTTTAGCCTCGGCATCATCAACGACAGCCCCAGGCGGCTGAGTCTTTAAAGTGTGTTGGAGCTTGGCCGCACCTGTCCCGTACCCAAGTCCTAGTATGCAGGTCTTTCCGACAAAGCGTTCTATCGGATTCTCTTTTGATATGGGGCGGCCATATACTTTAGTTGCAAACTCAGAGTACACATCCCTGCCTTGAGCGAAGGCATCCACCACATCAGTCTGCCCAGCTAGCCATGCAAGTATGCGAGCCTCTATCTGTGAAGAGTCTGAGTTGATAACAACGTAGCCCTCATGCGGAACCACGGCGTTCTTTAATGTCTTTTTCTTTTTGTCTCGGCTAGGTAGGTTCTGAAAGTTAACCTTGTCTTGGCCCGCCCAACGTCCTGTATGTGCGCCATAATATTTTAGTGGTATCGGTAAGCGGCGTTGGTTACGCTTGCCTATGTCGATGAACCGCTCGATGCGTGACTCTTCGATAGTTGACTTAGTGCCTAGACGCACGGCACAGAGTTGCTGAATAAACGGATCTTCGTGTTCTGTTAGCTCAATGAACCCTTCGTCGTTCTTAGCCAGTGCGAACGTAGGCTTGCCCGTGGTTGGGCTTTCTTTGATCGGAGGCTCTACGCCAAAAGATTTTAAGAGTTCGGCGAACTGCTTATTTGATGCCAGTTTTTTTCTTACCTCTTCCTCGGTATTACAGCCCAGCTTCTCTTTGAGCGAACTAAGAAGTTCAGACTTCTCAGCTCTTACGTCATCTAGCCTTTCTAGTAAAAGGTTTTCATCCACAGTAAACACAGGATGAATGAACATTCGTAACGTGAGATTGATCAGGTCAAGCTCAGACTCAGGGAACCTTGGAGCCATACATCCAAACAATTTGTAAGTCAGCTCGACATCGTTAATACAATATTCGCCGTAACGTGCAAGCTCCTCTGGGGTGAAGTCGGCCTTGCGCTTACCCTTGGCATGGATAACTTCTTCGCCCTTCACCCCGATCTGATACCGCTCGGCCAGGACTTTGAGACTACCCCCTGCGTCCACACCGTGCAGGGCACGAGCCATACACAGTGTGTCAAGATATTTTTGTGGAGAGATTTGTAATGTCCAGGCGAGCACGGAGCCATCGAACATCGTGTTGTGGCACAGGAGCATGGAGTCCCGCCAAGGCAATGACCTAAGATGTTTATTTAGCATCTCACGCGACCCTGAAATCCAATAAGCAGGGTCGTCGTTCATCTTGATACCGATGCCGATAACTTCAAATTCCGGATGACGTACATACTCCTCCGTCGTGAGTCGGGTCAGTGAAACTTCTTGACTGTAAAAAGTTTCTAGGTCTAATGTTATTAGGTTAATTTTTCACCCCTTGCTCGCGTCCGTAGCCGTAGCGTCTTCACTGAGCTGTCCTTGCTTCGTTGCCCTCGATAGATTGTCCCATCTCCGTAACAATTGCCGCCATCTGCCTCCAGTGCTTGTCGCAGCTCATCAATCTCTTCCTGCATCCGTGCCTGAATCATGCGTTCGGTAATTATTCTTTCTTGATGATCGGGGTGTTCCTCGCACCTTTCGCTCCAAGTCTTAATATGTTTCATGCCCGATCCCCCGCATGTTGTTTCCATTCCTCCTTCTCCTTCATACGTTGTTCGTACACTTCCATCAGCAGTTCTGCTGCCTCCTTTATCTTGAACTTCTCAGCAGTACAGTAATCAGGCAAGCCCTCGGCGTAACCCTCAAGCCATGCGGCAAGCATGGCGAACCTATGTGCGGGACTCATTCTTCTCCCCCTGCGTTATTTAGTATCCGTGCAATCTCACGGTCGATATACCAACGTGCTTTACGCAAGTCTTCAACCTGCTCGCCCTTCAAGCCAGCTCTCCAAAGATATTTAATAGCATTCCCTACACAGAAATTCATGTGCTCGGTAATCTCTATACACTCGACACCGCTAGGGTGCTCGGTGTAATGCTTAGGATGGTTTACGGGATCGTTCATAGTTTCTTACCTCCATGATTGCGTTTGCTACTAGTATTTGTGCTTCTTGCACAATGCTCCGTCTGCCTTTGAGTACACCGACTACGAAGCCAACTAAAAACCCAAAGCCCCAAACTATAAAATTTTCCATCCCTTCACCTCATTCGTCCATGATCTTTTCCATAATTGCATCGTCGTAAGACGTGCCCCCAGTGCAACTAATTCAGTCGTGGTGTACTCCTTGCGCTTTGTCCAATGCCCAGGCCCAACCCATTTATGTTTATCACTGTAGTGTGGGTAGTAGGGAAAATTGTGTAGAACAAATATAGGTTGTGTTTCCGTTTCTGCGGGTTTGTTTAGATTCATCATACTCATAGTTTTTTCCTTTCTTAACTTGCCTGCCTCATCAAAATCCATCACACCTTGTGTTGCCTAACGCCACCGTGCCTGCCTGACCTTACAATGCCGCACTTAACCGGAACCAACCTCACCTTCTCACACCGCGCCTGCCAAACCCCGCCTCACCGTACCGTACCGGGCCGAACCATACCGAGCCTGCCACGTCAAACCGCGCTAAATCACGCCGAACCCAATAAGACCGTGCCCCGCCCTGCCTGCCTGATAAGACCTTACATACAACACCTATCCCGACCTCACCTAGCCTGCCTTATCGAACCGAACCGTGTCATACCCAACCGTGTTTTATCAAACCATGCCACACCTCACCTGCCATACCAAAACTCGCTAGACCATATCGCACCGAACCAACCACGCCTGCCCTAACAAACCGCATAGAACCAAACCGAATCGAACCTTACCTAGCCTGCCAGACCACACCAGACCATACGACGCCCCACCGGACTTTATCTCGCCCCACCGGACCTGCCTCACCAAACCATATCGAACCAAAACGTACCGTACCTAACCTCGCCTGCCTAAACCTTCTCCAGCTTGTTGCGTAGGACTAAGACTTGATCGAGCAGTGCTTCCATCTCATCCACCATGTCGAGTGCCTGCGCTACGTTCTTTGCTCTTCGTAACGCACCAACAATGAGTGCAACTTCATTATTGATAACTTCCCTCGATAGATCTTTATCGCTACGTACCTTGGTGAGTGTGGTGTAGCCTTGCTCGTTGCCTTTCTTGCTTGGGTCGCGCAGATAGAAAGGTGCTTTGATAACAACTTTCTCTGTGGTTACAACCACGCGCACAGAAGCAATTAGATTACGTGCGGTATCAATCCAGTGCTTATGTGCTGCACTGCTAAGGTTCCAGTCAAAGTAATTATGCAAGGGACTTGATGGGTCCTTTGCATCTGCCACTACGATGTCTGGTGTAAGCAGCCCTCCGTGGAGGGCCGCAATCTCCTCTAATCTTTTAGCTATTGCGGCTCTGTCCATATTTATCTCCTTAAGCAACCTTGAAACCACGACGCTTGGTTTCTGCGTCGAACCATGAAAGCAACTCTTCAGTTTCATCGTCATAAGCCTCTGGGTTTTCCAGTGCTTCGAGTTGCGCTGCTTTACCACCTGTTTTAATTACTTCTAAGAACTCAGGATCATCGGCGTCAACAATCTTCCAACGACCGTAGTTGCCCGAACCTTTCTCAGGTCTCCAATCACCGACACCCATTGTGATACCTGCTGTAGCGAAGAGGTTAGAAATAACTGTGTGATTCAGAACCGGACGCACATAAGTAATATCAACCTTACACGCCCACTTTGGAACAATCGCACGGGTACGTACATCAGGTGTCTTGTTAATGTCTGCCGACCGAGTAATGCTTGAGAAGATCTTAGGTATACCGAATAACTCAAGACGTTCGTTCTCAACTGTTGTCAGGCGACCTATCTGTGACTTCTTAGCCCCAGGCATATCTAGTGCCGCATTTCGTAGTGCGCCCTTGAACTGCGTAGCCAATACAGATAACTCTGTTGCATGATTGCCCTGCGGCATACGGTACGGTGAGGATCGATACTCAATCAATGGATCATGCTTCATTGATCCTGCTTTCTCAGCAGAAGTCTTGCGACCGGAAGGAAGAAGCAGTTGCTGCCATGCCTTCTCTGGCATACGGTTACAGATCATCGGTGTAGTTCCTAGTACATGGAACGTAACCGTTTGGGTTTCCATCTCAACGATTTGAATTGTATTTTCTGTTACTTTCTTTGTAGCCATGATTTTTAATCCTCAGTAGTTTTAGAACTTACATTGTTGGGGTATCCGAATCTAAGATCAATTCTTGCCCGATCAAGGGCAGCTATTCTCCGACGTTCGGCAATAACCTTGGGGTCTTTCCAAGGGTATGGTTGCTTAAGCAGTCGCCACTGTCTTTTGAACGTTTCGAGCACGTTTGTGCTTTCGCTTGTTGTCTTTATCTGCATCTCTTTCTCCTGTCATGTTGAATGGATCACTGAAAAAAGGTTCGGGTATGGTTATCCTCGTCTTAGAAAACTTCTTGCAAAACATTTGATCTTCTTTCTTCTGAAATAACTTATCCTGTTTTTGAGGCTCCATCGTTATAAATTTGTAGTGCCGCTCTGCCGTGATGTACGGCCTGTCAGGATCTTTCTTTAAGAAACTTTCAACACATCCCAACCGCGTAAGTCTGGTCATCAATGAATAGACAGTGTTCTTGTCTAGCTTCACTTGCAACGCAATCTCTCTCACGGTTGACGGGGTCGCTCGTTTCTTAACGTACTTGAGTACCTTGAGTTGCTTATCGGTCAGGGGCTGTGGGGTCATCTGTTCGCTCCTTTAACCACAATACCGCGCAACGTGAATGAAACAACGCTTCTTCTGCATAGTGTTGCGCTTGCTCATAACGCCGCTCGTTAACACACTCGTACACAGATTTGAGTGCTGTGTGCGCTTGCATAAGATGTTTACTAATATCTTCCATGATGTTCCTAAAATGGTGCAAGGGGTATGTCCTCTAAGTCTTTGTTCTTATCTTTGCGATAAGCCTTGACATCCTTGCGTTTGACTGTGATGTAGTCAGGGAACGGCCACCCGTCCGTGCGAGGAACCCTGATTAAGAGTTCACCCACTCGTGATTCCTTAACGAAGTAGCCGACCTGACCTGTGGATTTAACAACGACCTTATCGGGCGCGTTCAAGGATCGAAATCAGACGATTTTGGATCTCTCGTAAGATGTGCATCTCACGAGTTAGCTGACCAATTTCCTTGCCCACTTCCTCAATCTCATACTGGATCGTTGAATTGATTGCGTCTTTTTCTAAAGATTCGTATATCTTTTTAGGTACTACTACAACATCTTTTTGCTGTGCATTCTCTGGTGCTGACGCGTCAGCAATCATTTTTGTAATTATGTCTTTGTGGGCTTTAAAAAAGTGCCCGTCTTTCACGACGCGGCCTTGTTCCAACATACGTGTTAGAACTTTATAAATCGTAGTCGGACGAACCCCTAGTTGCGCTGCAACCGTTGAGGCTTTCATGCCACCAGACTTCTCCAACATCTTGATGATCTTCTCATCATATTTTGCTTTACGCATTTACTGCTCCTTTTAAATAATGGACTAAGTGAACTACATTTTCTTCATTGATAACTAGGGCTAAACCACCGCATGACTCGATGCGTTCAAGGTTATCCAGTTGGAGTGCAGTAGGTAGTTTCCCACCTGACTTGCACTCAATACCAATAAATCTTCCTTTAAGACATACTAGAAAGTCAGGTGCGCCTGACCGACCAAACCCGCTTGTGACGGGCATGACGTAATACGCACCAAGCGATTCCAGTACATTCTTTACTGACTTCTTGACCTTTGACTCCGGTGTACTCGCCAATAGAATTCCTCCAAGTAGGGCAACGAAGGTTCGGTTGGTGCTAGTACAAACCTTCCATCACCACGGTTATAAACTCTGTACTCTATTACAGATAACTCATTATATTGACCTCCTTTCAAATAAGTCAAGTCTTTTGTTGGGATGACTACAATAAAAAGTTCCGATGTGACATACCACCCTATCTCATAGAAATTACTGTGTCTAGGATGGTCATACATGCTCGTCATAGATATGAAGTCTACGTTTGCATCTGGCGATTCCTGACCCGCACGTATCATGGTTATCAACGATTTAATATTGTCTGGTAGAGTCTCTGGAGTAAAGATACGTACCATCCTGTCTCCGACATAGACTTCATACTTCCCGTTGATAAACGCTACAGGCACACGATGATGATCAGGCATAGTCGCATGTTGTATCGGCGCTAGTCTGGTTCTAATATCCTGTGGGTTTCTCATCTGATGGCCCCTTTGCAACGATAACGAAAGCATCTCTTTTCGTGACAGTGTGGTTGTCGTACCGAGTCACAATGTCATAGTCTTCAAAGAAGCTATCCGTCAGGGGGAACATCTTACTGATAGGTTGAGTTTCTTCTGCCGACTCATATTTCCTCAACTCATTCTCTGCACCTACACGCCACATCTTTAGCAACGAAGCTGCGTTGTCAGGTAGATCAGAAACATCATTGACGATGCGCCAGTCCTCAACAGGTGTATAGAGCGTGTGCATCCCTGCCGCAGTACTTATCTCCGCTTTACGCACCTCGGCAAAGACTACGGGGGATCGTTCCGACAAGTAGATTACATAGGCATTGTCGAAGTACGTGAGCCGCTCATTAAGCGCACTACGCTTGGTTTCTCGATCCGTAAGTTTGAGCATCCCCTCCTTGCATATGTTAAATACTTGCTGAGAAATTGGTTCCCCGTTAATGATATGCCGTGTGATGTTTTCACAGTCCTTTGTATCGAAGTTTAAGTAGAACCCACCGTCAGTACCCTTAGCCAGTTTGTTACGAACATGATTCCTAGTGTGTTCGTAAATCCTCGGCAGGTTGCCATACAGTTCGTTCAGCTTAGGCTTGAAGGCTGGCACTTCCTTCTTGAGTTGTGCCATCAGCATCTTCAGCAATCTGGATTTGCGCGTTGATCGACTAAGCTCGCCTCGGCCTTTCTCCTTCTTGATCTTATTGTGTACGACGTTGTAGCAGACATGTACACCATCATCGTTTCTGACAGTCTCAACAAACGCCAATCCGAACAACATGCCATTCGGATAGATAAGCGACATGCTGTCGAACCTGTAGTTGTACGGATACACCCCATAGACGGTATGTAGCTCAGACACCAAGCGAGTAAGGTACTCTGACTCGCGCATAAATTTCTCAGCTTCAGGCTGTATGAATCGGTAAATTGACATGATTAGTTCTCC
>Ga0222713_10001829_pt1 | contig 23332 bp, 22 predicted proteins | sample C33_649DmetaG_FD_165061 | JGI IMG/M metagenome (GOLD analysis project Ga0222713, IMG submission 165061) | Estuarine water microbial communities from San Francisco Bay, California, United States - C33_649D | ecosystem: Environmental > Aquatic > Marine > Unclassified | place: USA: California...
CGGAAAAGGATTTCATGAAACCACAATCAAGTAAGTTTTGGTACGCGTGTCAGTATAACGAAAAATTCGAAAATGCCAATACTTTCAAGTATTTAGAATTTATATTTAAATTTTTTCTATCGAGAATATAGTTTGAAAAAATTACTTTTCGGTTGCGAACTTGGTTTATGAAATCAAATAGATAAAACTTTAAGCAACATTTCAGAGGTAAAAGTGTGGCCCCCTCGGACCACACGTAAAGAAAAAACAAGCGATGGAGAGGTACTTAGCCTTGCGCAGCAACGCGATCGACGGTGCCGTAAAGCTTGCTCAAAGCACTGAGATAAGCCTTCGCTGAAGCGACGACGATATCAGGGTCTGCACCAACACCGTTGACGACCCGCCCGGAGTGTTGAAGGCGAACCGTGACTTCCCCTTGACTTTCTGTTGAGCCAGAGGTGATCGCATTGACGGAATAAAGCATCATTTCCGCGCCACTTTGAACGTGACTTTCAATGGCTTTCAAAGATGCATCGACCGGTCCGTTACCCGTTGCGGAGCCCTTCTTTTCAACGCCTCTCGCTTGGAACACAACCGTTGCTTCAGGCTGCTCACCGGTCTCACTGTGCTGTGCCAAAGAGATCAAGCTGAACATATCTGCGCCAGCGGACATCCCCTCGGAGTTAACCAACGCCAAGATATCTTCATCAAAGATCTCACTCTTGCGATCAGCCAATTCCTTGAATTTGGCGAATGCCGTGTTGACATCGGCCTCCGATTCCAAAGCGATACCTAACTCCTCGAGGCGTTGTTTGAACGCATTGCGACCGCTCAGCTTCCCGAGCACAATTTTGTTTGCACTCCAGCCCACATCTTCTGCACGCATGATTTCGTATGTATCGCGCGCCTTCAAAACGCCATCCTGATGAATTCCGGATGCGTGGGCAAATGCGTTTGCACCAACGACTGCCTTGTTGGGCTGCACCACAAAACCCGTGGTTTGACTGACCATTCTTGATGCCGGCACGATCTGACTGATGTCGATGCCCATCGCCAAGTTGAAGTAGTCCTTACGCGTTCGGACAGCCATGACCACTTCTTCTAATGAGCAATTACCGGCGCGCTCGCCCAAACCATTGATGGTGCACTCCACTTGACGTGCGCCACCGATCTGCACGCCAGCTAAGGAGTTGGCGACTGCCATACCCAAATCGTTATGGCAGTGCACCGACCAAATGGCCTTGTCGGAATTGGGCACGCGTTCACGCAGATTCTTAATAAAGTTGCCATACAACTCCGGTACAGCGTAGCCCACGGTGTCGGGAATGTTGATGGTCGTTGCGCCCTCGTCTATCACAGCTTCGAGCACGCGACAAAGAAAATCTGGGTCGCTGCGGTAGCCGTCCTCAGGGCTGAATTCCACATCAGCAACACGATTGCGCGCAAAGCGCACGGCCCGCTTCGCCTGCTCAAACACCTCATCGGGCGACATGCGCAATTTCATCTCCATGTGCAAGGCGCTGGTAGCGATGAAGGTATGGATTCGTGAGGCATTTGCGCCCGCCAGCGCATCGGCTGCGCGGGTGATGTCGCGGTCATTGGCGCGCGCCAATGAGCAGATAACGGAGTCCTTCACAGCATCTGCAATGGCCTTCACGGCTTCAAAATCACCGTTTGAGCTGGCAGCGAAACCCGCCTCGATCACATCGACCTTGAGCCGCTCCAATTGACGTGCGATCCGCAGCTTTTCATCGCGGGTCATGGAAGCCCCGGGGGACTGCTCGCCATCGCGAAGGGTGGTGTCAAAAATTACAAGCTTGTCGGTCATGTCGCTCTCCGAAGTAAAAACAGTGAATGCGCAGTGTGGATTCTTATTCAGCAGCACCAAAGAAAACGGCCCGCTGCGCTGGCAAACGGGCCGTAGTCTGGTTAAAGCGCGCGCGCTACCAACTCCGCCCGTGGGACGATAGGGATAGTAGGGCTAGCACTGCTTTAGTCATGTTTAAAAATGTACCACAAAACGCCAGGCGTCAATACGCAGCTTGTCGCATGGGTATCTGCCAGTGTCTCAATCGTGCAACCCAGCCTCGTCTGGCTCCTCTGTTGAGGTGCTGATCAGGCTGGTCTGAATACCCTTGGCACGGCGCCAAATATACAACCCGTAACCCGAGAGTCCGTAGAGAATAAAGCCGCCGAATAAAACGGTGGGAGGGTGAATGTTGATGACCGCAATCCCTAGAGCGAGCAGAATCATGACGGCGAACGGCACGCTCTTTTTCATGCGGACATCTTTGAAACTATAAAAGGGAACGTTTGTCACCATGGTGAGTCCCGCGTAAAGCGTCAACCCAAAAGTGGCCCAAGCCAAGTAGGGGGTTTCAAAACCGGTGTCAACCACAACCCAGATGAAACCAGCCACCAACGCCGCCGCCGCGGGCGATGGTAAACCTTGAAAATACCGTTTGTCGACGACCGCTGTATTCACATTGAAGCGAGCCAAACGCAGGGCTGCGCTGGAAACATAAACAAATGCGGCGATCCATCCCCAGCGCCCCAAGTCGCGCAGCACCCATTCATAGGCAATCAACGCTGGCGCGGCGCCGAACGACACCATGTCACTCAGTGAGTCCATTTGCTCGCCGAATGCGCTTTGTGTGTTGGTGAGACGGGCCACACGGCCATCAAGGCTGTCGAGCACCATGGCTGCAAAAATGCCAATCGTGGCCAAATCGAAGCGGCCATTCATCGACATGACGATCGCGTAAAAGCCACCAAAGAGAGCCGCCAGCGTAATCAGGTTGGGCAAAACATAAATGCCTTTATGTCGCGGCGTTGGCGTGGGATCAGGGGATGCAGAGGTAGTCATAAGCTCTTTTTATTCAATGCCCTACAGTTTAGTTGAATCAAGCCCAAACACCAGCGAACCCCATCAGAAACGACAAAAGCCACCGAAGTGGCTTTTGTGCGGGGCCTCTAAGAGGGTTTAGTTACGGGTCTGATCCACCAACTTGTTCTTAGCAATCCAAGGCATCATGGCGCGCAACTGTGCACCAACGACTTCGATCTGGTGATCGGCCGTATTACGACGACGGGCAGTCATGCTTGGGTAGTTCAAGCGGCCTTCTTGAATGAACATCTTGGCGTATTCACCGTCCTGGATACGCTTCAACGCCGCACGCATGGCTTTACGAGACTCTTCGTTGATCACCTCAGGGCCTGTCACGTACTCACCGAACTCGGCGTTGTTGGAGATCGAGTAGTTCATGTTGGCGATACCGCCTTCGTAGATCAAGTCAACGATCAACTTCAATTCGTGCAAGCACTCGAAGTAAGCCATTTCGGGCGCGTAACCCGCTTCAACCAAGGTTTCATAACCCATCTTGATGAGCTCAACTGCACCGCCACACAAAACGGCCTGCTCGCCGAACAGGTCAGTTTCAGTTTCTTCTTTGAAGTTGGTTTCGATGATGCCGGCCTTGCCACCACCGTTTGCCATCGCATAGCTCAAGGCCAAGTCACGGGCTTTGCCAGACTGGTCCTGATGGATTGCAACCAAGTGGGGCACGCCACCACCTTGGGTGTATGTGTTGCGCACGGTGTGGCCAGGGGCCTTTGGCGCGACCATCCAAACGTCCAGATCTGCACGAGGCACCACCTGGTTGTAGTGCACGTTAAAGCCGTGCGCGAATGCCAGTGAAGCACCCTTCTTGATGTTGGGTTCAACGTTGTTGCGGTAGACGTCGCCGATTTGTTCATCGGGCAACAAAATCATGACCACGTCGCCTGCAGCCACGGCGTCATTGACTTCCATCACGGTTAATCCGGCTTTCCCGACTTTGTCCCATGAAGCGCCGCCTTTACGCAAACCAACGACGACCTTCACACCGCTGTCGTTCAAGTTTTGAGCGTGCGCGTGGCCCTGGCTACCGTAGCCGATGATGGCAACTGTCTTGCCTTTGATCAGGCTCAAGTCGCAGTCTTTGTCGTAAAACACTTTCATGATGGGAAGTCCTCTGTAAAAAATCGAACAATCGATAAGTTTAAAGCCAACGGCGGTTCTCCCAGCCGTTGGTGTGTCGTTTAGGTGCGCAATATTCTCTCACCACGGCCGATACCACAGGCACCGGTGCGCACCGTTTCCAAAATTGATGTCGGATCAAGCGCTTGCAAAAACGCGTCGTTTTTCGCTTGATCGCCCGTCAACTCAAGGGTGTAACTGCGGTCAGTTACGTCGATGATGCGACCACGGAAAATATCCGCCATCCGCTTCATTTCCTCGCGCTCCTTGCCAACCGCTCTAACTTTAACCAGCATCAACTCGCGCTCGGTGTAGGCGCCTTCTGTGAGGTCGACGACTTTAACCACTTCGATCAATCGGTTGAGGTGCTTGGTAATTTGCTCAATCACGTCATCTGAACCATTGGTTTGAATGGTCATGCGTGACAAGCTAGGATCTTCTGTGGGCGCAACAGTCAGTGACTCGATGTTGTAGCCACGGGCTGAAAACAGGCCTACAACCCGCGACAGCGCGCCAGGTTCGTTCTCAAGGAGAACAGCAATAATGTGTTTCATCTAACAAGTCCTCTTTTCGCCGCCCTCCCCCAAGCACGGTAATGCTTGAGCTCGACGGACAATAGATTCTTTAAAAAGGGGTGCGCACGAAGCGCACCCGCGCTGAGCGCTCGGGGCGCTTACAGGTCCTCAGAGCCCAAAAGCATCTCAGTGATGCCCTTACCCGCCTGGACCATTGGGAACACGTTCTCAGTGGGATCGGTACGGAAGTCGATAAACACCGTGCGATCTTTGAGCTTGCGTGCCTCGTGCAGCGCACCCTCGACGTCTTGTGGACGTTCGATCAGCATGCCAACGTGCCCATAAGACTCCGCCAGTTTGACAAAGTTGGGCAATGCATCCATGTAGCTGCTGCTGTAGCGACCGGCGTACTCCACCTCTTGCCACTGGCGAACCATTCCCAAGTAACGGTTGTTCAGGGACAGCACTTTGATGGGCGTGTTGTACTGCAAGCACGTGGAGAGCTCTTGGATACACATCTGCACCGAACCCTCGCCCGTCACGCAGAATACTTCCGATTCGGGCTTAGCCAGTTTGATACCCATGGCGTAAGGAATTCCCACACCCATGGTGCCCAAACCACCCGAGTTGATCCAGCGGCGCGGTTTGTCAAAACCATAGTACTGGGCAGCCCACATTTGGTGCTGACCCACGTCAGAGGTGACGTACGCATCCGCATCCTTGGTCATCTCCCACAACGTTTGAATCACTTTTTGGGGCTTGATGACGTCTTGATTCTTGTCGTCGTAAGCCAGGCAGTTACGTGCGCGCCAGCCCTCGATGGTGGTCCACCACGCATCCAAGTCTTTGGGGTCAGCACGCTGGGATGACTCTTTGATCATGTTGATCAATTCACGCAACACGTCTTTACAGTCCCCCACGATCGGGATGTCGACCTTCACACGCTTGGAGATACTGCTGGGATCAACGTCAACGTGAATGATCTTGCGTTCGTTTTGCGCAAAGTGCTTGGGGTTACCAATCACGCGATCGTCAAACCGCGCGCCAACCGCCAACAGCACGTCGCAGTTCTGCATCGTGTTATTGGCTTCGATCGTGCCGTGCATGCCCAACATACCCAAGAAGCGCTTGTCGCTCGCGGGGAATGCACCCAAACCCATTAAGGTGTTGGTCACGGGGTAACCCAGCAGGTCAACCAACTCGCGCAGCTCAGGCACGGCGTCCGCCATGAGCACGCCACCACCAGTATAGATATAGGGACGCTTGGCACTCAGCAGCAGCTGGAGCGCTTTACGAATTTGACCGCCATGCCCCTTGCGTACTGGGTTGTACGAGCGCATTTCGACCTGCTCAGGGTAGCCGGTGTATGGGATGCGCTTAAAGGAAACGTCTTTTGGAATATCGACCACCACCGGTCCGGGACGACCTGAGCGGGCAATGTGGAAAGCCTTCTTCATGGTCATGGCAAGCTCTGCCACGTCTTTCACCAAGAAGTTGTGTTTGACGATTGGCCGTGTGATACCTACCGTGTCGCATTCTTGGAAGGCGTCCAAACCGATGGCCGCCGTGGGCACTTGGCCCGTGACGATCACCATCGGGATGCTGTCCATGTAGGCGGTTGCGATACCTGTCACGGCGTTCGTTACACCGGGACCACTGGTCACAAGTGCCACGCCCACTTCGCCCGTCGCACGGGCAAATCCGTCGGCTGCGTGGACCGCTGCCTGTTCGTGGCGAACGAGCACATGCTGGATGGTATCTTGCTTGTAAAGCGCGTCGTAGATGTACAGGACCGCGCCACCGGGGTAACCCCAGATTTGCTTGACACCTTCGGCTTGTAATGCTTTGACGAGGATTTCCGCACCCATTAATTCAGGTGCGTCTGCGGCCGATGCAGCCAATGAGGCAGAGGCGTTCTCTGCAGTTGTAATTTTCATGATGAACCTTTGAGATTTTCTCTAACGAAAAACCGTGGGTGCCACTTCCGAAATTCTTTTGGAATCAGGTCATGACTTGAGACAACAGTCATTGGGCGGCATTTGTATAGACCACCACGGCTGTTATCCGTTTGCAAGTAATCAGTGCAACCAGAATTATTACATCAATTTACGCGGTTTACGGGGATACCCGTAGTTGCCAATTAAAAAGCGTGCGACTAATGCGACAATTCGCCCCATGGATACCGAAATCCCCCTCCCCAGCCTGAGACGGCGCATGGCCGCGTGGCTCTATGAAGGCATGCTGCTATTCGGCGTGGTTTTTGTGATCAGCTACGTCTTCAGTGTGCTCACGAATACCCGCCACGCGCTCGACCACCGCATGGCCCAACAATTTACCGTTTTTTTGGGTTTGGCGGTTTATTTCATCTGGCAATGGCGCCGGAGTGGCCAAACATTGGCAATGAAGACTTGGCACATCAAACTGGTCGCAGCCGATGGTCGCTCCCCGCTGGCCCTGAGCCAGGCGGTGATCCGGTACCTCATCAGCTACATCTGGTTCGTACCAGGGCTTGCAGTGGCAAAGGCTTTCGAGTTGGGTACCGCTGCAACGGTTTGGACCGTCATTGCGTGGGTGGTCATTTGGGCGCTACTCAGCAAACTAAACCCTACCAAGCAGTTCCTACATGATCGAGTGGCCAAAACGGCCTTGATCAGCGTAGCCCCTGTCCGCCAATAACCATGCATACGCAACACACCAAACCAGCTCGCGGCATCAGGCGCGTGGTGAATGCTTTCGGCTATTCCGTTGAGGGATTGAAAGCTGGTCTCACCGAGCCCGCATTCTTGGAAGAGTCCTTATTAGCTTGCATCATGATCCCGGCAGCTTTCTGGTTGGGACAGGGTTGGGTTGAGGTGAGTTTGCTGATTTCAGTTGTTATTTTGGTTTTGGTGGCCGAGCTCCTCAACACCGGTATCGAGGCTGCGATCGACCACATCAGCCTTGAGCGTCACCCTCTCGCCAAGCGCGCCAAAGACGTCGGAAGTGCCGCCGTCATGTTGGCGCTGCTGTTGTGCGGCGGCGTATGGCTGGCCGCCCTCATTAATCGCTTTGCTTAATTTGTCCATGACCACGCCCGCATCAAACAGTCCCCATTTCTCAGTTGCGGTTTATTGCGGCTCGCGCGATGGTGATAACCCCGCGTTTTTGGAGGCAGCAGTCCAGACTGGGCACTGGATCGGTGCGCATGGCGGGCAACTCGTCTACGGCGGTGGTAACTCGGGCTTGATGGGATACACCGCGAGAGCCTGCCAAGCCGCGGGGGGTCGGGTACTCGGCGTCATGCCGCAGGCCTTGGTTGATCGCGAGGTTGCTAACCTCGACTGCGATGAATTGATCGTGGTGCAAACCATGCACGAGCGCAAGCAAATCATGGCTGAGCGCGCGGATGCATTCGTAGCGCTACCCGGCGGCATCGGCACGTTCGAAGAGTTTTTTGAAATCTGGACTTGGCGCCAACTCGGTTATCACAACAAACCGGTCGGTCTGCTGAACGTTGCTGGGTATTACGACACCCTGCTGTCTTTCGTGGGTCAAGCGGTCCAACACCGCTTCATGGACGATCGGCAGATGGGATTATTCGAAGTCACCGACGAGGTGTCAGTGCTACTACCCAGCTTAGTCTCACAAGCTGGGTTCTCTGAGGTTTTTGGGACCTATTGACGCTCAGATCGCGCTTTCGTCCTCTTCACCTGTTCGGATACGGACGACGCGGTCCACCGGCGTGACAAAAATTTTACCGTCACCGATTTTGCCCGTACGAGCCGCCGTGACGATGGCATCAACGCAACGGTCAACGTCCATCGAATTCACAACAACCTCCACCTTCACCTTCGGTAAGAAATCGACCACATACTCAGCGCCACGGTACAGCTCGGTGTGTCCCTTTTGACGGCCGAAGCCTTTGACTTCAGTCACAGTCAGGCCCGTCACGCCCTGCTCTGCCAACGCTTCGCGAACCTCTTCCAATTTAAAGGGTTTGATCACGGCGGTAATTTGTTTCACGGTGGCTCCTTGAATGCACAATCTATAGTCACATTATGCCCATTTGCTGACCAAGAAATCGATACCCATGCATGCCCTACCCCAACACGCACCTTTGATCGCAACCCTGCGCGGCGGCCACCCTGAGAACATCTACTACGGCTCGATTGCCGTGGTCAATGCCAATGGTCGTTTGGTATCTCGAATGGGTGATATCAGCACGCCCATGTTCACCCGCTCCGCCCTCAAGCCCTTTCAGGCCATGCCATTGATCGCTGGCTTTTCGGACCCCTACAACCTATCCGATGCGGATGTAGCGCTCCTGTGCGCAAGCCATAACGGCGAGGCGGCGCACAGCAGCCGAGCCGGCGCCCTATTGAAGCGCGCTGGATGCCAAGAAGCCGACTTGCAATGTGGCACACACGTTCCGTTTTATTACACAACCAATCAATTACCAACGCCCGACAAAGGCAGCTACGGGCGACTTCAACACAACTGCTCAGGCAAACATGCCGGGATGTTGATGCTCGCCCGCGCCCTCGGCGAACCCATCGAAACCTATACCCAAACAACCCACCGCGTGCAGGCGGTCGTACGCGACAGCGTGTCCCATTTCACAGAGGTTCCCGCAGCGAAGTTGGTCGTGGGAATCGACGGCTGCAGCGTCCCGAACTACGCCATTCCACTGGCAGCTTTGGCCCTGGCATACGCCAAGCTCACTCGTCAGGCAGCTGATCCGGTATACGGCGACGCGCCTGCTCGCGTATTCCAAGCGATGGCGCAACACGGCGCACTGGTCAGCGGCATGGGCCGTAACGACTTGGCACTCAATCGGGCTGGCGGCGGTGACTGGATCGCCAAGTTCGGCGCTGATGGCGTCCAGGCCATCGCAAGTCGCTCGCGCCAACAAGCCATCGCCGTGAAGATCGCGGATGGTAATCTGCCCATGTTGATGTGGATTGTCATCAATGTGTTGGAGCAGCTGGGCTGGATGACCGACAGCGCCCGTCACGCCCTAAAGAGCTATGTGCCTGGCCCACTGCTCAACGTTGCTGGGCTCGAGGTGGGCGAAACCCGCCCTGTTTTCCAGATGCCCTGATTAACGAAACGCGTTGGTGATGGGATAACGCCAGTCTTTGCCAAACCCCCGATGGGTCAAACGAATACCCACAGGTGATTGGCGGCGTTTGTACTCATTCAAACGCACCAAACGAACCACCTGCATCACGGCTGCTTCGTCAAAGCCAGCGGCAATGATGTCAGCGGCAGATTGGTCCGCCTCGATGTAGCGGGACAAAATTGCATCCAACACCTCGTAGGGCGGCAGGCTATCCTCGTCCTTTTGGTCAGCACGCAATTCAGCGCTCGGTGGGCGCGTGATGATTCGCGTGGGGATCGGGTTTTCTATGCCCCCCAAGGGATTATTGGCATTGCGCCAATGCGCCACGGCGAATACCTTGGTTTTGAAAACGTCTTTTATGACTGCATAGCCACCCGCCATGTCGCCGTAGAGTGTGCAATAGCCCGTTGCCATTTCGCTCTTATTGCCTGTCGTCAGCACGATGCTGCCGAATTTGTTGGACAGCGCCATCAACAGGGTGCCACGGATACGGGCCTGTAGGTTTTCCTCGGTGGTGTCTTCCGACAAGCCTTCAAACTCTGTCGCGAGCGAGCGCTTGAAGGTTTCGAAATGCGGCGCAATGTCAATTTCGTCGTAACGCACGTTCAAACGCTTGGCCATGTCGCGCGCATCAATCCAAGAGATGTCCGCCGTGTAGGGAGACGGCATCATCACGGCGCGAACGCGATCCGCACCCAACGCATCCACCGCCACTGCCATCACAACCGCTGAATCGATACCACCGCTCAGGCCAAGCACCACGCTGGGGAAGCGGTTCTTCTCCACGTAATCGCGCACCCCCATGACCAAGGTTCGCCAAAGATCAGCCATTTCACCGTCAAGCGGTGCCAGATGGGCTGTATCCGGCTGCTCGTTGAACACAAGTGAGAGCGGCCACGTGACAACAGCCTCTTCAAAGCCCGGTGTACGTGCGACGACTTGCCCATTTGCGGTAGCCATGAAACTGCGGCCCTCGAATACGACCTCATCCTGCCCGCCGACCAGATGTGCATAAATCAATGGTCGCGCGCAGGCCTGTGCGCGTGCGCACATGGTTGCTTCGCGCTGCTCGCTCTTACCGAGGTGAAAGGGTGAGGCGTTGATCACGACCAAAACATCAGCACCCGCTGCAACCGCCGCAGCGGCAGGCGCTTCAAACCACGCGTCTTCGCAAATGAGCAAACCCAGGCGTGTACCGGCGACCTCGAATACACAGGTTTCGGTACCTGGCGCGAAGTAACGGCGTTCATCGAACACCTGGTAATTGGGGAGACATTGTTTCGCGTAGGTGTGCAGAATTCGCCCCTCACAAACAACAGACGCCGCATTGTGGCAAGCGGGCATCGCAACGCTGCTGGTCCGCAACGGTTCGCCCTCGATCCGTTGCGGGTGACCAACTACGATTGCGAGGTTTTTAAGCCCCGCGGTCTGCGTGACCAACCATTTCAAGGCATCATCACAGGCATCTAAAAATTGTGGTCTGAGGTATAAATCTTCAGCTGCATAACCTGATAGCGACAGCTCTGGCGTCAACAATACCTGCGCCCCTGCGGCTTGCGCTTGCAACGCCGAGTCCAGGATGCGCTGGGCGTTTCCCTTTATATCGCCAACAACGAAATCTAACTGAGCAACTGAAATACGAATGGACATGGAAGCAAATAGTTCGGACCGGACGCCAGCGCCTGACGAGATGTCCGAGCGCACAAACGCTAATTATGTCATTCGGATTGTGACGGACCCGACTACCATCGATGCTGAGCAATGGGATCACCTGCAGCGCCAACAGCCCCGTGCCACACTCAACCCATTCATGCGCCGCCATTACCTCGCGGCCATGCATGACAGCCTGAGCGCAGTTGAGGAGACCGGCTGGAAACCCCAGTTTGTAACCCTTTGGGCCAAGGAGCAGCTGGTTGCTGCGTGTGCACTGTACCTTAAAACGCACTCGTACGGAGAGTATGTATTTGACTGGGCATGGGCCCGCGCCTACGCGGATAACCAGATGGCTTACTACCCAAAGGCCATCGTGGCAGCACCGTTTACGCCCGTGCCGGGGCCCCGCTTGCTGGCAACCTCACCGCAGGCTAAACAGTCCTTGCTGGAGGCCACCATCGCGCACTGCCAAACGCTCGGCGTGTCGTCATTACACGTGTTGTTTGCGGACGCGACCGATATTCGGATCTGCGAGTCGGCTGGCCTGATGCGACGCGAAACCGTTCAATTCCATTGGCTCAACCAAAAACCAGAGCTTCTTGGCGGCGGGCGCTTCAGCGATTTCGATGACTTTTTGTCCAGCTTAAACCAGGACAAGCGAAAGAAAATCAAGCAGGAGCGCCGAAAGGTGAGGGAGGCGGGGGTTACTTTTGAGACTTTTGCGGGTCCTGCGATCACGGACGCACATTGGGCGTTGTTTTATCAGTGCTACGAGCGCACCTATCTTGAACATGGCAACGCGCCCTACCTGACGCCCGCTTTTTTTGAGGCCATGCGACGAGACATGCCCGAGAATTGGGTCTTGTTTGTCGCAAAAGCGCCCGATGGCACCCCCTTCGCGACCAGCCTAATTGGCCTATCGCGCGATTCGGTGACGGCACAACCGCAGGTGGCCTACGGTCGATACTGGGGTGCATTAGCGCGGGTGGATTGCCTGCATTTTGAGGCTTGTTATTACCAGCCGATTGCCTGGTGTATCACGAACGGTGTCGCCCGGTTCGAAGGTGGCGCACAAGGCGAGCACAAAATGGCCAGGGCATTGATGCCCGTGCGCACCTTCAGCGCCCACTGGTTGGCGCACCCGGCATTTTCAGCAGCGGTGGACCGCTACCTTGAGCGAGAGCGCGACGGCATCGAGGACTACGTTGACCACTTGGGACAACGCAGCCCGTTCAAGGCCATCGCCGGCTAACGAATCTCGTGACTTATTTCGCGGCGAGGTAGTTCGCCACACCTTCGGCCACTTCTTGACGTGCAGCATCAGGGCCTTCCCAGCCCAAGATCTTGACCCACTTACCTTCCTCGAGGTCTTTGTAGTGTTCAAAGAAGTGGGAGATGGTCTTCAAACGCATCGGATTAAGGTCCTCAGGCTTTTGCCATTGGGTATAAATGGATAGGATTTTGTCGATTGGCACCGCCAAGACCTTCCCGTCAATACCCGCCTCGTCCTCCATCTTCAGAATACCAATGGGGCGGCAAAGAACGACCACACCCGGAATCAATGGCACCGGCGTGATAACCAAAACATCAACGGGATCACCATCGCCTGAGAGTGTTTGGGGCACATAACCGTAGTTGGTGGGGTAATGCATCGATGTGCTCATGAATCGATCGACAAAAATCGCACCAGTCGCCTTATCGACCTCATATTTGACGGGGTCAGCGTTCATCGGGATTTCAATAACGACGTTAAAGGTGTTGGGTGCATCTTCACCGGGCGAAACAATATTGAGTGACATGATTTTTTTCGAAAATGTTTTTAAGACAAAGAACCTAGGTATTTTACCTATTAGCGCTTACCCTAAATTTACGGACATCGTGAATTTCTGGGCTACAAAAACTTTGTAAACACGACTACATTCCATGTGTTGGCCAATTACCGACCCCATCTAGAGCGGGTAAAGTGAGGAAGCAACGCAGTGCTGGTGGCGACTGCGTTGTCCCACCAGATCACCGTTACAACATGGGAGATAAATATGTCGGGTCAATCAGCGTTGACACTTGCCATCGTGTGTGGGTTTATTGCAGTTGCCTATGGGTTCTGGGCGCGAAGTTGGATACTTGCTCAGGATTCGGGGAATCCCAGAATGCAAGAGATTGCCGCGGCAATTCAGACCGGAGCGGCCGCGTATCTAGCCCGCCAGTACAAGACCATTAGCGTGGTGGGAATCATCCTAGCGATCCTCATAGCCGTAGTCTTAAGCCCAATGAGCGCAGTGGGTTTTGTGATTGGCGCGGTTCTTTCTGGCGCGTGCGGTTTTATCGGCATGAATATCTCTGTTCGGGCTAACGTTCGCACAGCGCAGGCGGCAACCAAGGGTATCGGTCCTGCACTGGACGTGGCCTTTCGAGGTGGCGCCATCACCGGCATGCTGGTGGTCGGGTTAGGGTTGCTGGGGGTAACTGGATTTTTCTGGTTTCTAATTAGCGACGGTATGGCGAGCGGCGCCGATCTCGCGAAACAATTGAATCCGCTCATCGGATTCGCGTTTGGCTCCTCCCTCATATCCATCTTTGCGCGCTTGGGCGGGGGCATCTTCACAAAAGGTGCTGACGTCGGGGCGGATTTGGTCGGAAAGGTCGAAGCCGGTATTCCCGAAGATGACCCTCGCAACCCTGCGGTGATCGCCGATAACGTTGGCGACAACGTCGGAGATTGCGCTGGAATGGCTGCTGACCTCTTCGAGACCTATGCGGTGACATTGATTGCTACGATGGTTTTGGGAGCCTTAATGGTCACAAATGACGGCGGAAGCGCGGTGGTATATCCCCTCGCCTTAGGCGCTGTATCGATTCTGGCTTCCATCGTTGGGTGCTTTTTTGTCAGGGCGACACCGGGCATGAAGAACGTCATGCCGGCGCTTTACAAAGGTTTAGCGGTATCGGGCGTACTCTCGCTGATCGCCTTCTATTTCGTGACACAAGCGCTCATCCCAGATGACGCATTGGGTGCCTCTGGTAGCCAAAATGCGCTCTTTGGATCATGTGTGGTTGGCCTGGTACTGACTGGCGTCTTGGTATGGATAACTGAGTACTACACAGGAACACAATACCCACCGGTAAAACATATCGCTGAAGCCTCGACAACCGGTCACGGAACCAACATCATCGCGGGCTTGGGTGTATCCATGCGCTCCACCGCATGGCCCGTGCTGTTCGTGTGCTTATCCATCTGGACTGCCTACTCGCTCGGTGGCCTTTATGGTATTGCAATCGCTGCAACCTCGATGTTGAGTATGGCTGGCATCGTTGTCGCGCTTGACGCCTATGGTCCGATCACCGACAACGCCGGTGGCATCGCAGAAATGGCTGAAATGCCAGCGAGTGTCCGCGATATTACCGACCCGCTCGATGCAGTCGGAAACACCACCAAAGCCGTCACGAAAGGATACGCGATTGGGTCTGCTGGCCTGGCCGCATTGGTGCTCTTCGCTGACTACACCCATAAATTAGAGGCCTACGGGAAAGTCATCAACTTTGACCTGAGCAACCCGCTGGTCATCATAGGATTGTTCATTGGCGGACTGATCCCATACCTGTTCGGAGCCATGGCCATGGAAGCTGTCGGACGCGCCGCCGGGTCTGTGGTTGTGGAGGTTCGACGTCAGTTCAAGGAGATTCCTGGGATCATGGACGGGTCAGGTAAACCCGAATACGGCCGTGCAGTGGATATGCTTACAACCGCTGCCATTAAAGAAATGATGATTCCGTCATTGCTCCCGGTGATTGCCCCCATTCTGGTGGGTTTGATCCTCGGGCCAGCGGCGTTGGGAGGCCTGCTGATGGGCACCATCATCACAGGTCTGTTTGTGGCGATCTCGATGTGTACTGGTGGTGGCGCTTGGGACAACGCCAAGAAGTACATCGAAGACGGAAACTTCGGCGGAAAGGGGTCTGAAACACATAAGGCAGCCGTGACCGGTGACACGGTTGGAGATCCCTACAAAGATACCGCAGGCCCTGCCATCAACCCATTGATCAAGATCATTAATATCGTGGCTCTCATGATCGTGCCCGTGATGATGCAGATACATGGTGCTTGATCGCTGAGCGCACTTAAACCACGAGAAGCGCAAAGCCACATCGGCTTTGCGCTTTTTTGCGTTTAATTGCTGCACTGTGAATAAATTGACGACAATAAGAGCTATGAGCAAGCCTACTATTCCGGTCATCGATGTGCGCCAGCGCCCTACCGTAATGACTCCCGAACTGCGCGCGATCATTGCCGGCCTTGATCTAGAGGGCCCAGTGTTGGATCAGTTGTCTCGCCCGCTGCGCGACCTGCGTATCAGTGTCACTGATCGCTGTAACTTCCGCTGCAGCTACTGCATGCCAAAAAGCGTTTTCACGCGCGACTACACCTACCTACCCCAAAGCGATCTGTTGAGTTTTGAGGAAATCACAACGATCGCAGAAGCCGCTACGCGCCTCGGCGTGAAGAAAATTCGTATCACCGGCGGCGAACCCTTATTGCGTAAAAACCTTGAGATATTGATCGCCCAACTCAGTGCCCTGCGCACCACCGACGGCAAACCGCTGGATCTCACGCTGACCACCAATGCGAGTTTGCTTAAACGAAAAGCACAGCTACTGAAAGATGCGGGGTTATCGCGCCTGACCGTGAGTCTCGATGCCCTTGACGACGGCATCTTTCGAAAAATGAATGACATGGACTTTCCCGTAGTGGACGTCCTTGAGGGCATTGACACGGCGCTGGCTGTTGGCTTCAAAGATATCAAGGTCAACATGGTCGTTAAGCGCGGTACCAATGTTGACCAGATCGTCCCCATGGCTCGCCACTTCCGAGGCACAGGTGTTGCCTTGCGCTTCATTGAGTACATGGATGTCGGCGCCAGTAATGGCTGGCGTATGGATGAGGTTTTACCCAGCGCCGATGTGCTCGCAATGCTGCAAGCGCAGTGGCCGATGGTATCGTTGCCAGCAAAGAGCAAAGGTGAAACGGCAAAGCGATATGGCTATCTCGACGCAAGCGGCGCGGTCGACGCCAGCCTCGGCGAAGTGGGCTTCATCAGCAGCGTCACGGAGGCCTTCTGCCACGAGTGCAACCGCGCCCGCTTGTCGACTGACGGCCGGTTGTTCGCCTGCCTGTTCGCCACTCAAGGGACCGATATCAAACACCTGCTTCGGGGCGAAGAGCCCGTGAATGCGGACTTCGTCGCACGTTATCTTGCCCACACCTGGATGCAACGCTCGGATCAATACTCTGCATTACGCCAAGCAGGTGTTATCCCGGCAGGTAACGCAAGCGCCCGTATCGAGATGAGCTATATCGGCGGCTGATGCAAATCAGTGGGACACCACGCCACGGTTTGCCAGTGCATCAGCCCGCTCATTGCCGGGGTCGCCCGCGTGGCCCTTGACCCATCGCCAATCGATGTGATGAGGTGAATTCGTCACCAAATCATCCAAAATTTGCCATAGATCGACGTTTTTAACCGGCTGCTTCGAAGCGGTTTTCCAGCCACGGGCCTTCCAACCTTTCACCCATTCGGTGATACCTTTACGAACGTATTCACTGTCTAAAAACAGTGTGACGTCACAGGGGCGCTTAAGCGCGCGCAACGCCTCAATAACGGCCATTAACTCCATGCGGTTGTTGGTCGTTAAATCCTCCCCACCGAATAATTCGCGTTCGATCCCTTCGGCCTTGAGCAAAACCCCCCAGCCACCAGGTCCTGGATTACCTTTACAGGCCCCATCCGTGTAAATGATTACTTTATTCATGCGTGGATCGTACCCGAGCCGAGCTCTTTACTGGCACCTTAACCAGCCGCCGTTGTCGACGCCAGGCGGGGCCCAGCAAGCGAGTCGCGCGCACGCGCTTGACCGCAATCAAAAAATACGCACTGGCCGCAAAGGGCCAAAGTGCGGACCCGGTGGCTTCCATCCAAGCGGTTCGATCGACCCAGGGTTGACTGTGCCAAGCTGGTCGATATAACCCACGCTTCACAACCTCTACCTCGAAACCCAGCAGTTTCAACCAATCACGGCAACGCCACAAACCAATCCAATTGGCCACCGGCGCTTCAAATGGGGATGCCTTTGCGCCAGATTTGATACCCAATCGCGTCGCCCAGTCATAACGTCGCTGCCGCAGACCCCATAGGCTAAAAGGGTTCAGACCCGCAATAATCACCCGCCCTTCGGGTACCAGTACGCGCTCAACTTCGCGTAGGCTCTGGTGTGCGTCCAGGCTGCGCTCCAAGGTGTGCGGCAAAACCACTAAGTCAAGCGTGTTCGACTGAAACGGCAGTGCCTCGCATAACGCATCTGCATCGCCGCCGGCATCAATCAACCAACGATGCGGCATGCGGTTCGCGCGCAACCCGTCCAATTCGGGCTCACCCAATTGAATGGCATGATAGCCAAACACGTCGGCCACCGACTCGTCCAACTCCGCCTGTAACCACGCTAACCAGCAAGCCCTCAGCGCATCTGTGGTTTGTTCAGTCAAATTTATAATTTCCTTCAATGTTTACCGCGTCAAAGCGCGCCAACGCACCATTATTTATGAAGCCCCTAACCCTCTTACCCGTGCCCGCATTTAACGACAATTATTTGTGGGTTTTACACGATGGTCAAAGCGCGCTGGTAGTGGACCCGGGCGATGCCGCCCCGGTCGCGGAGGCACTCAATGCGTACCGGCTTCAGTTAGAAACCATCTTGGTCACCCACCACCACGGGGATCATACGGGTGGGGTCTCCGCTCTCCAAGCAGCTTTCGGTTCAAAGGTGTACGCGCCAGCTAATGACCCGATGCCGTTCGTCAAGAAAACGCCGTTTACAGCGGTCGATGAGGGCAGTCATTTTTCTGCCCTCGGTTGTCGCTGGCAAGTCATGGCGGTACCCGGTCACACGCTGGGCCACATCGCTTATTTCGCTGAACTATCAAACGATGACCCCATCCTCTTTTGTGGGGACACCCTATTCTCCGGTGGTTGCGGGAGATTGTTTGAGGGTACGCCCGCACAAATGCATCAGTCACTGACGCGGTTTGCTGCTTTGCCTGGTCAAACTCGGGTGTGCTGTGCACATGAGTACACGCTGAGTAATTTGAAGTTTGCGCGAGCCGTTGAGCCTGAGAATGAAGACTTGATGCGTTACAGTGTGTGGTGTGAAGAACGTCGCGCTGCGCTTGAGCCCACTTTGCCGAGCCGCGTTGAAATCGAGCGCCAAATCAATCCCTTTTTACGGGTTACGCAGTCGGCTGTAGTGGCCGCGGCGCAATCCAAATCCCCCGCTTCACCACCAGACCCCGTCTCGGTACTGGGTGTGTTGCGCGAGTGGAAAAATAACAGTTAAGCCCTGTCCATCAAGGCCGATCGCCGAACCATGCCATCTTTGTGTTTTGAGAAATTCCGTCGTCTTCCCATGCCATTGACACGTTTGTGCGCTTTGGCCAGCGCACTCTGGTTGAGCGGGTGTGTGACGACCCAACCCGTGACGAATAACCAAGGCCCAGCGCCCGTCATTTCCTCCCAAAGTCACAACGATACCCCCAGCATTGCCCAAGTGCCTGCTGATATCCCTCAAGCGCAGCCGACGATTGATGACTTAGCGGTTGCCGAGGCGGGTCAGCCCGAAGTAGCCCCTGAACCACCTGAGGCGCCCCCTGAGGCACCGCTGACACCCGCGCCCACCATGGGCCCGTTGACACCGATCGGAACGACAGCGCCATTGGCCGCGGCCGACGTGGCGACCGTTGCAGCACCCAGCGACATGTGGGACCGCATTCGGCGTGGTCTCACGATGCCTGATATCGACGGCCCACTGGTGGAATCCCGCATCAACTGGTACGTGAGCAAACCCGACTACATCCAACGTATGTCCGAGCGGTCGGCGCGTTACATGTTCTATATCGTCGAAGAACTTGAGCGTCGCCACCTCCCAACTGAATTAGCTCTGCTCCCCTTCATCGAGAGTGCCTTCAACCCAGACGCTGTGTCTCGGACCAAGGCTGTCGGCATCTGGCAATTTATGCCACTGACCGGACGCGAGTATGACCTGCGCCAAAACAGCTTCCGGGATGATCGGCAAGATGTGGTCGCATCAACGAACGCCGCGCTTGACTACCTTGAGTCGCTTTACGCCCAATTCGGCGACTGGCACCTCGCCCTTGCGGCCTACAACTGGGGCCAAGGTAACGTCCGACGAGCGATCGCCAAAAACAAAAAAGCACGCAAACCAACGGGCTACCTTGATCTGCGTATGCCCAATGAAACGCGGCTGTACGTGCCCAAGTTACAAGCAGTTGAGCAAATCGTGCGCAACCCAGAGGCTTATGGCCTCACGTTGCCAGAGGTTCCCAATCACCCATTTTTTGAATCAGTCACCATCGATCGTGACATCGATGTTGCTTTGGTAGCAAAACTCTCTGGCATCAGCGAGACAGACTTCAGAAAACTCAATCCAGCCCAGCGACAACCGGTGATTTTGTCTAACGGCACGCCGGAAATTTTGTTGCCCTGGGATAACGCCACTGAGTTCAAGTTACGCCTCGAAGGCTACAACGGACCCCTATCCTCCTGGACGGCATGGGTCGCCAAACGCAACTACACGCCAGCGCAAATCGCCAAGCTCGTTCGAATGCCCGAGAAAGAGCTGCGAGCGATCAACAACATCCCCCCACGCATGTTGGTTCGGAAAGGGTCCACCCTCCTCGTGCGCAAGCACAAAGAGACCCAAGCGGACGTCCCAGCAAAGATCGCAGATAACGCCCAGTTGGCGCTCTCGCCACAATTCAGTCGTCAAAAAATTCGAGTGAAGCGGGGGCAAACGCTATCGCATATCTCAGATCAATATGGTGTGAGTGTCGCAACGCTGATGAAGTGGAATAACCTGAAAAGCCCGCGCAGTCTGCGTGCTGGTCAATCACTGATCGTGAAGATCCGTTAACGACGGTCGATGAATGAGTGGGCGATTGTGCCCACATCCACATATTCCAATTCACTGCCTACAGGTACACCGCGCGATAAACGCGTGACCCGGACGGGCAAACCCTTTAAGGCCTGCCCAATCACATGGGCGGTGGCTTCGCCCTCTGCGGTGAAATTAGTGGCCAAAATGACCTCTTGAATCGGTGTCCCCGACACCCTCTCATCGCCCTCAGGGCTAATGCGATCGAACAGCCGCTTCAAACCAATTTCGCGCGGACCCACGCCATCTAACGGACTGAGCTTCCCCATCAATACAAAGTACAGCCCGTTGTATGCACGCGTTCGCTCCAACGCCGCTTGATCTGCTGGGGTTTCGACAACGCAAAGCTGCGTCTGATCGCGCGCAGGGTCTACGCACGTGGCGCACTGGACGTCCTCTGTGAGTGTGTAGCAGCTGCTGCAATGGCGCAGCCGCGCGACCGCATCATCCAGCGCGCGCGCAAGCGCCTTTGCGCCTGCCGTGTCCTGTTGCATCAGATGAAAGGCCATCCGCGCAGCCGACTTCACGCCCACCCCTGGCAGGCATTGCAAGGCCTGCGTGAGGTTTTCGAGGGCGGAGGGCTTGGCCACAGTTAGAAAGGCAGCTTCATACCGCCGGGCATACCAGCGGTGATTTTGCCCAGCTTCTGCTCGGAGGTTGCCTCAGCCTGACGCACCGCATCATTGAAAGCGGCCGCCACCAAGTCTTCCAACATTTCCTTGTCGTCAGCCATCAAGGAAGCATCGATTTCAACGCGTTTTACATCGTACTTACATGTCATTTGAACCTTCACCAGGCCAGAACCGGCTTGGCCCGAGACCTCAATCGTGGCCAACTCTGCCTGCGCCTTTTTTAAGTTTTCTTGCATGGCCTGCGCTTGCTTCATCAAGCCTGCCATTTGTCCTTTGTTAAACATCTTGCATCCTCTCTTGGTTCAGTTCGAAAATAAAACTATGCCGCATCCTGCGGCTTAAGCGTACCGGGCACGATGGTCGCCTCGAAATCTCGCATCATGTGCTGAACGAACGGGTCATTTTCCATAACCGCGCGCGCGTCTGCCAACTTTTGTTCGGTGGCAAAGGCAATGCGTTTGGCGGGTGTATCCTGCACCAAACCCAATTCAACTGCCAGCGTGGCCGCAATTCCCGCCTCGTTCAACGCAGTTGCCAGTCGCTCACGTGTCGCGCCTTGGTTGAGTGATTCCCGCTCGATACGCAGCAGCCAATGAGCTGGGGCGACAGATTCGTCAATTGCGACCAATTGGGCCTGTAAAGCCAACTCGCGAACCAACGCGGTCACCCGCTCCTCAGCCAATAAGCGCTGCACAGTGGTAAACCAAACATCCCCCTCCGGTGTGGTGAGCAATCCGTCGGGGGCACTGGGCGTGTGCCGAACCATGAGCTCATCGGGTGTCGCTTCCTTCACAGGCACCACGACCAATGGCTCCAAAACGTCGTCGGGAACCACCGCCACCTCAGGCGCAATGGACGTTATGGCATCCGAGGTCGGCTCGATGACGTCGAACGGAGGTATATCCTGCAGCTCCGGCTCTGGCTCAGGCTGTGATGCCTGCGGCTCGCTCGGCTGCAGCGGCTTAGGCCTCAGATTTGGGCTTTTTTTTTCCGTTGATGCCTGCACACCACCCGGCTTGAATGCCAGTAGCCTTAACAAAACCATGGTCAACGCCGCATACTCATCGGGCGCCAACCCGAGGTCTGCTCGACCATGAATACACAAACTGTAGAGTAACTGCGTCTCGTCGGCTGGCATGGCTTCGGCCAAAGCCATGAGGGAGGCGTGGTCAGGGTCAGTCGTATCACCCTCACCCGTGACCTGAATCACAGCCATGCGTTGCAAGGTACTGGCCATTTCCTCCAGCAAGGTCGCGGCACTCAGACCCTGTATGCGCGCCTCGTCGACCATGGCAACGACCCGTGCACCCTCGTTGAGGGCCAAGCCCTCAATCAAACCCAAGACGTGGCTGCGGTCAACCGCCCCTAGCATCTTGCGCACAGGCTCTTCGTTCAGCGCGCCGTTGCCATACGCAATCGCCTGGTCGGTCAGGGATAAGGCATCGCGCATAGAACCTTGCGCCGCGCGTGCCACGTAGCGCAGCGCACCCACCTCAAAAGGTACCGACTCATCGGCTAACACCTGCTCGAGGTGCGACACGATGGTGTCAGGCGGCATGGGCCTCAAGTTAAATTGCAGACACCGTGAAAGAACCGTCACCGGCACCTTTTGCGGATCGGTGGTAGCCAATACAAACTTCAAGTACTCGGGGGGCTCCTCAAGGGTCTTCAACATCGCATTAAAAGCGGTGTTGGTCAACATGTGAACCTCGTCAATCATGAAAACCTTGAAGCGCCCCTGAACAGGCTTGTAAACCGCCTGCTCCAGCAGGCTTTGCACCTCGTCCACACCCCGGTTAGACGCCGCGTCTAACTCGGTGTAATCGACAAAGCGACCTTGGTCGATGTCGACACACGCTTGGCAAACGCCGCAAGGCTGATCGGTGATGCCACCTTGCCCGTCAGTGCCAACGCAGTTGAGGGATTTCGCCAGAATCCGCGAAATCGTTGTCTTACCAACGCCGCGTGTCCCAGTGAACAAATACGCATGATGTAAACGCTGGGTCGTGAGCGCGTTACCGAGTGCCTGTACGACGTGCGCCTGCCCCACCAACTCCGAAAAGTTACGTGGGCGGTATTTACGGGCGAGAACGGTGTACGACATATGCCGTTTATTCTATGCGCTAGCGATCGGCATTTTAAATTGAGGGCGTTACAATGGGGGCGACGGGCCTTCCCGCATGGCAAAGCAGCCAACCGGGTCAGGTGGGGAACCAAGCAGCCCTAACTGTAGAGTCAGTGCCGGGGTCAAGGCTCGTCACCCTTCTTCTTGCAAGTTATTGGCAATCAATGACTTACAGCGGAATGGGCATGGCGATTGGCGGTTTTGTGTCACTTTTTGTGTCACTTTTCTTGCGCCCTTGCCCATGTCAACACCTACCGGACTCTTTGAACGCAATGGTCACTACTACCTGCGTCTCATCATTCCCACGCACCA
>Ga0222713_10001830_pt1 | contig 23328 bp, 22 predicted proteins | sample C33_649DmetaG_FD_165061 | JGI IMG/M metagenome (GOLD analysis project Ga0222713, IMG submission 165061) | Estuarine water microbial communities from San Francisco Bay, California, United States - C33_649D | ecosystem: Environmental > Aquatic > Marine > Unclassified | place: USA: California...
ACTTTTTAAGATTTAATACATTTTCATACCATTCAACTGATTTATTTAAATCAAGAACTCTAATTGCGACATGGTCTAAAAATCGTATTTGTATTTCATCATCCATATGCTAATATAAAAAAACGGCTACACTAAAAATAGTATAACCGTTTTATCATTATAAGTTGCTCCCCCTATTATTCAAAGATGCAGCACAACTAAATCTTTTAATGAATTAACTACCGGCGATCGGACTTCCAAATATTCCTACTGCTAACTCAGCCCAGATCAATAGAAAAATTATTAAAACAAATATGATAGGCACTATTCTAAATGTTTTATCCCTAACCTTCTCCAAAATGAAGTGAATAATTATGCCTAACATTCCTAATAGAAGTCCCATAATTATAAAGTCAAATAATGACCAATTGACTTGATTAGAGAAAATATTTCCAAAAAGAGGAATCAATAATAGGGAGAGGGGAGATAATACTCTTTTAGTTAATGTCAAATTCATGATTAGTTAAGTTTTTATTGATTAAACGTATATTCAAAATTGCACCCCCAACGATTATTAAAATCCCAAACAAAATAGCTCCGGGAGCATCATCTAATTCTCCGGCTACTATAGATGCTACTCCAATGATTGTAATTATTATGGGAAGGATTCCTGTGAGAATAATTTTTAGGTGTTTCATTTCTTTTCTTTGTTGAATTCTAATAGATCGCCAGGCTGACAATCTAACGCTTCACAGAGAGATTCCAATGTGGAAAATCGAATAGCTCTTGCTTTACCTGTTTTGAGTATTGATAAGTTAGAAAGTGATACTCCTACCTTTTCAGATAGTTCATTCAAAGACATTTTTCTTTGAGCCATTACAACATCGAGATTTACAACTATCGCCATCCTCTTAGATTGTTAATTCTGTTTCTGATTTGTATTCAATTGCATTGATTAACAGTTTTTGTAGAATAGAATCGAAAACTCCAACCGTAAAAGGTCCAATGATGAGTAATAGATTAAGAATTACTACCCCTGGAGCATCATCTTTTTCAGCAACAATAAAAACATAAGGTAAACCAACCAAAAAATTGCACATAAAATCGTTAAGCCCTATATTTATAAGGTTTTGATAGAAGGACTAAAAACTCATGACAACGGTAAAATACAAAATCTCCGAGGGTTCGATTCCCTCCCTCTCCGTGGCTCAAATCGCCCCTCATTTCGTAGGTGAAGAAATACCGCCTTACGGCAAGAACAATTTGTGGTTTTTATGAGCAACTCAACAACTTTATATATCAAAAACATGGTCTGCCCTCGCTGTATCATGTCGGTGAAGTCCATATTACAAGACCTTTCCATTCCTTTCAATAATATCGCTTTAGGTCAATTGGAAATGGCGGAAGAAATGACAAAGGCTCAACGTACATTATTAGAAGAACGTCTTCAAGCCGTAGGTTTTGAATTGCTAGAACCGGGAAAGTCAGCGCTTATATCAAAAATAAAAACCGTGATAATTGAACAGATTCATTACTCAAATGAGCCAGTTGCTGTAAATTTCTCAAAACTTATCTCGGACAAGCTGCACCATGAATATGCTTACCTTAGTCGTCTATTCTCTTCGATTGAAGGCATTACCTTTGAAAAATATATAGCCAGGCAAAAAATCGAAAAGGTGAAAGAACTTTTATTCTACGATCAAATTTCCCTCTCTCAAATTTCCCTCGAAATGAATTATAGTAGCGTCTCTTATCTTTCCGCACAATTTAAGAAGGAAACTGGGATGACACCCACCCAATTTAAGTCTCAGGAAAGACCAAACAGAAAATCGCTGGATAATCTTCAATCCTAATTTCACAAATCAAAGTCAAAATTATATAAAGCTTTAGTGCTGCCCTATAGCCAATTTTGTATCTGTAAAAATCAAGAATTGAGCTATGATAACAAAAACATACAAAATTGAAGGAATGACTTGCGGAGGATGCGTTGCGAGTGTCAAAAAGCAATTCGATGGGTCAGAAGCAATTTCAGAAACTAACATCCAACTTGACTTTCCTCAAGCTAAAATATCATTTACAAACGAGATAGAAATAGAATCACTTCAGTCAATCATTAATAAAGCCGGGAATTATACCATTAAAGAAATTGAAGAGAAATCACAAAATATAGAGTTGGCACTTCCTGAAAAGAGTGTCCATACCTATAAACCATTGCTACTCATTGTAAGTTTTATCGCTGTAGTAAGCGCATTGAGTCAATTTCCATTCTCGTCATTTTCATTCATGTTATGGATGCGCCATTTTATGGCTGGCTTCTTTACTGTTTTTTCGTTTTTCAAATTATTGAATCTTCAAGGGTTTGCTAACTCTTATAGCATGTATGATATTATCGCAGAAAAATGGAAATCTTGGGGTTATGCGTACCCCTTTGTCGAGTTAGTTTTAGGTTTATTATACCTAACCAATATTGCACCTGTAGCCACCAATATCAGTACAGCGTTAATTTTAGGCATTAGTAGTATTGGAGTAATAAAAAGCAACATGGATAAGAAGAAGATTAAATGTGCTTGTTTAGGGGACGTTTTCAACCTACCCATGAGCACAGTAACCATTGTTGAAGACCTTTCTATGGTTGGCATGTCACTGATTATGCTCTTTCAATACCAAATCTTATAAAGAAAAATCAAAATTCTATAAAACAAGCCCATTCAAAATTCGTAAATTTGTTTTAGGTGAAAAGAATAATTTCCATATCGCTCGCTTTGCTCATGTTGGTTTCCAGCGTGGGATTTTCAATGAACACCCATTTTTGTGGTGGTGAGGCGGTGGAGACCTCTTTTTCAATCGGGCTTCATAATCCTGATTGTGGTATGCCCGACATGGATAGAGAGTGCGAATCCATTCCATCCAAAGAGAAACAAATAAAGCAGAAACCTTGCTGCGAAAATCAATATCAGTTATTGCAGTTGGATGAAAATGCAGATGTACAAATCACATCTATTGAAGTTCACCCTGTTTTCTTAGTTGCATTCATCCATTCGTTTGTTCAGCCTGTTTTATTCGCTGATCAATCTCTTATTCATAACACCTATTATTCTCCCCCCATTCCTGACAGGGACATTCAAGTCCTTTTTCAAACGTTTTTGATTTAAGCCATATACTACATTTTGATGTTCCTTGTCCTGTGACTCTGGAGCATAGTGGCATTTATTGCCATTGAACAATCTATTTCTGTTCAATCAAACTCAAATGTATTATGCTTAATAAAATCATTAAATATTTCTTAGAGAATAAGTTAGTCACTATTCTCGTTCTCACAGGTTTTGTAGCCTGGGGAATTGTAACCGCACCATTCGGGTGGAAAGTTGGTGCATTGCCTTCTGACCCTGTCCCTGTGGATGCCATACCGGACATTGGCGAAAACCAACAAATCGTTTTCACCCAGTGGTCAGGCCGTTCACCTCAGGATATAGAGGATCAAATCTCCTATCCATTGACTACCTATTTATTAGGAATACCTGGTGTTAAATCAATCAGGAGTTCATCTATTTTCGGATTTTCCAGTATCTATATCATCTTCTCAGAAGATGTAGAATTCTATTGGTCTCGTTCCAGAATACTTGAAAAACTCAATTCCCTGCCATCGGGGCTATTACCCGAGGGTGTCCAACCAGCTTTGGGGCCGGATGCAACCGCCTTGGGTCAAGTCTATTGGTACACCCTGGAAGGAAGGGACAAAAACGGAAATCCAACTGGCGGTTGGGATTTGCACGAAATCCGCACAGTTCAGGACTTCTATGTGAAGTATGGTTTAAATGCAACAGAAGGCGTTTCAGAAGTTGCTTCCATTGGCGGTTTTATTCAGGAATACCAAATTGATGTAAATCCTGATGCCCTGAAAGCCTATAATATTCCGCTTCACAGGGTGATGCAGGCAGTACAAAAATCCAATAAAGATGTAGGTGCCAAAACCATTGAATTAAACCAAGCCGAATACTTAGTACGAGGTTTAGGTTATGTCAAAAAAGTACAAGATATAGAGAAGGCCGTAGTTGCGGTACAAGATAACGTACCAATTAGAATAAAGGATATAGGAGTTGTAACACTAGGCCCTGCAACAAGGCGGGGTATCCTTGATAAGGACGGTGCAGAAGTAGTGGGTGGTGTAGTGGTGGCCAGATATGGAGCAAACCCTTTACAAGTAATAAATAATGTAAAAGATAAAATCAATGAAATTGCGCCTGGTCTTCCTAAGAAAACATTAGCTGACGGCAGAGAGAGCCAGCTAACAATTGTTCCGTTCTATGATCGCTCAGAATTGATATACGAGACCTTAGGCACACTAGAAGAAGCCTTATCACTGGAAATACTCATCACTATTTTGGTGGTAATTGTGATGGTTTACAACCTAAGAGCTTCATTCCTCATTTCCAGCCTTCTTCCTATTGCCGTACTCATGGTTTTTATTGCCATGCGCTATTTTGGTGTAGATGCAAACATCGTGGCACTATCAGGAATTGCCATTGCTATCGGTACAATGGTGGATTTAGGAATCATCCTTTCTGAAAATATCATAAAACATATAGACGAAGCTCCTCCCGGTCAAAAACTTATTGAAACTATTTACAACGGAGCATCAGAAGTAGCCACTGCAATTCTAACTGCTGTATCTACTACCATCGTTAGTTTTATCCCTGTATTTACCATGCAGGCAGCCGAAGGTAAGCTGTTTGGCCCATTGGCATTCACAAAGTCATTTGCACTTTTAGCTGCTTTGATCGTTTCCTTGCTGATTCTGCCAACCCTCGCTCATTGGTTTTTTGGCTTCAACATCAAGAACAAGTTTTTAAAAAAGTATGGCCATTATGGTTTAGCATTACTTGGAATTGTTAGCCTCATTTTAGGGCAGATTTGGGCTGGTGTACTGCTCATTCTTTTCGGTGCTATAGGTATTATCAAAAACTTGGAAAGGATTAAGAGTAAAGAACTTTCAGGAATCTGGAAATTCTTACTGGGCTATGCGGAGTTAATTGTTGTACTAATTGGCGTAGTATGGCTTTTGGCTAAATACTGGCTGCCTTTAGGGGCTTCTCAGTCTCTATTCATCAACTTCATTTTTGTATCCTTACTTGTGGGTTGTATTCTGGGTGGTTTCACCTTATTAGAATATCAGTACAAACAAATACTCAATTGGTGTTTGAACAACAAGATCAAGTTCCTGATCATACCGACAATTCTGATTTTTCTAGGGGCGACTATCTGGCTTGGTTTCAATAGCGTTTTTGGTTTTTTTTCAAAAGGCTTTGAAAAGGTAGGATGGAATATCAATCAAACTAAAGGGTGGTCAGCAATGGTACATACCTTTCCGGGTATTGGTAAAGAATTCATGCCTTCTCTTGATGAAGGTAGCTTTTTATTGATGCCTACATCAATGCCTCACTCCGGGGTAGAATACAATCGCAATGTGGTTGGCCAATTAGATATGCTGCTCACAAATATTCCGGAAGTTGAATTGACCGTAGGTAAACTTGGACGTGTGGAATCTGCGCTTGATCCTGCCCCCATATCCATGTATGAGAATATTATCAATTACAAATCCGAATACATTCTCAATAAAAAAGGGCACAGACAGAGATTCAAGGTAGATAAAGACAATAGGTTTATTACCCGATCAGGTGATACTCTGACCAACGAAGAAGGTTTGGAGCGAGGAATAGAGGCGAATGAATTAATTGCTGATGAAAATGGTGAGTATTACCGCAATTGGCGAAACCACATCAAATCTCCCGATGACATTTGGAACGAAATAGTCAATGTAACCAAATTACCAGGGGTTACTTCTGCACCTAAACTTCAACCGATTGAAACCCGTTTGGTCATGCTCCAAACAGGGATGAGAGCGCCTATGGGCATAAAGGTCTATGGCCCAGACCTAAAAACCATAGAGAACTTCGGTCTACAATTAGAAAATGTTTTGAAAGAAGTTCCATCGGTAAAGGCAGAAGCCGTTTTTGCAGATAGAATCGTAGGTAAACCGTATATCCATCTCAACATTAACAGGGATGAAATTTCACGATATGGTCTGAATATAGAAGATGTACAGCAGACCATTGAGACAGCTATTGGTGGCATGAAAATAACCTCTACGGTAGAAGGCCGTGAACGCTTTCCTGTAAGAGTTCGCTATCCAAGAGAATTAAGGGACGATCCTGAAGCATTGGGAAAAATCCTCATGCCCACACCAACGGGGGCGCAAATCCCACTTTCCCAAATTGTGGATTTTGAATACATACGAGGACCACAAGCTATAAAAAGCGAAGAAACCTTTCTTGTAGGCTATGTCCTTTTTGACAAGAGAGATGGATTTTCTGAAGTCACAGTGGTAAATGATGCTCAAAAGACGATCCAAGGCAAAATTGACTCAGGGGAACTGAACGTACCCTCTGGAGTGAGCTACAAATTCTCCGGTAGTTATGAAAATCAGGTTCGTGCAGAGAAACGGCTATCCATTATCGTTCCGCTGGTGCTAGGTATTGTATTCCTCATTCTTTACTTCCAATTCAAATCTGTTTCTACTTCGCTCATGGTATTTACAGGTATTGCTATGGCATTTAGCGGAGGGTTTATTATGCTCTGGCTATATGGTCAGGATTGGTTTGTAGATTTTTCATTATTCGGCACCAATATTCGAGAGCTATTTCAAATGCATACCGTCAATTTAAGCGTAGCAGTATGGGTAGGTTTTATAGCACTTTTTGGTATTGCAACCGATGATGGTGTTTTGATGGCGACTTATTTAGATCAGAGTTTTGAACGAAACAAAACTGACAATATCAAGGGAATAAGAGAAGCTACATTAGAAGCAGGTAAGCGCAGAATAAAACCCGCAGTGATGACCTCCGCTACTACCATTATCGCCTTACTACCTATTCTCACTTCTACAGGTCGGGGATCTGACATCATGATTCCAATGGCAATTCCAGCCTTCGGGGGGATGTTGTTTGCGGCAATTACCTATTTCATTGTTCCTGTTCTCTATTGCTGGAGAGAAGAACGTAAAATCCTAAAAGCACAATCATGAAAAAGTACATTATAATTACAGTCATCACTTTGGGGTTTTCCATTTTGGCAAATGCCCAATCTCTAGATGAATATTTCAAAATTGCTGCTGAAAACAATCCGGGATTACAGGCTAAATACAAGTCTTTTGAAGCAGCGATGGAACGGGTTGCACAAGTGAGCAGCTTACCAGATCCAAATTTGTCTTTTGGCTATTTTATATCTCCAGTAGAAACTCGTGTAGGCCCTCAAAGGGCACGTTTTTCTTTGACACAAATGTTCCCATGGTTTGGTACACTAAAGGCTCAGGAAGATGTTGCTACACTAATGGCAGAAGCGAAGTATCAGGAGTTTTTAGATGCTCGAAACAAATTACTTTATCAGGTAGCTGCTGCATATTACCCTCTTTATGAGTTGAAAAGACTGGTGGAGATTGAAAATGAAAACATCAGTATTCTATCGTCATACAAGGACATTGCATCAGTAAAGTTCCAGAACGGAAAGGGTGCAATGGTCGATGTATTAAGGGTAGATATAACGCTCAAAGATGCAGCGACCAATTTGTCCATTTTGGAGCAAAAGAAAAAGCCACTTGAAACCCGTTTCAACAAACTACTGAATCGACAGGAAGACGAGACAATTATCGTTCAGGATTCCTTGTATGTAGAAAACTTGCCTGTAACCTATCGCAGGGATTCTCTATTGACTTCCAATCCATTACTCGATGAGTTGGACTTAAAAATAAAGGCAAGTGAAGCTCAGGAATTAGCCGCAACCAAACAAGGTATGCCTAAAATCGGTGTAGGCTTAGATTATGTCATTGTTGGCCAACGAACAGATATGTCTGTTCCTGATAATGGTCAGGACGTATTGATGCCGATGGTGACTATGAGCCTCCCTATTTTCAGAGGTAAATACAAGGCAGCTCAGAAGGAAGCCCAACTGATGCAGGAATCTTATGCACTACAAAAAGAAGATGCGGTAAACAGACTTACAAGCACTTATGAAATGATTTGGTTCGAAATTCAAAAGCAACTCGACCAAATCATACTTTATGAAGAACAGATCATAACGTCTCAGCAGTCTTTGAATCTACTTTTTACCGCTTATGGCAATTCAGGAAAGGACTTTGAAGAGGTCCTCAGAATGCAACAACAAATTCTAAAGTATCAAAAAATGAAAGCTACTGCCTTGTCTGATTACAACATAGCAATAGCAGAACTCGATTATATCACAGCTAAAATGAAATAATCATGGAACATCAACATCATAATCATACGCACGAAAATCATAGTCATGGCCATGATCATCACAACCATGACCACCACTCTGGTCAACATCAGTCGCATAGTGACCATCACGGACATCATGAACACATGATTGAGGATTTCAAAAAGCGATTTTGGATTTCTTTGATCATCACACTACCCATCATTGTGCTAGCACCAATGATTCAAGAGTTATTGGGTTATCAGCTTCGTTTCAACGGAGACAGATATGTTCAGTTTATCCTTTCATCTGTCATTTTCTTTTATGGAGGCTGGCCGTTTTTGAAAGGATTGGCTGATGAAATAAAAAAGAAAGCTCCGGGAATGATGACGCTGATTGCTTTAGCTATATCAGTTGCCTATTTCTATAGCTCGGCAGTCGTTTTTGGCCTGGATGGAAAAATATTCTTTTGGGAATTGGCCAGCTTAATTGTCATTATGCTTCTGGGGCATTGGATAGAAATGAAATCCGTAATGGGAGCATCAAATGCCTTGCAGGAACTTGCCAAGATGATGCCCTCAACTGCTCGCAGAATCAAAGAAGGTGGTGAACATGAGGATGTACCGATAGCCGATCTAAAAAGCAATGACATCATATTGGTACGTCCGGGAGAAAAAGTACCTGCAGATGGCATTGTTGTAGAAGGCGAAAGTCATGTCAATGAGTCTATGCTTACAGGAGAATCAAAGCCTGTCGCTAAGAAAAAGGACAATCAGGTCATCGGAGGTTCTGTCAACGATAATGGCACCTTAAAAATCAAAGTGAAGCATACGGGTGAAGATTCCTACTTGTCTAAGGTGATAGGAATGGTGAAGGAAGCTCAGGAAACGAAATCCAAAACCCAAAATCTGGCGGATAAGGCTGCTGCATGGTTATTCTATATAGCTCTGGGTGCAGGCGTCACCACTCTGGTAGTGTGGTTAAGTATAGGAAAAGATTTTGAATACGCCCTGGAACGCATGGTTACGGTGATGATCATTTCCTGTCCTCACGCATTGGGTTTGGCTGTTCCGCTGGTTGTAGCTATTTCCACGGCTGTATCCGCCAAAAACGGATTGCTGATTCGTAATAGAACCGCCTTTGAAAACGCTCGAAACATTACAGCCATCATTTTTGACAAGACAGGCACCTTGACCAAAGGTGAGTTCGGGGTAACACGTTTCAAAAGTGTCTCTAATCACTTGTCAGATGATGATTTGTTACAAATAGCAGCCTCTATCGAAAACAGTTCTGAACATCCCATAGCAGCTGGTATCGTCCGCAAAGCAAAATCGAAAGATTTATCATTACAAGAACCTGAAAACTTCCAAAATATTACAGGGAAAGGAATCAGTGCAAAGCTAAACGGAGAGGAAATCAAAATTGTAAGCCCCGGAATGCTCAAAGAACAGGGAACTGACGCCCCTACTGATGCTTTTAAAACTGACGATGAGACCGTAGTATTTGTATTGATTGATAACGCTCTAGCTGGCTATATCGCTCTTGCAGATGAAGTACGACCAGAATCTTTATCTGCCATCAATACTTTAAAAGAAAGGGGTATAAAAGTTTATATGGCTACTGGCGACAATCAACAAGTTGCAAAAGCAGTGAGCGAGCAACTTTCTCTGGATGATTACTTTGCTGAAGTCTTGCCAGAAGATAAACAACGCATCATCAAAGAACTTCAACAGAATGGAGAATTTGTTGCTATGACTGGTGATGGAGTTAATGATGCTCCTGCTTTGGCTCAGGCCAATGTTGGAATCGCTGTAGGTTCCGGGACTGATGTTGCTGCAGAAACAGCTGATATTGTTTTGGTCAACAGCAATCCAAAGGACATTGCAAACCTTATCCTTTTTGGCTCAGCTACATACAAAAAAATGATGCAAAACCTTTGGTGGGCAGCCGGATACAACATTCTTGCAGTTCCATTGGCGGCAGGTGCCTTAGCAAGCATTAGTATTATCCTTAGCCCTGCTATTGGTGCGGTACTGATGAGCCTCAGCACTGTAATAGTCGCATTGAATGCACAATTATTAAAACGTCAAATCAAGAAATAAGATGAAAAATATAAATAGATCAACAGTCATTATCGCCATTAGCACACTAGCTATTGGTCTGATATTGGGATGGTTAATATTCGGTGGCACTGATAAGACTTCCGAGAATGAACACATCCACAACGCTAGTGAGGCAAAAGAGACAATTTGGACTTGCTCCATGCACCCTCAGATCAGAAAAAATGAACCAGGTGATTGTCCTATTTGCGGAATGGATTTAATTCCGATGGAAAGCGAAACCAATGAAGTTGACCCAATGGCGGTAAGTATGTCTCCAACAGCCATGCAGCTCGCTCAGGTTCAAACCATGAAAGTTGGAAGGGGCAATACTAATAAATCTTTACGCTTAACAGGAAAAGTACAGGCCGATGAACGATTGCTTTACACGCAATCTTCTCACATACCTGGTAGGGTTGAAAAACTAACTGTGAATTTTACAGGGGACTTTGTTAAAGAAGGTCAGATCATAGCTTACATCTATTCTCCTGATTTAGTCACCGCACAAGAAGAACTGTTTGAAGCAAAAAAAATCAAAGAAACCCAGCCTGCATTGTTCACTGCGGCAAAAGAAAAGTTGAAAAACTGGAAGCTCACAGACAAGCAGATAGACCAGATATTGGCATCTGATAAAACAATTGAACAGTTTCCAATTCTTGCAAATGTTTCGGGCTATGTTACTCAAAAAAGGGTCAATCTTGGTGACTATATTAAACAAGGTGAAGCCCTATACGAAATTGCAGACCTGTCAAAAGTATGGGTGCTATTTGATGTCTATGAATCGGATATGAGTTGGATAAAGAAAGGTGATGCAGTTTCATACACCATCCAATCTTTACCAGGTAAAACCTTTAATGGAGCGATTAGCTATATCGACCCTGTCATTGACCCGAAAACAAGAGTAGCGAAAGCCAGAATTGAAACAGCAAACAAGGAATTACTGCTCAAACCGGAAATGTTTGCCAGCGGAACGATTGAGTCAAAAACCAATACCTCTAATACATCTTTGACCGTTCCCAAAACTGCCGTTATGTGGACGGGAAAACGCTCTGTAGTTTATGTGATGCAAACCTCAGCACAAGGCGTTGGTTTCTTGATGCGAGAGGTGACACTGGGACCGGAGTTAGGAGAAAGTTATGTGATAGAGTCGGGTTTGCAATCTGGTGAAGAAATTGCAATCAATGGTACATTCAGTATAGATGCTGCTGCTCAATTAGCAGGGAAACCAAGCATGATGAATCCGGAAGGTGGTGTGGCAATGACTGGTCATAATCATGGAGGTAACCAGAATACTACAATGACAAATATGCCAGTTAATTCAAAGAAAACAGCAATATCTGATGAAGCCAAAAAGTCACTAGTACCATTATTTGATAGCTATTTCAAAATGAAAAATGCGCTGGTGAATGATGATTTTGAAAAAGCTAAAGCAGCAGGAAATGCAATAAACAGCTCCCTATCAAAAGTGGACATGAATCTTTTCAAAGGTGATGCCCATACGCTTTGGATGCAACAATCATCCGCATTGAAACAGAGTACACAGCATCTTGAACACCTTTCTGATATAAAAGCCCTAAGGGCGAGTTTCATTGAAGTTTCAAGATCAATGATAGCTATTGCAGAATCCTTTGTACCAATCTCTACCACTGTTTATGTACAACATTGCCCAATGGCCGATTCTAATAAAGGGGCAGACTGGTTGAGCAATAAAGAGGAAATTCTCAATCCTTACTTCGGTCAGGCTATGCTCAGTTGTGGTGAAAATACTAAAACGATCAAATGAAATCGTGTTGTAAAACGGGAGATCAGCCTCCTACTTCAAAACTTAATAAATGGGCTTCCAGAGTGATCTGGGCTATTGTGCTCCTTACCATTCTTGGCTTGTCAGTAATTCAAATGTTTAACTTATAAATTCTAAAAAAATGAAAAAATCAAATTCAATGCTTGTCTTAATACTTTCAGTTAGTTTAAGTCTATCGCTAATTGCTTGTGGCAATTCAAACCAAAACAATCAGGAAGAATCTGCGAAACAGCACGATCACAGTGCAATGTCGCATGAGGCAGACCATTCTATGCCCACAGGTTCAGAAATGAGTATGGAAGAAAACAAATCTAGTACTGATTTGATAGACGCTTATCTTGCTTTAAAAACCGCATTAGTTCAAGATGATTCAAAAGCTGCTGCAAACGCAGGTCAAAAACTTGCCGAAGCTACTTCAGGTCTGGATATTTCCACTTTTGATGTCCCTAAACAAGCGGTGATTAAGGAAATATTGGAAGTCCTAAAAGAACACGGTGAGCACATTGCCAAAAGTGAAATAGAACATCAGCGAGAGCATTTTGAAGGCATGACAAAGGATTTCATGGACTTACTTACGCAAGTTGGCACGGATAGAACCCTATACCAGCAATATTGCCCTATGTACAACAAAGGAAATGGTGGAAGTTGGCTAAGTGCGTCACAGGAGATCAAAAACCCTTTATTTGGCAGTAAGATGCTTAATTGTGGTTCAGTAAAGGAGACAATTTCAATGAAATGAGAAAATGGCATAGAGTAGCATTAGGAGTACTATTTATTGTGTTGGTGGGGATTCAATTCATCCCCATTCAACGCAATGAAACAGAAATAGTAAGTAATGCTGATTTTATCGAATCCTACCAACCACCAATTGATATTGGCTATATGATTCAATCATCGTGTTACGATTGTCACAGCAACCAAACAAAATACCCTTGGTATAGCAATGTTCAACCCATAGGTTGGTTATTACAAAATCATATTTCAGAAGGAAAATCTGAATTGAACCTATCTGAATTTGGCAATCTTTCGAACCGCATGAAACGGATGAAAATAAATTCAATCATTAGTCAAATTGCAGATGATAAAATGCCTCATCCTTCTTATGTGCTTATGCACTCTGATGCTAAATTGGATTCCTTAAAAAAAGCTCATTTGATTAATTACTTTGACTCATTGGTTAATAATTTTGACAAATGAAACCTGTTTTAGTTTGAGGTATAAGCAAGTACACAAATCAACCCTCCCACACCCATGTGCCTCCAGTAGGTTCATTGCGTTCATTCGTACCTCACTCCCTTCATTCAACCACTTGCTGCACCGCACAGCAAGAGTAGCCCGTTATTCCATTCCGCTACGCTACATTCCATACCGTGTACTTTGGAAAAATTGGGGGTTTTAATTTCAACAGTAGAACAACCTATCGACCTCACCAATCCAGATAGTAAAGTCCTTTTAAGTATCTATTTAACACTCCCTGAGGTAGAGAATGACAAAAACTCTATTCGTACAACAGAAGGATCAAGAAGAGCAAGAATCGAAGGTTGTTGGACTGGTTCTGCTCCTCGTGGGTATGATAATTGTAGAGTTGAAAACAAATCAACATTAAGACCCAATGAGGCTGCTCCCTATATAAAAGAATGTTTCGAAAGATTGGCCTTAGGGATCTACTCAGCAAATGAAGTTCGTCAGTATATCAATAACCAAAAGTATCCATATAAAAATGGAGTCTTTAAAATAACCAATACACAAAAGATGGAGAATTAGACCTCCATCAATTATTCAGAATTGAATCTGTATATGATCAAGTTTTAGATTATCTCCCACGAATACCAAATGAGGTTAGGAGACTTAAAAATGTGATTGAGAGTCCTGATATCCCTCAAGTTGATATCGGAAATCATTGTACGGATCCATATGATTGTGATTTCAAGGGGACGTGTTGGAAGCACATTCCTGAATACTCAGTTTTTGACATTTCGAGACTTAACAAGGACAAGAAATTTGATCTATATAATCAGGGAGTACTCACATTGCATGATATTGATCTCAGTCAAACAGACTTGAATCCAAATCAAGTGTTACAGGTTAAATCAGAAATAAGTGGATCAAACCATATCGAAATTGATGAAATAAGAAACTTCACCAGTGGATTAAATTACCCTTTATACTTTTTGGATTTTGAGACAATTGGTCCCGCAGTTCCAATTTATAATGGTAGTCGACCATATCAGCAATTGGTATTTCAATATTCTCTTCACATGAGAGAAACTTCAACGTCAGAAATTGAGCACAGGGAATATCTCGCAGATCCATCTCAAGATCCAAGAATTGGATTCATAGAACAACTAATTCAGGACTGTGGTAGTAGTGGAGACATTATTGTCTACAATATTGGTTTTGAGAAAGGGAAACTCAAGGATCTAATCGAAGTATTCCCTGAGTATTCTAATGAGTTGAGAGGGATTGTGAATAGACTCAAAGACTTAATGATACCATTCCAACAGAAGTGGTATTATACCCCCGAAATGAAGGGGAGTTACTCTATTAAGTCAGTACTCCCCGCATTGGTTCCTGAACTAACATATAATGATCTCGATATTAAAGAAGGAGGCACTGCATCCAACACCTTCTTATCTATGGTCAACGGAACCTTTGAAGGTGACATTGAAGAAACAAGAAGACAACTATTAGAGTATTGTGAGTTAGACACCTTCGCTATGGTTAAAATACTGGACAAACTTATCAACATTTAAAAAGCGGTTTTCTGATAAAAATTGCCAAAATTTTTAAAACTGATTTTTCAGATTTTTTCATTGATTAGATTTTGTGGGGAAAATAGTTCGGGATTGAAGTAAATATCTAAGCCCCCCTTATTAAAGCCCTAAATCGTTAAAGGCATGCGGGGATACGGCAGGACGGACGGGAGCCCCCACCCCTTAATTTGATCAAGTCGAACCAAGGACCTTCCTCAATTCTATTTGGCACAAAAAAGTGTCGCAAATCAATTGCTGTAGCAAAACTTTAGCATTTATTATTCTGGCACCCTGATTTTACGCGGTATTATAGCATCAGAGAAACCCAAAGGATTCTATTTACAATTTTATGATACAAGCTGTAATCTATTCAAGAGTGAGTTCTGATTCTGAGAGACAAGACACCGAAAGACAAACTAATGAGTTAAAAGACTATGCCCATCGAATGAGTTATAAAATAATTAATGTCTACGAAGAGAAGGTAAGTGGCTTTAAGAAGAATGAACAGCGACCTGTATTTACAAAAATGTTGGAAGACATAAAGACCAATAATATAGATAAGGTTTTGGTGTGGGAACTGAGTCGAATTGGAAGGTCTGTTCTTCAATCTCTTCAGAATATCCAAACTCTACACGATATGAAGGTCGGAATCTACATTAAGAACTTTAACCTCGAGACACTCAATGATGATAAGACACCAAATAGTCTTTCCATGTTTATGGTTCAAATCTTATTTGCGGTGGCAAATATGGAATCAAAAATGACGCTGGCAAGATTACAATCAGGTTATCAAAACCATATCAAAAAATATGGTTCTAAAAGTGTTGGGAGAAAGAAAGGAAGTATTGATAGTGATGAGAAGATACTTGAACGACATTCAGACGTTGTCAAACTTTTAAAAAGGGGGATTTCAATTCGAAATATTAGTGCTATTACCAACAAATCATCCAATACTGTTTTGAAGGTAAAACGGATAATGTAATGGACACGTTCTTCACGTATTATTTCTCGATACTGGGTGTTCTACTTGTTCTATCTATTATTTATGAAATCATTAAATATCTCTTGGGTCAAGACAAGAGTGATTGGCAATATGAATTGGCAAGTGATGTTCTTAACTGGTGCCTTGATCTTTATCCAATTCGAAAACAAAAGCCATTATTGACTTTAGTTGAAGGTAAGTCACATCTATCAGGAGAATATAATTTCTATAAGAATACAATTATCATTTACAGGGACAACAATGTAATACGCAGAGACTTGATTAGGACTGTAATTCATGAGTTCTTTCACTTTTACAATCTCACTTCACAGGCAAAAAACAACTTGTACTTTAGTCAATTAGAGTACTTTGGGTATGAAAACCACCCACAAGAAATTCTATGCAACACTATGGGTGAGACCCTCACAAAAATGTACTTAAAGAAAAATTAAAAAACAGGGTTGATTCACAAGGAGGTTAATACCCCACAGATTATGCCGATTAAAATTCTTTTAGTTCCATTTGTAAAAATCTAATTGGCAACATCTCCAATTAAGGATTCATCTTTTTGTAATTAAAGGGAGTTAATCCAATCTTCAAGATCATTTTTACGACAGTTTTTTGGGTAACCATGCTCTATTGATTTCTCAATTGATTCTCTTATAAAAGTTGATTTCGACTTTCGCTCTCTCACCAATGTTTCGAGAAGTCTGAGATATTGGTTTTTATCAATTCTGAGGGTAAGCATTACATCCTTAGTGTTCTTCATTTTCTCTTTTAATATAAATATGTAATACATGAGTAAAGGACATAATTGCGTGTAATTATTTGGTTTGCTACATTTAACCCAAAGAAAATAAAGTAGTCTAATTGAAGGTTAATATTGTACATCTTAATCCCCAAGGGAAAGAAAACATCGTGGAAGTGGTCGATATGTTTTCTAAGGATATAGGCCCCTTAAAATTCGAATTGCTGGAGGAAATAAGTTACTCTGAATATTTTCAATTCCATAAGAGTTTAAAAAAGATATCCCTTAATGACCTTAATATTCTATGTGATAAGATTAGAGAAGATTTTGGACTAACTAACAATGAATATGTCGTTGTCGTTTCATCTAAATCACTCGAAACACCTACTGTAAATTTCCAATCTCCCAAAGACTGGTATAGTTTTCATTATCATCGTAATGTTATTGTAAAATCAGGTGGTTGGGAAGGAATAACTGAAGGGAAACCTTATCTCGGTATAGCTCACCAAATAATAGAAAACCTTTTCCAAAATCTTGGAAACTTTGATTTGTATTCAATGCGTTTCGAAGATTGGATTCATAAAGAATCCGAGGTCTGTATAAATGACTTTTGTGAAAAGCCAAATGAAACAAAAGGTAAGATTAGATCGGGTTATATATGTCAGCCTTGTATTCAATCTGCATTAGATTTCACCTCCAATGATTATATTATTCAAATCAAGAATATTTTAACAAGAATTAGTAATCGACTTAGAGAAAACTACGTCTTTGACTTTACCCCTGATCAATTGCGGGTCCAAGTGTCCGAAGATTACTCGATAAGTATTGGGGGACAGTCTATTGATTTTGGACATAAGGGCAAGAGGGCTCATGTCATTTATCTTTTCTTTTTAATAAATAATCATATGGGTATTGGAAAAAGAGATTTTAAGGATGACGGCAGGGTAAGATCCAAATTCATTGAGTTGTATAATCACATCTACAAGAAGATATATGATGACGAGGTAAATAGTTATGTCAGAAATATAACCTCTGTTCACTCGCGAATTTCTACTCTTCTTAAAAACACCCTTACCATTGAATCGCTGGCTCACAAATACGGTTTTAGTTCAAAGAAGATTGACCAAGATGTGTCTGTTTACTCAATCGACATTGATAATAAACATCTAATATTCCCCTCAGAATTAAAGGAGTTCACGGTCCAATAACCAATCCTCCGTTCCAATCGCAGCGCTGCGATTGAGGTATAAGTTTTGACATCTCGATTATTTCGTGATATAATTTTTAACAGTTATATCATGAATAAAATTGATGGACAATTCGAAGTCGTTAAAATCGATCAGGTACTTGAAGTTGAGAACTTCAAAAACTTATATCAAGTTCAATCAGAGGAATCTGAGGAGCAACTTAAAAATTCCCTCAAATCTGAAGGACAGTTAATACCATTAGTCGTTTCATTAGACTACACATTGGTAGATGGGTATCGAAGACTTAATCTATTGCGTGACTTAGGTTGTCAAGAAGTAAAGGTCCAAGTCGTTGAACACAATCCCACATTGGATCTCAGATTATCATTGAATATCTACCGAGTTAAAACGGACCTTGATCTAACCAACGAGGTATTTCAGCTTCTTAATTCAATTCCAAAACGCCAAGGTAAAAGACCTGAGGGAGAGACGTATAATAGGTACGAGATTATTCAGGAGAAACTTGACTATAGATGGAAGTCTAACACCGCAATCCGTCAATTAGATAAGATCATTGAGAATGACTTTGATGATAAACTCCTTTTAAATGGGGTAGTTACCAAAGGATGGTCATTGAAGGACTGTGAACGTTATATCGATGAGTTGAGGGTGATCGATTTGGAAAAGGGATATGGTTTTACCGATCAACTTATAAAAGGCGGATTGAATGTCAGTCAAGTGAATAAATTCATACAAGAAAGGGAGTTTCTTACCAATGAATATCAGGATACATTTAAGATCCCCGAAAGGAGTACATCGCTTAGAATGAACTGTACAGATATCAAAAATCAGGTTGAGTTTCATTCAACAGTTGATACCCTAATGACTTCGATACCATATTGGTCTCTTCGTTTCTACGAAAATGAACAAGGACACAATCAGTTAGGACACGAAAAAACCCCTCAGGAATTTGCGTCCAAAATAGGTGACATATTCGCAGAACTTGAGGTGTCACTCAAAAAGTCCTCAAACATATTCATAAACATTGGTGAGACATATGTAGATGGTTGTGCTATGGACGTTCCCGATTTAGTTAAACGTGCCATACTTGAAAAGACAGACCTCGTGTATAAAGAAAGTTTGGTGTGGTCTAAACCAAATCCGAAACCAATTAACGAAAACGTAAAACGCCCAGCAAATAAAGTTGAGTATATACTTTGGTTTGTCGTGGATCCAAAGGAGGCCAAATACAATATGATCACTTACACCGATCGCCCCAAGAATATTAAGATTACACATGGGGCGAAGGATGTAGATGAGAATGGAGTAGTATGGGAAAAGGTTAAGTCTTTATCAAAACCATATCAAAAAATCTATAATCACATCTCACAACAAGAGGTTGAACATATGATTGAGTGCTCGACAGGAAAGAATATTCCAATTTCAAATGCGTATTCTGAAGGCCACCCCGCGGCCATGTCTGAACTATTACCCGTGATTCCGATTCTCATGACCACTGATGAAAATGATTTGGTTTACGATCCATTTGCGGGTGGTAATACTGTTGGTAGAATAGCACTATTACTAAATCGCAACTACCTGTCCACGGAATTATCGTCCCACTATCACAAGATCGGTTGTAAGGTGCTTGAAAATACTATTGAAGAGATAAACACAGATGACTATCAGGTAATATCTCGAGAGTTTGTTCATGCTGCTTAATTAGGAAGATTATGATAGTTAGGGTACCAAATAACTTGGACGTAAAAGAGATAGTTTCAAAGTTGGGGTTGTCCAAAGTGAAATCTAAGAACTTAAAAACTAAGATCTATTACTTCATTTCACGATTAGTAATGACACATCAGAATATTGAGACATTCGAAGAAGGATCTATTCGAATATGTACGAAGGAAATCGGGAGAATTTTTGGTCACTATAGAAAGTTAGTTATGGACCTTTTGATTGAAGAAAGAGTTATCTATAAAACGATTGACTATGAAGTAGGTGGAAAGTGTAATAGATACATGCTGAACAAGAGTTTACAAGAGTCTGAATTAAGATTTATCACCCTCGAGTACGAATACAAAAACAAAAATAAAAAGCAGTACAGTGTATTAGACAGGTTTTTTAATCATAATCTAAAATTGAGTGGGGTTAATAATAGTATTCGTGATATAGTAACAGCAATCATTCCTTATATCCAAAGTGATGAGGAGTTAAAGGTTTTTAAAAACAAATTGGGAATATGGATTCAAAACATTGAGGATATAAATAACAACAAAACTTGGCATAAAAGATCAGCAACTAACAACAGGTTCAACTCAAGTATAACCAATCTGCATCGGGTATTTAAGCACCATCTTACTTACAATGAAAAACAACTGGTACAAGTAGATATAAAATCAAGTCAGATATACCTATTAGCCAGTATCCTTAATTATAATTTCTTTAAATCAAATACAGATAAATCCTTTTCATCATTTATAAATGAAAGGAATACAAATAGAGAAAGTGTAATCTATTATATGTTTTCCCCCTTAATGCATGCGCAATTTTCAAAATCAAAAGGGAGGAGATTTCAGGAGGATTTATCAAAGTTGTTGAGGGAACGCCCAATTGATCATTGCGAGTTTCAAAAATTTAGGGAGGCGCCATTTTCAGAAGATTTTTATTCTCATTTATTTGAGTTAGAGTTCCATCGTCAACCTAACCCTTCGGAAAGGAACTCAATCAAGAGTGATATTATGTATGTCCTGTTCGAAGGAAATAGAAATCATAGAAAACGAGTTGAAGGCGTAAGGTTGATTAATAAATATTACCCTTTTGTCAATAGGACAATCGAGTACTTGATAGACACGATTGGTGGAAGAGACTTCGCAGTTCTTTTACAGCGTATAGAGAGTCATTTGGTTATTGATCAAATAGTCCCAAGATTTCACGAGGAGTGTCCACATGCACCTATTATAACTATCCATGATTCCATCATCACGGATGAAAAACACTCATTAATTCTTGAAAAAATAATGAGAGAGGTATTATTGAGAGAGACACAAATCGAACCAGGATTGAAGGTTGAAAAACTAATGCCTCGTCCATTAATGGAAAAGGACTTCCAAGATATCTATGAGAAGATCAAGAGGAAGTCAACTAAGGGAAAATTCAAAAAAATAGAATGTTCACTCTTGGATAGAAACATAAAACACGCAGAAGCATTTATTTCAAAATATATACCCGAGAATCATGAGTAAATCAGAGAACATTAAATCCCTTTCAAGGGAACTCAGAGAAGTTTCAAAGGAGGATATAGCGCGCATCAATGCACTATTGGAGAAATTAGCCATAATCGAATACGAAATCTATAAACAAGCGGCATAATGAGGACTATAATCTATAAAAGAGTAAGTACCGATGATCAAGCGGATAGAGGGTATTCTCTACAACATCAAGAAAATGTGATGAGACAATTTTGTACCATCAATAATTATCCAATTGTTGATGTATACACCGAAGACTGCAGTGGGAAAGACTTTAATCGCCCTGAGTGGAACAAGATCATTGCATACCTCAAAAAAAATAAAAAAAGTGTTGATCAGATCTTGTGTTTGCGTTGGGATCGTTGGTCACGTAATCAATATCTCGCACTAAAGGAGATTAAAACCTTGAGTGAATTAGGGGTTAAAATTTCTACTGTAGAACAACCTATTGATCTCTCAAACCCTGACAATAAGGTATTATTAAGTCTATATCTTACCCTTCCTGAAGTTGAGAATGATAAGAACTCCATCAGAACGACTGAAGGTTCAAGGAGAGCAAGAATAGAAGGTTGCTGGACAGGATCTGCTCCAAGAGGTTATGATAACTGTAGAATTAATGAAAAGTCGACATTAGAACCTAATGAGGCAGCACCTTATATTCATGAGTGTTTTGAGCGTTTGTCTAAAGGTATTTATTCGGCTAATGAAGTCAGGCTCTATATCAATTCAAAGAAGTATCCGTACAAGGGGAAACATTTTCACATTACCAAACAGACCTTTTACAATATTATTAGAAATGTAGTCTACACAGGCAGAATTAGGGTAAAGAAATGGAGGGATGAAGATGAACATGTTGTTGTTGGATTGCACCCTCCAATTGTCTCAGATGACCTTTTTAAGAGAGCCAACGACTATTTAGATGGTCGAGTAAGGAACTTCGATTTTAAGTCAGATAAAACAGATCTATACCCTTTAAAAGGGTTCATGAAATGTGCCGAACACGGTCGAGCGCTTACTGCATACAAATCTCAAAGTAGGAACAAAGATTGGTATCACTATTATCTGTGTACTGGATCACATTGTAAACGATTCCGTGTAGATTGGGCCCATGAACAAATAAAGAAGTTATTAGATAAGATCTCTTTTACCGCAGGAATGGTTAAGGTTTATAAGTCCCAACTTGAAACACTTATCGATAGAGATGATGTTTCGCGAAAATCAGAAATCAACAAGACCAAGTTGGAGATAGAGACCTGTACATCTCGTCAGTTGAATCTTCAGAACTCCTTTCTTGATGGAGATATCACTTCCTCTGATTATAACGAAATGAAGAGTAGAATTGAGTCTGAGTTAAGTCAGAAACAGATAAAGTTGGATCGGTTGAAGTCTACCAAGAGTCCTTTTAAGGAATATCTAAGTAAAACACTTCCAATGATCGAAAACCTAAGCCAGTATTGGGATAAGGCGGATGGGAAGACCAAAAAGAAGATTCTTGGCTGCATCTTCAAAGAAAAATTCGAAGATTTCAATTTCGAAAGATGCAACCACGTTTTCACTCCCGAAATCGAGTCTATTATGTTGGCCAGTAAGGTTTTACGGAAGAATAAAAATAAAAAGGAGGTCAAAAATGACCTCCTGTCTAAGATGGCTCCCCCTCTTGGGCTCGAACCAAGGACCCTCTGATTAACAGTCAGATGCTCTAACCAACTGAGCTAAGGAGGAATTTATGTGCCCGCTGAGTGCCTGTTGGGCGTTACAGCGGCTGCAAATATACAAGAATTTTGTAATTCGCAAAACAAAAATTCGGGTTGAAGTACTATTTGAACAATAGTTTAAATAAGTCGTTTCCGTTGGCAAAGAGCAACAGGGCAATAAGCAGGAAAAATCCAACCATTTGCGCGTATTCTAAGAATTTGTCGCTGGGTTTGCGCCCACTGATGATTTCATAGAGCAAGAATACCACATGACCCCCGTCCAGGGCTGGAATGGGCAGGATGTTCATAAAGGCCAGGATAATGGAGATCAACGCAGTAGTGCCCCAAAAGGCTTGCCAATCCCAAGTATCTGGAAAGAGTCCGCCGATAGCAGCAAATCCACCTACTCCTTTGTAAGCGCCCGTATCTGGGTTGAATATTTTCTTGAGCTGTTTCACATATCCGCTTAGGGTAGAGATGCCCCGATCAATACCTACAGGGATAGATTCAATCAATCCATATTCTTTGGTTTCTAAAGACATCAAACCTTTGTCTACATACTC
>Ga0222713_10001832_pt1 | contig 23320 bp, 29 predicted proteins | sample C33_649DmetaG_FD_165061 | JGI IMG/M metagenome (GOLD analysis project Ga0222713, IMG submission 165061) | Estuarine water microbial communities from San Francisco Bay, California, United States - C33_649D | ecosystem: Environmental > Aquatic > Marine > Unclassified | place: USA: California...
CTTCGACGCGGCCATTGAAGCGGCCGTGATCGCGATAAAATTGAGCGTCGCGGTGATCGCCGTAGCGACTGCGACGCTTCCGAAAGCGTCCATCAGAGCGATCCAGACAACCGGATTTGCGAAAATTGGCATAGATTAAATTTGCCAGCACCTCGCACCGTTGAGCGTCGCAAGCGGAGCGAAGATCAGTCCTGCGCGTCCTACGAAAGCGGAGCAGTGACCGAGATAAATCCCGATGGCGTTTCCGCGTCCGGTGTCCGCAACGATCAAATCGCCACGCGAGCAACGCGTCGTTTCTACCTCGACGATGCCGCAGGATTTGCGCGCATCCAAAAGGATGCCACAAACTCCACCGAGCTTGCGCAGCAGACGCATGGCAGACGCCGCAGAATCGTATTTGCCGCGAAGATCGGCAGCAGGGTCAACGCCAGTCACCATCTCCACCCAGTCGGCCGCAAACAGGCAGCAATCGCTACTTCCCCAGACAAACGAAACGTCGCGCCGCTCCTCGATGTAAGCGGCAAGCAACGTCGGCCAATGATCAGCGCGCGTCATCGAGTGGTGTCCGGCTCCGATGTTTCAGATCCGCCGTTCCAGTTGGTGCTGTTGGTCTGGTTTTGATTGCCCCAGAAAATGGTTTTTTCTTGGATCGCGTTCACGAATTCCAGACCGAGATCTGGTAGCGTGATCGAAGCGTAGGTCGGGAACAAGGTCTGTTGATCCTCGTCGGTGTATCGGATCTCACGCGTGCGCTTAAAATCAATGAGCTTGTTCTCCGCGCTCATCGTAATGAGCGAAGATTGCCCGTCGTCGCTGATTTGCATCACGTCCATGCGACCAGAAAAAACTGTGATCGGTGACGAGATGAGACCGGCAGTCGGAGAGAGTGCTCCGAACATGATCGAGCACGCACGGCCTTGATAATCCTCTTCGAGCGCGTCGTAGACAAGCGCGGTCGGCACTCCTGATAACTGCATCGTGATTCCTCGAGCTGCCAGATCCGTCGTTTCTTGCACCGGTGAAATCGTTCCGAGCGTGCCGAGACCGAGATATCCGGTGCCGTTGTAGGTCAGCGTGCCGTAGCCTGTCCAAAGGTAAAGCGGCGTGGAAAAGTCGAGTGACGCCATCAGGATCGGCGAGATCTGCGCGGTCGTTACCTGCGTCACCATGTCTGCCGAGATCGTCCTGCCGGCCGTTGTTATGCTCATGTTGCTACGTCCTCTATGATCGAAAAGCTGATGCCGTAAATTGAAGCCAGATCAATCGCCCACTCAGTCGAAGGTGACGTGAGCCGGAACACGCCCTTGGCGCTGGAGTAGGTGATCGGCGTGCTGACGGCGTAGCTTGAGCGCAGCACCGGGAACACCTCGACCGACGAAGACGAGTTGACTTGAATCACCTTGTACAAGCTGGTCGAGATTTGCAGCCAGTCGCCGAGCGCGAACGATCCCGTGCCGCCTGAGTAAGTCAGCGTGGTAGCATTCGCGGTTGCAGTTGCGACGAGCAGCGTTCCGGTGACGCCTCCTCGATTGGTCGGGTTCGCGTAGTCTTGGAAATAAAATGTGCCGCGCTGAGCTGCGAGAAGGAACGAGATCATGGTCTCGGCATCAGCGCGCACCATCGGCGGACAATCTACGGCACCCATCCACGCTTGTCCCGGCCAGTTGTATTGCTGCACCTGCATCGTGAACGGCGAGACGTTGCGAGCGACCGCCGAGACGCCCGTAAAGCTCAGGCGGCTTGCCTTAAACGGTGAAGGCGGCGAAAGCGGATAGGTTATAGCCATGATGTTTTCCTTTTAGGCGATCGCTGCGCGATACGATCCACCACGGCGCACCATGTCGGGAATCTCGGCCTTAAGCCGCTTGCGTTCCTGCTCAAGAATCGGCGCAAGATCGGAGCGCGAGACGCCGCTTGCGATGTTGTAGGTGACGTTGATCGACGAGCCGCTAGATCGGCCGCCGCTTCCGCCTCCATTCGGAATGATGCTGCCGGATGAACTCGGAACGAAAAGCTCTGGTCCTTTTTCTCCGACGACGTAGGCGTTTCCGGCGCCTACGGGTCCACCTCCAGCGCGCATTCCTGCAATGAAATCTCCGATTCCTTTCGCAAACGGAGTCGTGACTTCCTGTTTGAAGACGAGGCGCAGTAGATCTTGCGCAAGTCCCTTGATGATCTCGCTCAAGTTTCCTCCAGAAATCGCAGCGTCTTCGAAGCCTTGTGCGATCGCTTGGCCTGCATCCGTTGCAAGCTGCCTTGATTCGGCGATCAAAGGGTTGAGCCTGCCATATATCTCAACCAACTGATCTTGCAGGATTATGCGCTTACTTTGATTATCTAGAGTCGTCAACGATAGCTGTCCCATTATATCGGACTCTTTCGCTTTAAGCCCAATTATCTTTTCACTAACAGAAACTTCTTCGACATACATTTTGCTTTGAGCAACGCCCAAAGCCTCTCTCGATTTCATGTAGCTCTCGTTCACGGAAAAAAGGTTTTGCGCGACTCCTATCTCAATGCCTTTTGCCTTGTTGATTTCTTGCTGATACTTCAGCGGATCGGTTCCTTTGATCGCTTCGGCATTGGCTCGGATTTGCTGCGCTCTCTTTTTGTCCAACTCGATTGCCTGAGATTGTCCAAGTCCGACATTTTGTAACTGCTCATCGAGATTTGCTGCCTCTTGAGCGCCTAACTTCAACGCGTCGGCATCTCGCAGGAGTCTAATTTCTAATGCTTTTGCAGCAATATCACCTTCTGTGAATACGCCTGCTAAATTAGCCGCAGCCAACGCAAGTGTTCTCTGGATTGCCATTGCAGCATCATCAGCGAATCCAGTTGCGACTGTCAGTTCGTCCAGATCTTCAGACGTAAGACCAAGCCTCTTTGCATTTTTTTCTGCGTCTTCAAGCGACGCGTCCATCCGTTTAATTCCACCAACGACGGCGCCAAACCCGAAGAATGTCGCCATCCCAACGCCGACTTGCTTGGCCGTCGTGTGCATCTTCGACATCTTATTCTGCACGCTCGCGAAAGCCTGTGCGGTCTGGTCCACCGCCTTCAGTTGAAATGTTGCGCTTGCCATTTTATTTCGCGAGTTGGTTCCTGTGGTCTATGTAAGCAAGCCAGCCGTTCAATTCTTGAACCGGCATGGCAGCGACCTCGTGCGCAAACTTTCCGAGGCGATCCGCGATGGCGTAAACGGCGAGGAAGTCGGAAGCGTCCCCACCGTGGATCAGTTTTTTAGTTCCTCGACCGTCGGCGCCTCCGTCGAGATGATCGAGTTCGCGACCCGTGCGACGATGTTGCTGTCAGCCTTGTTCAGCAGCGTCGGCTTGTGGTCGATGTCGAACAGCTTTTTCCCTTCAGCGTCGGACGCTTTGAGAATCAGAATATCGACGAGCAGCTCCATGTCGTTCTCTCGGCTCTTGCGGTAGAGCTTGTTCTTCTCCGAGAGCGTGACCGGCGTCGCGTAGATCGTGAGCTTCCACTCAGGCACCTCGATCGTTTTGGTGCCGAGTGAAGCGAAGTGTTCCCTGACAAGGTCGATTGCGTCCATGCGTCACGTCACACTGTCAAAGTCGAAAGCGTCCCATTTCCTTCGATGGAGATTGAGCCTTCGACCATGCCGTCAAACGCCGCATTGACATCAAACTTCGTCACTACGCCAGCGCCGCTGTAATAGGTCGCGGCCGCAGCGATGCCCATCGGATAGAGATTCACGGTCACGGACGAGCCGATGGAGCAAAGCACCTGACCGGCATCGATCGGGTCCCAGAATACATCGCCCGACACGCTGAAAGTTTTCATCGTGCCGCGACGCGTGCGATAGGTGTCGCCGATCACGCTATCTTCGACCGTGTCTGAGGAATGCGAGAGAGCGTAGTTTTTCAACTCGCCAATCGTAGTGGATGAGATTTTGACGGTGCCAGAGCGTCCGAGTGTGTTAGCCATGTTAATCGATTGTTAGATAAATGCAGTTGAAAGTATGCCGAGCGGTTCCCCAGCGTCTGTCCTCGTCCGGCTCTATTACATAATCCACGGACGTTAAATGCAGATCATCGCACGCTCCGCCAAGCGTCACGTCGGCCAGCATTGCGGCCTCGACCGCAGCCGAGCCGGTATCGAAGAGGTCGTCGATCAGGTAGGTGCCGCTTTCCGCTGTGAAATAATCAACAACGAGTTCCAGTTGCCGGTATTGCGTGCGGTTGTTCGGAGCGAGCGTCCTGACCTCGATGCGCTCGGACACTGCGTAGATCGCAGCGGAAGGAAAGCTCACGCTGGCAATAGCGTTGTTCCGACCGCGTAAAATGTTGACGGTTGGGACGACGAGAGCCGCCGTGAGTTTCGTTGCGGCAGTGTTGCGGATGTCTGTGCGTGTGCTCATGCGGCTTCTTTAATTGGCATTGCTCCTCCGACCTTGGCGAATCCCAGATTGACTGCGCGGTTTGCCATGACTGCGGCCACCTTTCGTTCCGTCGTTTTGATCCGTGACGTTAGCACGGCATCAATTTTCGATTGGTAGTTCGGGATCTTTATATTGTAGGCGATGGCTTGAAGATATGGATTAGGACCAAAGTTTGATCTTGAAAATCCGAACAGACCAGAGCCGCCAGCTTGCGGTTTTAGCTTGTCGGAGAACTTTTTGTAACGTGCTCCGGTCTTCTTTGCAGAAGAGTTCCAACCAGACACCGACCAACCGACACGATCTTCAATTTCTTTTCTGTATTTCTTGAAATCTGCTCCAAATGCCAGCGCGACAGCCTTGCCGGTGACACGTCCTCGAGAATTTCTGCGGCTCATGTGCTCTTGGCGGATGGCTCCTATGTTCTCCAGCAACTTCATCCCATAATATCCTTTCAGATTCGGATTCATCAGAAGCTCGCGCATCTTCGCGATGTTTCTCGTGCGAGTATATTTCGCCATGGACTTGTAAAATCCGCCCTTCGTCGCCTTTGCTTCGAGATCCGAATATACAAGCGGCTGTGCCAGCTTTGAAAGGTCGCCTCGAACTGCGTTGACGCCTTGCTGCTTTGATTTCGGAGGAGTAAATTTGATCAGCGTCTGGAGTATGTATTTTGCCTCCTCCTTGATCACGAGTCCGAGATCAACCTTGGCCGCGTTGGCAAGTTTAGCCAACGCCATCTCGAGTTTCGCAGTGTCCGCTTTGATCGAAAAGCTCATATCTGTTTGCAGACGTCGATTTCGACTCCGGTTCCTTCTGCATCGAATCGAAGTTGCTCAACGAAGTAGGTCACGCCAGAGCGCACGAGCGTCTGAGTTTGAGCCGGCGTCGTTCCGACCTGATTCGTGGTCAGGAAGATCGTGAACTTGGATTCGTCGCGGCGCTGATTCTCAAACTCGTCGAACGCATTCCGCGACGAAGACCAGATGCCTGTGACCGTGCTGCCAAGATAGCTAAACGTGACGCCGGCCTGCGCCATGATGCCGTCGTAATCGGCTTGGAGTTGGGTCGAATCAAAGTCTCGGACGGCGGCCATACTTACACGCCGAACGTCAAAGGATGCGCGAAGCCGGCGAAAGCGCGTCGTTCTGCGAATCGCCGCTGAGAACGTGCCAGAACTCAGAGCGGACGGCGCCGCAGATGATCGACGGAGCGGAGTTTATGGTGAACACGCTGCGAGCGTCGCGCAGCAGACGCGGCAGATGCGACGACCGGCGCGCAGTCAGGATCGAATCCTTGGCGATTCCAGCCCTTCCGAGCGCCGCGGCATGGCTAGGGTCTGCCAGCGTCACGAAAGGCCCGCATATTCGATCCATTGCCTGTTCCTCGAGAGTCTCGAGCGAGTAGCGATTGCGCTGCGAGTAGCCGAACGGCGAGAAGATGCCCACGTCAGGAGTCAGATAGTAGTCGGCGAGGCTTGGCATCTGATCGATCAGGTCGAAGACAGGCTTGCGGTCGATGCCAGCGAGCAACGAATTTCGGCCATAGACAAACTCGAGCCACGTCTGACCAGATTCGACGAACTCGTTGAAACGATTCGGCCAGATTTCGAGATCCAGAAGCATTCCAAAGTCGTGATCCGCGCGCTGACTCAGCAGCGATGGCCGGCAGTAGCTGACGCAGTCGAAGAACTCGTGATACTGCTCGAGGCACTCGACAAAAACCTCGTCGCCGTCAGCCGCGAAGTGCCGCGCGATTGGCAGGATTCGGATAATGTCGCCGAGCCGCTGCGAATAGGCGATGCAGATTTTCATCGTGAGAAGATCATCGTCAAAATGTTCTGCATCTTGCTGTCGCTTTTGCGGATCTTGTCTTCTGGATTGCCGCAGTAAATTTTCCGCATTCCTTGCCTTTCAAAAACGCGAGCGAGCGAATCAGAATTGAAGTGCCAAAGGTGTTCTCCCGGTCGGCGATGCTTCCACGAGGTAAACCATTTATCTCCGAGGATGTAATGATACCAAGGCACCGAGACGACCACGCACTTCGCGTTTACCTTTGGCAGTTTTGCGAAGTGCTCGAGCGAGTCGAAGAACGTCACTACGTCCCACGCTCCTTCCTGCCAGTCTGGATCAACGGTCACAAAGTCAGGCGCCGGATAGGGCGACACGTCGAAACCGTAAAGCGTTGCAGTCGGCTTTGCTCGGCCGATCTCTGCCAGAAACGCACCGGTGCCAAATCCCACGTCGCAGATCGTCGCAAAGTCGCCTGCGTGCTGCATCACTAGCTTCGCGCGAATCGCAGACAGTTCTGCCTGCGGGTAATTCTCATAGCGTGCGACATAGGCGTGATCATAACGCGCCGTGATCTTGCGGCTGACCGATTTGAGCGCGCCGATTTCTTTGCAGAATTTATATCCGACCGGAGGTTTGGTCATGATGGATTTCGCAGCTCGAACAGTTCCTTGCCAGCCTTGTATCGCTCCGGCGAGTTATTGTGATCATACGTTTTGTCATTCGGAGCGCGTCCGAATATTGGATGCAAATGTTCAAACGTGATGCGGTCTCGTGCGTCAATGACCACGCCGTCCTTCCACGCTCGCGCGCTGAACTCGTTGTCCGAAAAAACCGATTCGTAGCCTTCGTGAAATAGTTCTTTGCCCTGCTGCTCGTATCGAGCGCGCGAGCAAATTGCCATGCAAAGCAAAGTGTCTGTGCGATTGCCGTCATTTACCGCGATCACGAACGAATCAAATGCCGGATCTTTATCTTTGACCTCGGCCAGCAATTTCTCATCCCAACCGAGAGACGGCACCCAGTCGTCCGAGAGCTGAACCAAGATGTCTCCGGTCGCCTGCCTTGCCGCGCGATTCCATGCAGCGACGCACGACTTTTTGTCAGAGACTACGCTGAGAAAATAATCAGCCATCTCCATCGAATCCTTGTCGTCCGAATCGACCGCTAAGATGTGTTCAATCTGCGACGCATTGGTGGCCGATGTGAGCCAAGCGTCACGGCAAGCGACGGCCTGAGACGAACGATGCCGCGTCGCATGGAGCAACGAGATGCGCGGAGTCTTGCCGGCGTAATACTGCGATTGCAGAAATGTTGCGCGTGCCAAGTTCCCGTGCGCGCGAAACGCACGCGCTGCCAGATCGTATCCTGCCCAAGTATACCACTTCACCTCGTGCGTCCACGGTCGGTCAGCCTCGAGCGGTTCGCGAAGCTCTAGCATTTTGTCTGCCCAATAACTTGCGCGCTGCGTGTCGTTCTTTTCAAAATACAAAAGAATCAGATGGGCAATCGCCTCGCGGCACCACGGATAAATTGCGTGCGCTTCCATCAGGTAGGTGAGCGCCTCGCGGTGACTATTGCAGAGCTTCGCCAAGTTGATGAGCGTCTCGTAACGAAAAGCCGGTTGCAGATTAGGAAACGAAATTGCGATCTTTCCGAACGAGATTGCAGCGTTGGTATTGACCGAGCAGTAATGCTCTTGGTGAATGTAGAAATACTGCGCGGCGACCTCGCGCACCGAGTGAGCAAGGATTCGCAGATTCCGCCGGCGGTTCTCGCGTTTAACGATTGCCGGCGAATGAATCCAGACCGGCGCCTGCCAGTCCTCGTGCTTGTCCTTTGGCAGAAGGAGCAGGTTTTCATGAACCTCGTGATGCCAGATGCGCCGGTCGTGGAACGCGTGCCTGCGGATTGCGCGCTCGCGATACAGTCGCTTGCCGCTGCCTCGCACGTCGTAGTAAGCACGCACCATCAGCACCTCGGCCGGCAGTAGCGCGAGCTTCTCGCGGAATCCTTCGACCTTCTCGATTAAATCGTCGCAGTCAGCCCAAACCAGCCAGTCTCCGGTTGCCTGCGCGAATGCCTTGTTCCGTGCCGCTGCAAACGAATCGACGTGGTCCCAAGCCTCGGCGCCCAACTGGTTCTTGTGCTCGCTAAAAACGAACGGAATGCCCTTCTCCGCGCACCAGTCACGCGCCATCTGTTCAGTCTCGTCCGGCTTCTTGATGCCGATGGCACGCACCAACGAAAGCTCGTCGAAGATTGGTGCGAACGAGTTCAGCATCGAAAGGATGTGCTCGATCTCGTTTCCGCAGATTACGCACAGAGAAATTCGCATGACGCTTTGCGATCTGTCAAAAACAAGAAACCCTGCGCCGGTAAAAGCGCAGGGTTCTCGAAGCGAACCAGATTGCTTTAGCTGTATTGCGTGGTGATCAACTGAGCCGCGTTCGAATTGACAACCTTCTCGGCGACGTAATGCGAAGATCGCACGACGTTCGACCGGATCGTCTCGTCGCGGTAGGTCGTCACGCCGATGACCGGACCATACTCGGACCAGTTGAGCGTGAAGCCAGCACCGCCGCCGAAGTAGCCGGCGCCGCCATCGGAGACCGAGCCGACCCAAGCCAGCGTGTTGCTCCAGATATTGGAGCTAGAGAATGCAACACCTTCGTTGGCGCTGTCGTAGGACGATCGACCGATCAGCACTTCCTGCACGCCCAGCGCCTCGGCAGCAGCCGCGAGACCGACGTTCAGGAACGTGTCGGACGAAACACCAGCACCGCGCAGGCGGTTCTGAAACTTCGTCGAAGCCTTGATGCGATTGTAAACAGGACTCGAAAGGACAACTCTGAGATTGTCGATCGACTCGCCCTTCGCGAGCAGACGATCTTTGCAGTCATCAACGTCAGCACCGAAATCGAACGTCGCCAGATTCGCGGCCGTGTAAGCGGTCGCAGAATTGGTCGCGGTGAAGACGGTATTGTCGAAGATTTTCGCAGCGACGCGAAGCTCGTGCGAGAGCATCAGCGAACGCTGAGAGAGCTTGCCGGCGATGACTTCAGCGTCGAAGAACCGCGCCATGTCAGCGGTCACAACGTCATCGATGGTATTCTCGATGCCGTATTCAATCGCGGTGTAGGTGTCCTGAGTGAACGACTGCGTCGCGCGAGGATACGCACCACCGACAGCGCGCTGCTTGGCGCTCTGCTTGAGAAGTTGCGCTTCCTTGAGGAGAAAGGTCGGATACTGCCCAGCGCGCACTGGCACGTTGAGCACTGGCATGACCTTGGTTCCGATGAGTCCGTTCTCCCAGTCTTTCGACTGTTCGAGGACACCGGCGATATCGCCACGGAATACCGCGGCTGCATTTGAGTAAGCCATTTGAGTAAATTTTTAAGGATTAGAGACTGTTCAGCTTGGGAATGAATTCGACCACTGCGCCGGCCTCGGTCGCAGTCGTCAGAGTTTTGCCGAGAATCACGGTGCCGCTGACGGCTCCGAGACCGTTAGCGCCGATATAAATCGTGTCACCGACCGTAATCGGACCGGCGAGCATCGAAATTTTTTGCGTGCCTTGACCGTGCAGGAAAGCGACGGTGACATAGTCACCAGAGGCAGCATCGATCTGCGTGATGCCATCGACCGAGCCGGCCGTAGCAGCGAGACCGACACCGCGATTGTTGGAGATGACGACCGCGCGGAACGCGGTCAGAGCGCTGTTGGCGACGAAGGTGCCTGCGCCGAGATATTGAGTAGCCATGTTATTTTTAGATTAGAGTTTGATCAGTTCGCCGGCCTGCACGCGCGAGCGGAAGGAAGCGTATTCAGTTGGATTGTTTTTCACCGAGAACGAGATGGCGGCAGCCTTGTCGCCTTTGAGTTCGACGCACTTCGCGGCGACGAGGGTCTCAAATTTCGACTCGACCTTCGCAGGCGCAGCAGCCTCGGCAGAGACCGAAGCGACAGCAGGAGCGCCAAAGGTCTTGGCGAATTCCTTCAGCGCAGATTCAGCAGCGAACTTAGCCGCGAGTTGCACCGCTTCGGTTTGAGCGCTCATGGCAGCAGCCGCATCCGGCTTCTTGTCTTGAGGCGCAATCGCCTCGAGCTTCGTCATGCGCTCATTCATAGACATGATGGCCGATTCGATCATGGCCGCGATTTCTTTTTGCAATTCTGGATTCATATTTAGGAGTTCGATTTCAATTTCAGGCGGTTCCGATCCGATTTGAATCGTATCGGTGCCAGTATTATCGGTCTGAAGTTGATTCAGTTTCCGAGAAAAGAAGCCTGCCGGATTCGCCGCAGGGTCGCTCACGATGTCTACGGAATAAATTTCCGAGCATCGTTGCAGCATTGTCTTCTTGTCCGAGGACATTTCACTCGGACCAGAAAACGCAATGGACAGTCCGAACGTGTCAGGAATCTTGTTCGCGATCTCCAGTATGTAATTCCGATGCGGAGATGACTGGAGCAGATTCAAATCACCGATCAGTTTTTGGCCGACGATGCTGAAGTTATCGATGTAACCAACGATATCGCCGGCGCCAGAGTTGTGATTCAGATTCACCTTGAGTCCGCCGGCATACGATTCCGCTGCGGTCTTGACCTGTTCCAAGGTCTTCGAGTCGATGACCACTTTGTGACCCAAGGCCACGCCCTCGGTGATCAGCGAGACACCACGAATGATGCCTTTGACCTCATCGATTACGCCGGCAGCCGCTGAAAATGAAATGATATCCGCCATCATTGTGATGGCTAACCGTCAAAACTACTTCGGCTCGGACTGTTCGAGACGCTTGGCCTCGGTCTCAATATATCTGGAAAGGCGGACGAGTTCGGCCTTGATTGCAATATCGGAAGGCGTGAACGGCTTGTGACTTCGCTTGTCACGAAACGTCAACAGACGAACGCGCTGTGCAATTCCTTCGAGCTGTCGAGCTACGCGTCGCAGACGAGCATCTGCGTGCCTCATTGCCGCTTTGACAGATAGATGATAACCCAGCCTATAACCGCAATGACCGACGCAACGGCGGATGCGATGAGCGCAGTTTGAGCGCCAACGATAGCTTTCCAAATCTCCAGTTTAGTGACTCGCCCGTTTGTCCGCTCCACCTGTGCGATGATTCGATCGGCCTTCCGGCACATCTCATCCTGAGCAGCCATAATGCGGCTCAGAGTTGCGTTGATCGAGTTGGGATTAAAATCCTCGGGATGATCGCTCATGGTTGGTAATTCACTTCTTCTGGTATCGTGCACCAAACCACCAGTACATCATGGTCCATGCGCCAAAATTGGTTTCGCTGGCTAGTGCCGAGCGTGTGTCGCCGACGCTCGTGAAGTAGACGGTGGCGATAAAGATCGCACCGACCCAAGTCAGTCCCGGTCGCGTAGCGCGAGAGAACGCATCCACGACGAGGTAAAGATTGACGATGACCGGATGCGCGTTCGCAGGAATCGCGATGGCGCCTTGAGTCTTCTGCGACTCGGTGAATGCCTTCCATGCTTCGGTCTTCTCCGCAGACTCCGTGCGCGCTTGCATCAAGCGGATCTCGATGTCCGCTTCCTTGCCCTTGCGGAACGTGTCGAACCACGAGGTCGCGATGTGCAGCACCGACCCGAAGATGCCGCCGCCAATCGCTGAGGAGAAGAAGTCGAAGATCGAGGTCATGACTTGTTTATCGTCGCGGTCGATGTCGGCTTGTCTATTGCCAGCACGCCGTTGCAACTGACGTTCCATTCGTTGCCGGTGCGCTCACTGGTGCATGGGACGTTGATCGAAAAGTGCTTGAACAGGTATTCCTTTTGCGCCTTTTCGCCCTCAAATATACGCCAGACATGGTCAAGTGTCCCGCGACCGGGTTCGCCTCGGCTCTTGTTGAATCGAATGATGTATTTCATACGACCTCAACCGGAGTTGAACACGTCTTTGCTAGATTGTATCCGACGCTCAAATTGAAATGCACGAACTTGATCGGCTTGTCCGAACCATGTCGGCCGAATGAATGCGGCAACCACGCATTTGTGATGAGCATGAGTCCCGGCTCTGGCACAAAGTTGATAGCATTACTCGCCGGAGTTGCTATGCTCATGTCTTGCTCCGGCAGATTGATCTGCACCTTGCCGCATCGCGGGTCGTGAAACATGGCCCGCGAACAGCCCTCTGGTGTCTCTAGGAAATAGAACCCGACCAGTTGATGGCCACCGCCGTGGACGTGCCGTTCCATGAACGAATGCTTGTGGTGCTTCTGTGTCCACATTGCGTCAAGGGTGACGTTGAAGTTATCCATCGCGTAACCTTGGCTCTGCAATATTCCCCAAGCGTTGTGGCCGACGTAGCTGCAAAAATCCTTTACACGCGAGTCACCAGCGAAACTTTCAGTCTGATGCAGCGGGTATAGCTCATGCACATCGTTACCGATCTTGCTCAGTAATTCATCGGAGACTTCGCTCACGGATGCGATGAACTCCGGCTTCTTGCTGGAATAAATCGCAGACGGGAAGTAATTGAACGTAAAAAACTCCGGCTGCTTTACCGGCTCCTCCACCTTTGCTTTGCGTTTCTTAAACATCGAGCTTCACCCAGTTGGTTGAGGATTCATCCCAGCGGTATCGGCCTTCTGGCCTTGGGACCGGAGCAACATACCTGAGTCCGTCTTCGCTGGCCACCCAGCTCGGGAAAGGAGGAACACTAGACTCGACCCACTCGTTTGTCTCTCGGTCGAACTTGTATGGGTATGCACCTTTGACCGTCGGTCGCGGCGGCTGAATTGGTCGCAAGGTTTCTTCGTTCAGCGTCCAGTTAGGCAGCAGGCTTGCCCGTGCTTCAGCAATCTTAGCCGCCTTTTCTTCGGCTGTCATCGGGCGAACGTGGTGAATGTCCGTGTAAACGCCGTCCACCAATTCGTAGACGCACTCAGCGCAGACCTCAAACAGCCCTGCGGTTGGAGGAGCAACACGGACGAACCTCGCAAACTCAGGAGGCAGATTGTCGGTGTCTATACCGGGAAAAGCCTGCCGAAAGTTATCACCAAAAATGGGATGCTCGAAGGCTCTGCCGTCTTTGACTCGTATGTATAGTTCCATTATTCGTCTGCTGTTCGAGTTGACGGGAAAGACCTAGCGCATCCCGGCCAGATGATGCGGACTGCGCCGACTCGCCCAAGGCCGGAAGTGCCAGTACCGGATGATACCACACAGCAGCCACAATAAAGCGTGTAGCATCCCCCAAGACCACCACCTGCACCATATAAACCGCCAGCACCTCCAGCAGGTGTATTATATGCGTAACCAAGCCCTCCGGTGCTTCCAGTAACACCTCCGCTGCCTCCTCCACCTCCTAAACCTCCGGCACCAGCAGTAGCGCCAGCAATACCACCGGCTCCGTTTGCTCCACTCCCTAAGATCCCAGTCCCGCCGCCGCCACCCGAGCCACCAGTAAATAACATTAATTGTGGAGCAAAGCTTGCACAAGAACAATTTTGACCGTCACCGCCGCCGCCACCGGCACCACCAGCACCAGCAGTGCCGCTGCCACCGGCACCATTACCGCCAGTACCTGAGTAACCGCCAGCACCGCCACCGCCAGATCCTGAGCCAGCACCACCGTTACCGCCACCGCATCCTGCAAATGTGCCGCCGAGGCCGCCAGCCGCAGTGTAGCCACCGCCGTTGCCAAGCGCCGCAAAACCACACGCATTGGCAATACTATCTCCCACGCTATAACTTGAACAGGTACGAGGTCTGCCTCCGCCAACGGTCATAGAATACGAGTTTCCCGGAATTACTGTTTTATTATTCCGGTATCCAAGACCGCCACCGCCAGATCTGCCTCCTCCAATAGCGATCATAGAAACTTTAGTTACACCAGCAGGCGCAACCCATGAGTAAGTGCCCTCAGTGGTGTATGCTTGCTGGCCTGTAACTGGCCCAGTCTTACCACTCCACCCAAACGCCTTAGCCGACGCCGCACCTCGTGTAGTAATCGCTGGCATGGTGTCGTTTATTTGAACTGAGTCTGGCTGGCGAACACGATGAACGTGCGATCCGCCGTCTTGGTGATGGTGTAGGTGTAGATGTCCCAACTTGAGGCATTGCCAGCAGACCACGCAGTGCCGCCTTGGTATTTCGGCGTCACCGTGGTGCCATCAATCTGAAGCACGTTATTATAGTAGGCGGTCGCACCTGTTGCTACGATGTGAACACAGGAGATGGTCTGCCCGACATTGAGATAAGAGTTTAACGAACGCGCTTTTGAAAACGTAATGTTTAGCGTCCAGTTGGCAGTCGCAGAAGCACTGGCGTATATGACCGACTGGGAGTTGATCTCGTAGATAATCGTTCCAGTGGCCGCGACTCCGGTGATGGTCGTAGGCTCAACCGCACTCGTCAGCGCAGCCCTGACCAGCGTAGGCTGGACAACCGGATTGTAGGTGAATGCTGAAGAGACCGTTGGCATTTTTAGTAGGCTCCGCCAAACGCTGTGACCTGCAACGCAGTGCCAGCCGCAGTGGTAGTCACGGTCGTAGAGGCATAAAGCGCAAACGCCGCAGGTAGCACAAGAGGTGCCGGGAATGTGTAGGTCGTGGTAAACGCCGCTGCCGTGGTGCTTGGCGTCACTGCGGTGACCGCGATTTCAAGAATCATAAACGCGGTCGTGCCGTCCCAAAGCCAGATGTCCACGAGGTTGGCAGCGTTGATAGTCGAGATGCCTGTGCCAGCAGCGTTCACTTGGATCGAATCGATCCGCAGTCCGTTGGTGGAAACGGGAACGAATGCCGTGATGTTAGCACCGGCCAGCGATGCGGTAGCCGTGGGCGCACGGGTCGTGCAGGCGGTCTGCGCCACCAGCGTCAGCGTCTTGGCATACGGTGTCTGTGCGAAGATAGGTGTAGATGTAACGGCCATAAATTAAAATCCTCCAAAGTTATTTGCTAAGAAAATGTTGCTGCCTGTTGAGGCTGAACTTGAGCCAGCAGCAATCGTGATTGCTCCGCTTCCGTTGGTAATTGTTATGCCAGAGCCAGCCGTCAAAGTTGCTTTTGTCAGTGTATTTCCGGTCGTGTTGCCGATGAGCAACTGGCCATCGGTGTATGTCGTCTGACCTGTTCCGCCCTTCGCCACCGTAACTGTATCACTCAGAGTCGACCCAGCCGCCGTGACGGTGATCGCTGCACTCCCGTCAAAATTGACGCCATTGATCGCGCGAGGAGTAGCGAGAGCCGTGGCTGTCGCTGCGTTGCCCGTGGTAGAGCCAGACGAGCCGCTGGCATTGCCGGTTAAATTCGCGGTGATTGTGCCAGCGGTGAAATTACCAGAAGCATCGCGGGCAACAATTGCAGAGGCAGTGTTGGCTGACGCTGCCGTCGTCGCGCTGTTTGAGACTTTAAGAGCAGTCGCAATTGTATCGAGCTTCGTGTCGGCAATTGCGGCGGATGCATTGATGTCTGCGTTCACGATAACGCCTGCTGCGATTGCGGTGGCATTTCCGACGCTCGACACATCGCCAGTCAGATTCGCATTCGTCGTTACGTTTCCAGCCGTCAGTCCAGCAGCCGTGCCGGTAATGTTCGTGCCGACAAGTGATGCTGGCGTGCCAAGTGCCGGACTAGCTCCAAAGGATGTCAGCGAGGATGCGGTAACACCGGAAGCAAGAGTCGCGCCGGTGAGCGTGCTAGCGTCTGCCGTGATAGTGATTGCCGCAGTCCCGTCAAAGTTAGTTCCGTTGATTGCGCGCGCCGTGGCCAATGCTGTTGCCGTCGCCGCGTTCCCGGTCGTCGAGCCAGACGAGCCGCTCGCGTTGCCGGTGAGATTCGCGGTGATCGTCCCGGCGGTGAAATTACCGGACGCGTCACGCGCAACGATTGCCGATGCCGTGTTGGCCGATGCTGCGGTCGTCGCTGAATTGCTGACCTTCAGCGCAGTCGCAATCGTGTCCAGCTTGGTATCGACGATCGCGGCACTCGCATTGATGTCCGCATTGACGATCACTCCAGCAGCGATTGCCGTCGCATTGCCAACGCTGGTCACATCGCCAGTGAGATTCGCGTTCGTGACTACGGTTGCGGCATTGCCGACGCTAGTGACACCTCCAGTGAGATTCGCATTTGTGATCACGGTCGCAGCGTTGCCGATGCTCGTGACACCTCCGGTCAAGTTTGCGTTCGTGACGACCGTGGCAGCGTTACCGACGCTGGTCACGCTACCAGTCAGATTTGCGTTTGTCACCACCGTGGCCGCAAAGCTGCCGGTGCCGCTGCCAGTCACGCCTCCGGTGAGCGTGATCGTCTGGTCGCCGGTGTTAGCTCCAGAGACCGAGGTCGTGCCGGTGACTGCAAGCGTCGGAGTCGATGCGCCAGAGACCACGACGGAATTGACCGAGGTCGGCACGATGGCGCCGAGCGTCAGACTGATGGCCGGCGTGGTCGTAGATGTCGCAACGGTGCCGGAGACTCCGTTCGCCGTGGTCACCGACACGCTCGTGACTGTGCCGCTTCCTCCAGCCGCGACGAAGGAAGTGTTCGTGCCGTCGCTCTGAAGCACCTTGCCGCTCGCTCCGACCTGCGACGGAAGCAGCGCGTTCAGCGCATCATTCGCCGTCGTCTGACCCGTGCCACCCTTGGCGATGGTCACCGTGTCCGAGAGGGTCGACCCGGCAGCCGTTACAGTAATATTCGCACTCCCGTCGAAGCTCGTGCCGTTTATCGTTCTCGCAGTTGCAAGCGCGGTTGCGGTCGATGCATTCCCGGTCAGCGCAGCGGTGATCGTGCCTGCGGTGAAGTTGCCAGACGCATCACGAGCCACGATTGCGGAAGCTGTATTCGCCGACGCCGCAGTCGTGGCAGAGTTCGAGACCTTCGACGCGGTCGAGATCGTCGCGAGCTTCGTATCCACGATGGCCGCGCTTGCGTTGATATCAGCGTTGACGATCACGCCCGCTGCAATCGCGGTGGCGTTCCCAGTGCTCGTGACATCGCCGGTCAAATTTGCGTTCGTGACTACGGTCGCTGCAAAGCTGCCCGTGCCACTTCCAGTGACTCCACCAGTCAGCGTGATGGTCTGATCGCCGGTGTTCGTTCCGCTCACCGCGGTTGTGCCAGTAACTGCAAGCGCCGGCGTCGAGGAACCGGACAGAGTCACGGCGTTGACGGTCGTCGGCGTGATTGCACCGAGCGTCAGGCTGATTGCTGGCGTCGTCGTGCTGGTCGCGACCGTTCCCGAGACACCGTTTGCGGTCGTGACCGAAACACTCGTCACCGTGCCAGAGCCGCCTGCCGCAGTGATCGTAATCGATCCCGGTGCGTTCGCGATCGTGACACCGCTGCCGGCGGTCAGCGTTGCCTTTGCGAAATCTCCGTTTGAGCCGATGAGCAACTGTCCATCGGTTGACGCTCCGACGAGATCCAGAATTGAAGTGACGCCGCCACCGCCGCCGCCCGTGCCACGCGCTGCGCTTAGAGTCCACGCAGATGTGTTTCGCGATGGCTTATCCTTGTTGTCATCAGTGTTCGAGACGTAGGAATCGCCATTGTATGCAACGAGGTCGAGGCGCTGATATCTTTCGCTCGCCTGCCACTTGCCTCGCGGATTCAAACCCTTCGGCTCGGCAAATTCTTTTCGCAGTTGGTCAATCTGATTGGCTCTTGGAAACCGTGAAAGCTCGTCGATGACGATTGATTTTACCTTGGACGGAATCTCCATTGCCGCCGCAGCGATCAAGTCTTTCGCCTGCTGTTCGATTTCCTTCGTCTTGTTTTTTTCCGCCAGCAGCACCGAGTATTTCGCGGCCGTGGTTCGTTCCAGATTGCGAAGCAGTTCGTCAACTTTTTCGGTCAGATTGATTTCTATGGAATCTGCCAACTCGCCTGATTTGTTTTTCGCAAATTCCTCAAGCTCGCTGCGAAGTTGCGGCTCGATCACCTCGAGGTTTTTTTCAATTTCGTCCGTCAGAAATTGCCGCATCTGCGGAAGCTGCTCGACGAGTTCTTTCAACTCGGTTCGCTGAATTAGAGCCAGTTCAACCAGACGTTCGATTTTGAGTTGGGTATCCATCGATGAATTGATCAATTCGATTTCTCGGTCTGAGTCGAACCGTCAGGAGTTGATGTGGCCGGCCTTGAAAAATTGATGAGTTCTGCGATGCGACTGGCTTCTTTGACTTGATCAGCCTGCACATCGAGTCGCTCAACGATTTTTGTCGCCCACGAATATCCTTCGTCTCCGCCCCAGCCCATCCACGCCTGCCATCCGCGACCCTGCTCGCTCCACGTCTCGCCCTTTTTATCGACCTCGTGACGATCAAAGAATGCCTTCATGCGCTTGACGCTATCCACTGAGAGCGGACGCTTGTTCATGATGTCGCGCGCGCGTGCAATTCCTACGCTGGTCATTCCGCGTTGAGACGGTGGCTTTGATGCGCGCACCTCGAGCGAGCGCTTCGCATTCTGCACCATCGCATCGGTCGGAATGTAACTGTCGGTTTCGAAATTGATGGTGACGCAGTCCGATTCGAGCGCGACGTCCTTCTTCGGTAAGTTGGCGACGCTGGCTGAAACTGATTGGGCTGCTTCCTTTGCCATGCCAGCAGAGATCATAAGCGACTGCGCGGATTCTGGAGTCAGATCGCCCTTGCGAAGATTCTCAATGATCGCGAGCACCGCCGCAATTTGTGCGCCGTTTAACGGAGCAATCTGCGCGGAGATGTCTGGGAACGCTTCAGCACCGGCGACATCGCTCGGAACGGCATCACCTGATCCACCGCTTCCGCCACTTGAATCAACCTGCGCCGCTGCTGCTGCCGCTCCGACGTTGTCGCCTGCCGCTGCCGCCGCCGCTGGCGTCGAAGGAAGCGAACTAGTCACGAGACGAATCGACGTTTCCGGCACGCCGTATTTCGTCGAAAGTTCCTTGATGAAGCTCGCCTCGATTGCGATCTGCTCGAGCCGCGAGAAAGCGTCGGTGCCTTCTTCGCTCGCGATCTCTGCCAAGCTCTTTGCGCCTTGCCGATTCTCGTTCAGATTCGCCGCAGACTCGCGACCGACATCGATCGATAGCTTGGCCGGGAATCTCCACTCGCCGGCAGTCGCTCGACGCAGCGCCTGCACCATTGTCTCGCCGGCCTTCAGGCTTGGCGCAGTTAAATCTCCGCGAGCGATTGCGTCGATCAGCACCGCGTTTTTGATCGGGTCCAGAACCTTGTCCACAAGCACGCCCTGATGACGCGTGAACACGCGATCAGCCGCAGCGAATTCTGCGCGCACGCTCGGACCTTGGTAACCTTGCGAACCGAAAAGCACCGCCTGCGGTATTCCGACCGCGAGCGAAATCTCGTGCATGAGATGCTGCACGAATCCGGTGAACGCCTGCGATGGTCGCGACGGCATGACCTCGATTTTGTCCGCGTTGCCGAAGTAACGAATCATGCCGACATCGCTGAGTTCGTTCTGCTGCTGCTGCCCGTTGCCTAGCGTGACCGCTGGATTCGGCGTAAAAAGATTGCGTGGATTCGCCGTGCCACGATCCGAAAATACAAGTGCAGCCTGCTGCGACGCAAAGCGCACGCCAGCTTTTTCAGCCTCGAGAATTTCATAAAGCGAGCGAGCGGTGCGGATGCCAGAATGAAAGTCGGTGACGCCGCGGTATTGATCGACGCGGAACGGGTCAAAGTAGTGGCAGAAATTAGCCGCCGGAACGTCCTCTGGATTGAAGTAAACGCCAGAGCGATCGACTCGGAAGATTCGATATGCAATCGGCTCGCCGAAATCGTTTGTCACAATCCCTTGGTAATAATTTTGCCCGACGTCCGATTGCATATTCGGATTTCCAATGCGAGTCGCCGGAACGAGCTGAATCTTCAGACCTTCGCCGGCGCGCCGAATCACGAATCCGCAATCGCCATCCACCGGACGTTCCTCTGCCGCGAGCTGGATTAACTTTTTGAACGAGTGCCTGCCGGTAACGTCCGCGCTTTTGCACCACGCGTGAAAGTATTCGGAGACCTCCGCGTTGTATTCGCGGTCACCAGTCATCGGCGAGTATTCGGTCGGCGTGAGATTGATGCCGAAGACACGAGACGACGCGCGGATCTCTGGCACGTTCTCCACCAGATCGCGAGCTTCCCACATCATGATGATGCGGTCGCGAACCGTCTGCGGTGACTCGCTGACCTGTCCGTATTGCTTCGGATTGTAGAGTCGATTCGTCCTCGCCGCGTTATACTCGAAGAGCGCCTTCGTCACGCGCGACTCCAGCCGGCTCAATCCCCAAGACGGCGCGACGTTGTCGATGGCTTTATCCAGCCACGTTTTATTGGCGACAATTTGCGACGGGTCGAAGGTTTCCATTTTCAGTTTCCGTTAAAGCTAACGAACGTGACGTCGGTGGTATCGCCGGCAACTACATCGATCGCGCTCATGATCTGCCCGAGCATCCGATTGAGCGCAGTCAGATCCGCGCGCGTGACGCTTTTGCCGTTGAGCGAATAGCTTGAGTTCAGCAGCACCGCTTGAATTGCGTCAAGCGTCTTGGTCTTTAGCGTTTGCAGCGTTGCCGCATCGAGGTCTTGGAACGGATTGTCGTTAGCCATCTAAACCGCGCGAATCGTCAAATTGACGAATGGACTAACTAGGCCACGGCTTGCGGGACGTGATAGCGAATCAGACCAGCAATAGTCGCTACGCATAGCATCATCGCCGAAGTGTCCAGACCGTGATTCGGCGCGTTGCTTTTGACCTCGCGCCATTCCCAGACGCCGGTGCGGATCTCGACCTTGTGCTCACCGCGGATGTGCTCGAGGTAGATCGGATTAACGTCTGCCGGCAATTCCCACTTCAGATCGCCTCGGCCTTCGAGAGCAGATGAAAGCACGTCCTTGAAGTAGTCGCCGCTCCAGTTGTAAAAATAGACGTCTCCGCCTCGGTAGTCGCTGACCTGCGGATCGGAGAATGGATAGTTCACGAGCTGACCGGTGTTCTCATCTCGAAGCGGCCACGTCCTGCGAGCGAAACCTTTCATGGAGCGCCAGCCGAAGTCTGCTGAATCGCGGTCCACGTCGCTCGGTCGGTATCCTCGGTCCTGCGCGACGCATCCGTCGGAGACCTTAAGCCGGTGCTGAAGCGCTCGAAGCTGGTCGCGCGTGTCCACTCTGCCAAAATAAAGCTGACGGTATCGCGGACCTTCTGAGGTCGAGAACGCGCCGACCTCGACCCACCAGTGATCCTGCTGCCGGTCGATGGTCATGAATCGTCCGACCTCGTTCGGTATCTCCTCGGCGCCTGCGTAGTCGGTCACCTTGTAATCCGACTTCCCGAGGAAGATGTTCACGACCTTTTTTTCCACAATCCACGGCAGCGCCTGCCGCTTGGTCTTGAACTCTTGGCGCAGCCTGTCGTCTCCGGTGCGCTGCGCGTGATTCTCAGCCTGAACGAACTCCTCCACGAGCATCCGCATCGGTCGCGCGACCAGTGCCTCCACGCGAAAACTCTGCACCTCCTTTGGCGCTGTCGGATTTTGCGGAACGTAGATTCCTGAGCGTTTCCAAGCCTCGCGCGTCGTGTCCGCGTCTGGACTCTCATGACCACAATGGATGCAGCGGAATCGGCAGGAATCGACTGCCTTGGCTACATCCCAAGTGTCGTCGTCACGCTTGGCTGTGCGGTCCCAAACGACGCCGGCATATTTGCCTGCTTCGCTCGTCGTCTGCGCGAATTGAATCGGATGAATCTTCGAGCACGCTGGACACTTGGCCGACCACTCTTGCTGGTTGCCGGTGCGGTAGCTCGTGTCCTCCACGTTGCCAGTCTCGGCGTCCATGATCGGCGCTTGGCTTATGTTGTAAATCTTCGAGCGTCCGACCTCCTCGAACTTCGAGACGCGAGCAATGGCGTGCGCGTAAATCTCCTGCCAGCGCGGAAGCCAAATCTCGTCGTTCACTTTGTAACGAATCGACTGCGACTGCTGCGAGGAAAGCGACGCAGCGTTCATGACAAGAAAGAATCCGCCGAAGTAAATTTCGGTAGTCATGCGCTGCGGACCTGCACGCGGAAGCATTGCGGCCACTGGCCGGCAGCGTTCAATCAAAGGATTCAACCGCGACTTCGCGTGTCGCTCGACCATCTCCTCGGTCTGCATCGTCCACGAGATCGGACCAGCGTCATTCGCGATGAGCCACGGCACCCAGATGTCGGCCACGAGCGTGCCGCCGATCTGCACCGCCTTTCGAAAATGCACTCGACGCACCAGCGGATTCTGGAGTGCGTCGAAGATTGGAATCAGCCACGGAGTGATCCGCGCGTTGAACGGTCCCGGCGTCGCGTAGCTTTCCGGCAGCGTGATGTGCCGGCGCGCCCAGTCGTAAATCGGCGAGCGGTCTGGCTGCGGCAGGCGCAGCTTAGAAAGGATAGCGTCGGAAGCGGTCAAGGTTTCATGATCGATTCTGTTAAAGTCTCAATCGGCTCCCAAGCAAACTCATCGACGAACCAGCACCAAGGTTTATGCGAGGACATCTTGCAGCGATACGGAGCATTGCACGCTTCGATCCAGCCTAAGATTTCAATTTCAGTGTCCTCTCCAATAGTGCCGATCACAATTCGATTTTTGTCTATGTCTCTCGGAGTCACTTTACAGTAGGCTCGATTTCTTGCCCATCGCACGTCGATTCTCGTCCCATCAATATCTGGGACTGAAAACACATCGACTCCAAGCTCGGTATCAATTCCAAGCGCAACTGATACGGCAAGTTCCGCGCAGGCAGCGTGTCTATGATTATCAAGCAACTGTCCTGCCCATTGCTCTGCAAATGCCGGTTTGCTGTTTCTCCGTTCTGCGCTGCGTTGCCTCGCCTCGCCTTTTGATTTTGCCAACAAAATCTGACTGTCAGTGAGTCGTATTTTCATGGCTTACGTCTCTCGACTGCGCCAGCGCCTCGCCCTCGAACTGCGAGATGTTCGCGTTGATGACCTCGCGGATCTCTTCGAGGATGACGCCGCCTTCCATGTTCGCCTCGGCAGCGTTCTTGCCGACGACGCGCGGTCCTAGCTCAACCTCCAGCTTCAGCCGCAGCAGCAGGTCCAGCTTCTGACCCAGCGTAACCAGCATCGCCTCGACCACGTCGCGGTCAATCCCGTCGCCG
>Ga0222713_10001833_pt1 | contig 23309 bp, 19 predicted proteins | sample C33_649DmetaG_FD_165061 | JGI IMG/M metagenome (GOLD analysis project Ga0222713, IMG submission 165061) | Estuarine water microbial communities from San Francisco Bay, California, United States - C33_649D | ecosystem: Environmental > Aquatic > Marine > Unclassified | place: USA: California...
GGACTGATGGTACTACGCCGCTTACTTACACTTTTCGCTGCATTCGCGCTGCCTTTGACGGGATCTTTTGCGTCTTCAACTGAAGGGCATCACGACCAAGTAGCGGCTCACGCAGAGGCAGTTGAACATGGAGTAGCCCATCAAGGCGCGGAAACGTCTGGCCACGAGGCCAAGGAGGAGTTCAACCCAAATGAAATGATAATGCACCACATCGCGGATAGCCACGGATGGCATATTCTCGATTGGAACGGTCACGCGGTTAGCATTCCCTTGCCTGTTATTCTTTGGACGACCAATGGCTTGGTGGTCTTTTCGTCAGCCGAGTTTCACCACGACATTGAGGGACATCATGTGGTGGAAGCGGGGGGTCTTCAGTTTGTGAACAAGCACGAGAAGATTTACTACGCTGGGACCGAAGACAAGCCGTTAGACTTCTCTATTACGAAAAACGTGCTTGCACTGCTTGTTGGTGCCGCAGTGATTTTGTTAATCTTCTTCTCGGCTGCGCGTTACTACGCGAAGAATACCAACGCCGCTCCTCGCGGACTGGCGGGTTTTGTGGAGCCATTGATTCTGTTCGTTCGCGACGACATTGCCCGCGGCGCCATTCCCGAGAAGCACTTGAATCGCTTCGTTCCCTACCTCCTTACGTTGTTCTTCTTCATTTGGATCAACAACCTGCTCGGCCTTGTCCCGTTCTTTCCGGGTGGTGCGAACTTGACAGGGAACATTGCTGTCACCTTAGTGCTGGCGGTATTTACGCTCGTCATTACCAATGTTAACGGCACCAAGGACTACTGGATGCACATTGTGTGGATGCCAGGTGTGCCGACGCCGCTCAAGCCCATTTTAGCCTTAATTGAGTTGATTGGCGTCTTCACCAAGCCCTTCTCGCTGATGATTCGTCTTTTTGCCAACATTACCGCGGGCCACATCTTGGTGCTCTCGCTGGTATCGTTGATCTTCATCTTTGAGTCGGTTTGGATCTCTCCGGGATCCATCATTTTGACACTGTTCATTTCGACTTTGGAACTCCTGGTAGCTGCGCTGCAGGCTTATGTTTTCACGATGCTTACCGCGATGTCGTTTGGCGCCGCAGTAGAAGAGCATCACCACGACGGCCACGCGCACGCCGAAGGACACCATTAACGTTTTCATTTTTATTCATCGTTTCACTTCAAATACCCCCTAAACAATGACTGGTAGTATCGCTGCAATCGGAGCTGGCCTCGCAGTAATCGGTGTAGGTCTTGGCATTGGCCGCATCGGCGGACAAGCTATGGACGCCATCGCACGTCAGCCGGAAGCTTCGGGCAAGATCCAAACCGCCATGCTGATTTCTGCAGCCTTCATCGAGGGTGTGGGTCTCTTTGGCGTCGTGGTTTCGCTCCTTAAGTAATCGTCTACGCGGTCGGAGTTCAGTGCCTTTCAACGGGCACTGAACTTTCGGCCGTGAAACGAACTTTTAACCTTATTCACGCATGGATTTAGTTACTCCGGGCTTAGGCCTAATTGTATGGACGACGCTGGTCTTCCTCATTTTGGTGTTCTTGCTAGGCAAGTTCGCTTGGAAACCTATTTTGAATGCGGTGCAATCCCGCGAAGAGGCGATTGATCAGGCGCTTAAGCAGGCAGAAGCCGCACGAGCAGAGATGAGCAAGCTTCACGCGTCCAACGAGCAATTGCTCAAAGAAGCGCGCGAAGAGCGCGAAGCCATTGTTAAAGAAGGCCGAGCTATGCGCGACGCGATGATTTCCGAGGCAAAAGACGCCGCTTCAGCCGAAGCTGCGAAAATCCTGGAGTCTGCGCGCACCCAAATCCATCAAGAAAAGATGGCCGCGGTGACCGAACTCAAGAATCAAGTTGCCCAATTGGCTGTGGACATGGCCGAAAAGATTTTGCGCGCCGAATTGGCTCAGCCTGAAGTGGCTAAGGCCAATGTGGAACGCGACATTAAAGACCTCAATCTGAACTAAGATGAGTCTTTCTTCACACCGTTACGCCAAGGCCCTCCTCGATTTGTCAGAGGAAAAGGGACATTCTGCTGCGGTTGCGTCAGACATGTCGGCCTTACGCGAAATGCTGTTGTCTAGCCGTGAACTTCAGGTGTTTTTGGCTAGTCCGGTTGTGAAGCCGCACCAAAAGAAAAAAGTACTATCCCAAGTTCTTGTGGGCCTGAGCGAGCTTAGCCGCAAGTTTGTGGATTTGGTAGTGGAGCACGGTCGCGAAGCGAACCTTAGTGCGATTGCCGCAAGCTACATGGACGCATACCGTCGCCGTCAAGGCACGGTTTCAGCCACGGTTGCTTCAGCCGTTGCATTGACTCCAGAGCAGCGCGCTCACATTGAGTCCGCCATCATGGCTTCAGGAGCTAAGGCGGTTGAACTTCGTGAAGAAGTAAATCCTGAGTTAATCGGTGGCTTGGTCGTTCGAGTGGGCGACAAGCAAATCGATACGAGCATCGCGCAGGCCTTGCGCAACTTGGACCGCTCGTTCCAAAAAAATTTATACATCGCTGATTTCTAATAAATCAAACCATGGCAGACGTCAAACCCGCTGAAATTTCTGCGATTCTTCGCCAGCAGCTCTCAGGATTCACCTCAGAGTCTGAACTCCAAGAAGTAGGCACCGTGCTCCAAGTGGGCGACGGTATCGCCCGCGCATACGGACTTCAAAATGCCCAATCGGGCGAACTTGTGGAGTTTGAAAGCGGACTTCGCGGAATCGTTCTCAACCTCGAAGAAGATAACGTGGGTATCGTACTCTTGGGTGCCGCTGAAGGCATTAAAGAGGGCTCTACCGTGAAGCGCACGGGCGTAATTGCGTCTATCAAGGTGGGCGAAGGCATGGTGGGCCGCATTGTCGACACCTTGGGCACCCCAATTGACGGCAAGGGCCCGATTGAAGGAGAGCGCTTTGAAATGCCCCTCGAGCGCAAGGCTCCGGGTGTAATCTACCGTCAGCCAGTAAACGAGCCGTTGCAGACGGGCATCAAGGCTATTGACGCCATGATCCCCATTGGCCGCGGTCAGCGCGAATTGATCATTGGTGACCGCCAAACGGGTAAGACCACGGTGGCCATTGACACGATCATCAACCAAAAAGAATACTACGACAAAGGCGAGCCGGTCTACTGTATCTACGTTGCCGTAGGTCAGAAGGGTTCAACGGTAGCAGCCTTGGCGAAGACCCTCGAAGACAAGGGCGCCATGGCGTACACGACGATTGTGGCCGCAAACGCTGCAGATCCTGCTCCGATGCAGTTCTACGCTCCGTTCGCAGGCGCGGCCATCGGCGAGTACTTCCGCGATACGGGTCGCCCCGCCTTGATCATTTACGATGACCTTTCGAAGCAGGCTGTGGCCTACCGCGAGGTGTCGCTGCTGCTCCGCCGCCCTCCGGGCCGTGAAGCCTACCCTGGTGACGTATTCTACCTGCACAGCCGTCTGCTTGAGCGCGCGGCTAAGGTGATCAAGGACGACGCCATTGCGTCGCAGATGAACGACTTGCCGGAATCACTGAAGGGCAAGGTTAAGGGTGGCGGTTCGCTGACGGCCCTTCCGATCATCGAAACCCAGGCGGGTGACGTATCGGCGTACATTCCGACCAACGTGATTTCAATTACCGACGGCCAGATCTTCTTGGAAGCTGACCTCTTCAACTCGGGCGTGCGTCCGGCCATCAACGTGGGTATCTCGGTATCGCGCGTTGGAGGTTCCGCACAAATTAAGCCGATGAAGAAGGTTGCGGGCACGCTCAAGCTCGACCAGGCGCAGTACCGCGAACTCGAGGCGTTTGCCAAGTTTGGATCTGACCTCGACGCCGCTACGATGAACGTAATTAATAAGGGTCGCCGCAACGTGGAGATTCTGAAGCAGTCGGTGAATTCTCCGATGAGCGTTGAAAAGCAAGTTGCCATCATCTACATCGGAACCAAGGGCATGCTCAATAACGTGCCGGTGAACAAAGTGAAAGCGTTTGAAAACGCATTCATTGAGTACATGGAGGCCAAGCACCGCAACGTGCTCGACGCCATTCGCGGCGGCGCATGGGGCGATGCAGAAATCGGTGCCATTGAGGCGGCGGCCAAAGAAATTATTCCGGCCTACGCCAACTAATACCTAAGCGATGGCGAACCTCAAGGAACTCCGCAACCGCATTTCGTCGGTATCCAGCACGATGCAGATCACGTCGGCCATGAAAATGGTGTCGGCGGCGAAGCTGAAGCGCTCCCAGGATGCCATCGTACAGATGCGTCCGTATGCGGAAAAATTGGGCATCCTGATGGCCAACGTGAGCGCAACGCTCGACGCGTCGGAGAATCCTTTTGCGGTGCAGCGTCCGCTTCGTCGGGTGCTTGTCGTTCCCGTAACTGCCAACCGTGGCTTGTGTGGTGCCTTCAATTCGTCGGTGCTTAAGCGCACCAAGCTCTTAATGGATGCGCTTGAGGCCCAGGGTGTTGCCGTTGATCTTTTTGCGCTCGGCAAGAAGGGCCGCGACCAACTTCGCAAGCTCGACAACCTGGCTGGCAGCGAGATTGATGTTGTAGCCAATGTGACGTTTGACGGAGCCCGCGCGCTCGCCGAGAATGCGATGAATGGTTTCTTAGACGGCACGTACGACCAAGTGATCGTGGTGTACAACCAGTTCAAGAATGCCGCGGTGCAAATGGTACGCGACGAGGTGGTGCTGCCGATTCCCCAGCCGGAGGCCGCGCCGTCAAGCGATTATTTGTTTGAGCCAAACAAGGCGGACTTGCTGAACAGCTTGATTCCGACCCACATCCACATGCAGTTTTTCAAGGCATTGCTTGATTCGCAGGCCTCGGAGCACGGAGCACGGATGACGGCCATGCACAAGGCGACCGACAACGCCAAGAGCATGCGCGACGGACTGAAGCTTCAGTACAACAAGGCGCGCCAGGCAGCGATTACGAACGAGATTTTGGAAATTGTAGGGGGCGCCGAGGCGTTGAACGGCTAGGCCCCGCTGCGGTTTTGTTTTTTCAGGCTCCTTCGGGAGCCTGTTTTTTTTGGTGGTGGACCAATTGCGGCGCCGGGGTTATCTTGGTCGGATGAACGCACTCGTACGCTCCGCCCTCGTAGCCGCCGCTCTGCTGGCCGCCACGCATCCGTCTGAAGGCCAGTCCAAGGCCAAGTCAAAGAAGTCCAAAGGGACTCCGGTAGCTGCTGCCGCAGCGCCGTCCGATAAAAAAGTAACGATCGCCGCCAAGCTGAAGAACACCGTGGCCTTTGATGGCCTGATGAAGGTGTACCAGGACACGACCGACGGAAAGCTCTACTTGAAGTTAACGGCGGACCAGTTCAACCGCGAGTTCATTTACTGGAGCTACGCGGAGAACGGCGTGGCGTCGGTGGGTTTTAACCGCGGATCGTTCCGCGCTAACGAGGTATTCACGATTCGCCGCTACTTTGATCAAGTACAGTTTGAGATTCAGAATACGGCCTACTACTTTGACCCCGCCACGGCGCTTAGCAAGGCGGCCGAGGCCAACATCAGCCCGGCAGTGCTGCTGAGCGAAAAAGTGGTGGCGGAAGACCGCGCCAAGGGCGAGGTACTTATCGAGGCCACGGGCTTGTTCTTAGGCGAAGCCCTGGACCGCGTCAAGGCCCCTTCTGCGCCCGGAAGCCGTGAGTTCGGACTGGGCACACTCAGCAAAAGCAAGTCTCGGGTGGCCAAAGTGCGCGCCTACCCAGAGAATACCGACGTGGTGGTGGATTTGGTGTACGACAACCCCAACGGGGTGGGTGGCGGGCCAGACGTCACCGATTCGCGCTACGTTACCGTGCGCCTGCAGCACAGCATTTTGGCGATGCCGGCCCAGGACTACGCTCCGCGCCGTGACGACCCGCGCGTGGGCTACTTCGGCCAGCAGATCAACGACATGACCTCGCCCAAGGCGGCCAACTACCGCGACGTAATTAACCGCTGGAAGCTGGTGAAGAAGAACCCCGACGAGGCGGTAAGCGAGCCCGTGGAGCCAATTACGTGGTGGATTGAGAACACGACCCCGCTGGAGTTCCGCGACGTGATACAGCGCGCAGGCGAAGCGTGGAACGAAGCCTTTGAGAAGGCGGGCTTCCGCAACGCGATTGTCGTCAAGGTGCAACCCGACGACGCAACCTGGGACGCTGGCGACATTCGCTACAACGTACTGCGCTGGACGTCAAGTCCTTTTCCTCCATTTGGTGGCTACGGACCGAGCTTTACCAACCCGCGAACCGGCCAGATTCTGGGCGCCGACATCATGTTTGAGTACGTTTTTGTCGCAAATCGCCTGAAGCAAGCCGCGCTCTACAACAACCTTGGTCTGGTGGATTTTCAGGAGGAGCATCAGGACCACGCATCGTGTGGAGCGGGCCACTACCTGCAGCAGTCCGCGCTCTTTGGGATGCAGGCCCTAGCAGAAGCTGGAGCGAGTGAGGAGCAGAAAAAGCGCTACCTCGAGGAGTCGCTGTACTACCTCGTGCTCCACGAAATGGGCCACACGTTTGGCTTGAACCACAACATGAAGGCGTCGCAGCTGCACCTCCCCAAGGACATTCACAACCGCGAGCTCACGGAGCGCGTGGGCTTGGTGGGCTCCGTAATGGACTACCCGGCAGTGAACGTCAGCCTCGACCCGAAAAAGCAGGGCCAGTACTTCACGACCAAGCCCGGCCCCTACGACCTGTGGGCCATTGAGTACGGCTACAGCACGGGCGTGGCCGACACCGACGCCGAAGAGGCGCGCCTGAATGAAATTCTTGCGCGCAGCACCGCACCAGAGTTGACGTTTGGCAACGACGCCGACGACATGCGTTCGCCGGGCAAGGCCATTGATCCGCGCGTGAATGTCAACGACATGTCGGGCGACGCTATCACCTACGGCGTGGAGCGGATGCAGCTCGTCAACCGCTTGTACGGAGGCTTGCTCGATCGCTACCGCACCGAGGGCCAGAGCTACCAGGAGCTGGTTCAGGCCTACGCGATTTTGGGCGGAGAAATCAACAACGCCGCCGCCGCCATCAGCCGCTACATCGGCGGGGTGTATGTGGAGCGCGGATTCCCAGGCCAGCCTGACGCTAAAGACCCGTTTACGCCGGTGGCGCTGGCCGACCAGAAGCGTGCAATGAACGCACTACGGACGTACGTATTCGCGCCCAACGCGTTTGACGCCGCAGCCCCCGTCTGGAAGTATTTGCAGCAGCAGCGCCGCGGTTTCGGCTTCTTCAGCCAAACGGAGGATCCAAAAATCCACGACCGCAGCCTGGCCATTCAGCGCAATGTGCTAGCTCATGTGCTGCACCCGGCGGTCATGAAGCGTCTCACGGACTCCAAGCTCTACGGCAACCAGTACAGCGTGGCCGCCATGACGGCCGACCTTACCGACGCCCTGTTTGCGGCGGACTGGACGTCTTCGGTCAATGGGTTCCGCCAAAACGTTCAGCTGGACTACGTTGATCGATTGATCGAAATCGCCGGCTTGGGCGAGAAGCCAGCGGCGGGATACGATCGTCCTTCGCAGTCCGCGGCCCTCGCACAAATCCAGCGCATACGCCAGTTGGTGCGCACGAATCCCGGGAACGATGCCGAAACCAAGGCGCACCGCGCTCATTTGGCCCTAAAATTGGACAAGGCGCTAGACTAATCGCTAGCACGCCATGAGACTGACCCTCCGCGCCCGAATTTTCATCGCCATGTTCATGCTGGTGGTGCTGGGATTTGGCGCCACAGGGGTTGTCAGTTTTCTGCACTTTAAGGCAGAAGAAGTCGAATACCGTCGCGAGCGGCTCAAGCGCAAGGAACAGGCCATCGAGGCTCACGTTTCCCACGAGCTCCAGCGCGCCTCTGGAGCGCAGATTGACCAAAGCGACCTCATGAGGACGTTTAATGAAGAGCTTTGTGCGATCAGCCAAATACATCAGATTGATGTGGCCCTGTACACGATGGAGGGCAGCATAATGCTCTCGTCCAACATGGCCCTCGTCGATCAAGGGGTGCTGCCGACGCAGCTTCCCGAGCTGGTCCACAGCCGCCGCAACCAAATACTGAGCATTTCTGACCCCAATAAATCGGAGTCCGAAATGCTGCTTTACACTGCCGAAATTGACAACGAAATGGGTCTGCCCATTGCATTGATGGTTGTCCCCTACAATGACCGAGTGGATCGACCGCTGGAAGACATGGCATTTTACCGTGCATTGGCGTGGCTTCACCTCGTGCTGTTTGTGGCCGCAACCTACTTCGCCTACCTGCTTTCGCGCAGTATTACCCAAGGGCTCGAGGTTGTGGGCAACGCGATGAAGGGCAACCCCGAAGACGGCAGCAGCAATCCGCGCCCGGTGGCATGGCGCTCCAAAGACGAGATTGGCCAGTTGGTGGACGCCTACAACCGCATGGTCCACCAGACCCAGGAGAACGCGAAGACGCTCGCCAACGCCGAGAAGGAACAGGCCTGGCGCGAGATGGCCCAGCAGGTGGCTCACGAAATCAAAAACCCGCTGACGCCGATGCGGCTAATGACCCAGCTTCACGCCAGCCGTGCGGGCCAGCTGAGCGTCGAGGAAATTAAAGGTTATTCCGAGGCCATGCTGGCCCAAATTGACGCAATGGCGGCCGTGGCAGGCGACTTTAGCGAGCTGGCCAAAATATCTACCGGCGTACTCAAGCCGGTGGACCTGGCTCAAGTGCTGCGGCGCGTTCAGTTGGCGTATCCGGGCTTAGACTTGGCCCTTCCGGCCGGGGACTGGACAGTAAAAGGCACTGAAGATTCGGTGCTCCGCGTGTTTAATAACCTGCTCAACAACGCACTAGAGGCGATTCCCGCAGGCACGTCGCCCGCACTTGGGGTGTCCGTTCGCGACGACGAGGGGCAGGTGCTGGTGTCGGTCCGCGACAACGGCTCAGGGATTGATCCAGCGCGGTGGGACGCCATTTTTGCGCCCCATTTTACCACGAAATCTACGGGCTCAGGCCTCGGCCTCGCCATGGTGAAGTCCATTGTCGAAAGCATGGGCGGACGTATCTGGATCGAGGCGTCGTCGGCCCAGGGCACGGAGGTTATGCTTCGGATTCCCCGCGCGTAAGCACAAGGATTTGCTGGGTTCCACCGAAGCGTTCGGGCCGCAGCGTCCACGTCCATCCATGAGGGATTAGCCGCGCCCAGTCGGCTGCGCTAAAGGAAATACTCACGTAGTCCTGCGCGTCGAGTTGATCTTCTAGTTCAGGAAGTGCGGCTTCTTCGGTGAGGGCATGGACCGAAGTCTGTGGCTGAAACTCGTGAAGGGTTGCGACCAAAGCGCCGCCGGGACGCAGGGCGTTGAGGAGCGTGGCGAGCTCCGTTTGAGCCACTTCAGGCTTCAGGTGGGTGAAGACCGACCCGGCTACGATGAGGTCGACGGGTTGGCCGTTCCAGGGTGTTGCGGACCACTGGGCTTGCTGAAACGCCATGGCGCCGGCTTTCGGGTCGACCACCCATCGCTGGGCTCCGGGGAAGACGTTGGGCAAAAAGCGCCCCACGCGGCCGTACCCGCAGCCGTAGTCCAGCACGTCGCCGGGATCGGGCAGTACGGAGCGGAGGACGTCGGCAAAATCGGCCCCCGTGGTGAAGTACTCCTGGGCGGCGCGGGCCCAATCTCCGCCAGAAACGCTCAAGGGGTAGCGAAACATGGCGTCGGCCCGGTGCACGAGCGGCGAAACCCCGGCGGGCAGGTTGGGCGTCCACGGAAGGCTAAGGCATTCAGGCAGGTGCTGCTGCTGGAGCGCGGCGACCGCGTCTACCCTTCGGCGCAGCACCTCGAGCGCGTCTCGGTTTTCGCCGATGCCGGTTTTGTCTTGAATCCAACGTTGAAGCCGCTTGAGCACAGAAAGTATCTTTGGTGCGTCCAAAGTACGCCATTCATTCAACCCAACACGAAGCCCTATGTCTACGCTACGTTTAGAAGTTCGCGACCGCATCGCATTCCTCACGATCGATCGCCCCGAGGCACTGAACGCGCTGAATGCGCCCACGATTCAGGCCCTCCACGAACACGTGGTGGCCCTAGACGAGCGCGCAGACGTTCGGGTGGTGGTGCTTACGGGCGCAGGCCCCAAGAGTTTTGTCGCCGGCGCAGACATCGCGGAGTTTGCGGGCTACAGCCCGGCCGAGGGCGAAGCGCTGGCTCGCCGCGGTCATGAGCTGCTTTTTAACCGCATTGCGCAAGCGCGCAAGCCCTACATCGCCGCCATTAACGGGTTTGCGCTCGGGGGCGGACTCGAGCTCGCGATGGCCTGCCATGTTCGTTTGGCGTCGTCTACGGCCCGTATGGGCTTGCCCGAGGCCTCGCTCGGGGTGATTCCGGGCTACGGCGGCACGCAGCGCCTCGCGCAGCTGGTGGGCAAAGGGCGAGCGCTCGAACTGATGTTCAGCGCGAGCATGATTGACGCCGCCAAGGCAGAGGCCTGGGGCCTGGTAAATGCGGTTCACGAGCCCGAACAGCTCATGGAGGCAGCCGAAGCCATGGCCCGACAATTCATCAAGGCCTCCGGTGACGCACAGTCTGCCATTATTCGCACGGTCAACGCCGCCACCGAAGGAGGGCCCGGCTTTGAAGCCGAGATCCACGAATTCGGAGCCCGCTTTGCCACCGCAGAATTTACCGAAGGCACCACGGCTTTTCTCGAAAAACGCAAGCCGAGCTTTTAAGTGCATGAAGCGTAGCGTCTTTGTGCTAAATTGACGGCACCTAAACGCAACGCAACATGTCTTTTTTGGTCATCGAACACGCGGTCTACTCTTTCGGCTCCGCCGGCTGGTTAGGTGGAATCGCCATTTTTGCCGCCTATGCGGCCATCGTTTTCGGCGCGGCCCGTACCTGGAAGGGGGAAGAGCTCCGCATTTTTGAGCGCTGGTGGGGCTATGCCTTGGCGGCGCTTCTCCTCGCCAAGCACCTCTACCTTTATCAAGCGGGGCTCTGGAACGTGCACGATAACCTCGAAATGCACCTTTGCGGGTTCAGTCGCATGCTGAGCATTTTGCTGTTGGCCTTTGGGGCCCGCTGGGCGTTTTATCCCCTCTTCTTTTGGGGCATTGTGGGGGGCTTCCACAGTCTTCTTACCCCGGAACTCACCAGCGGCGACACACCGTTCATGTACGCAGAGTACTACATTGTGCACGGCGGAATCATCATTATTCCGCTCTACTTCGTCTTTGCGCGCGGCTGGATGATTGGCAAGTGGACTTGGGCTAAAATCTTGGGCGTCAATGTCCTGCTTATGGCTCCGGTGGGCCTGATCAACTACTTGGTCGACGCTAACTACATGTTCCTTTGCCAGCGTCCGATGGTTGACAACCCCTTCATTATGGGCGATTGGCCGTGGTACATCGTCGGATTCCTCGGCGCCGGCGCGCTGCACTACGGCGTCCTCACCCTGCTTTTTTGGAAGCGCATTAACCGAGCGGCGTAATGGGCGAGTGGGATATGGTGGTCGTCGAAGTTGGCGGCCCAATCTGGTGGGCCGGCTACGGAATTTTGGCCCTCTTTTTTGTCGGGTTTTTTGGCTTTGCGCCCCGGGCCGGGCACCCCAAGTTTGCCCAATGGGAAAAGATCTTGGGCTGGACGATTTTGGCCAACCAATCCTGGTACTGGTGGATGGCGCTCGCCGACGGCACGTTTAATGCGCGCGAGTCGCTGCCGCTTCACATGTGCAGCTTTAGCCAGTTCCTGCTTTTTGCGCACTTGGTGCTCAAGCAAAAATGGGCGCTGCCGCTTGTCGCGTTTTGGGGTCCCCTGGGCGGAATCCAAGCCTTCCTCACTCCCGCCCTGGAATCGTCTACAACCATTGGGTACGTGACGCAGTTTTACACAGCTCACTCGTCGGTGGTGGTGATTCCGCTTTACTTGATTGTGCGGGGCGGAGCACGCCTGCCGCGCAACCTGTTTTGGCGCGTAGTCGGCATGACCAACCTGGTCGGATTTTCGATGATGGCCGTGAACGCCGCGCTCGGCTCAAACTACTGGTACGTCAACCAGCCGCCCCCGGTGGACCACCCCTTGGTGCAGGGCGCGTGGCCGTACTACCTCATTGGCATTGAGGGGGCCGTTATAGCGCTGTTTGCGGGGCTGTTCATGCTTCTTCGCGGCTACCGAGAAGCCGCAGCGCCTCACGCCGACTAAGTCCGCTCAGTTCCGGGTGGGCGTCAACCCACTGCCGAACCCATCGTGGGTTGGTCCGGCTGAAGTCGCGCAGGGCCCAGCCGATTGCTTTGCGGTGAAAAAATTCCTTGGACGCGGTGTGTGCAGACAGGGCCTCGTCGAGCCATTCGGTGCGCGTCTCGGCGCGAAATCCGAGCTGCGCAATCATCGCCGTGCGGTTTAGCCAAAGGTTGTCAGAATAAATCCAGGCTTGAACGACCGGCCAAACGGCTTCAGGATGGCGCCTCAGCAGTACCCCGACGCCGTGAACTGCCAGCGCGTCTACGCTGTCCCACCAGCTATGGGTGGTGATCCACGTTTCGAGGGCGGGAAGAGCTTCCTCTGGGGCCCAATGCTTGGATTCCGCCTTGAGTAGGTCTAGCGCGAGGTACTGCGCTTCTCGAAAGGGCGTGTTCCACAGTTCGTGTATTGCCGCGATGGCAGCGGATTTTCTAGGCCGGTCGGGCCAGTGCCTCCGTTGGATTTCGGAGCGTGTCGGCTTGGGCACACCTAAAAACGAGAAGTGGCCCTTCATGTAGGCCGCCATGGAGGTGGCATTTAACGTGTTTTTCGCGTTTTCGATTGCGGAATAAGTGCCGGATACCCAGCTTGTTGAGTTAAAATATCGAGAATTAGTCATTACATAACGTTTCTGACGCGCTTCGGTGCTAATTTTGTTGCATGCGCCGCATTCTACTACCCTTGATCGCGCTTTGCTCCGTGACCCTGTCTGCTCAAAACTACTACAGTGCAGACCAGGCTACGCGTATGCTTGAATCCCATCAAGCAAAATTGAGCGAACTGCACCTGAAGTTGCTCGCTCGGGAGACTCCGAAAGGAGGGTACGAGGCAAAATGGAAATCTCTGCTAAAGGAAGCGCAAGGGCTAGAGGGAATACTAGCCTGTGCAAATTCCGAGTGGTTTTACCAGCAGTTTGAACCGCAGCTATACCGAACCCAAGAGGCAGGAGCAGAGCCAGAGGTGTTTTTTGCAGAACTTACCAAACTGGTTGCGTTGACGTCGTACCAATTTGAGGCACTGGCAGCGAAGTATGCCCAGCGAAACTGCGCTCAAGACGGGGTAGCCGCGGCGGTACAAAGTGGGCGTACGCAATCGGAACGCAAGCGACCGGCGCTGAAGGGAATTTGATCTAATCCTCACTGAGGTAGTTCGCCCCCTCAAGGAGGGCCGGCGGTATGAATTTTTGTCGGAACTTTCGGCATGCGTTGGATTTTTAGTGCAGCAATTCTTGCCGTGTCCTTTGTTGCGCGGGCCCAGTGCACCGTCAACGTGGTCAGCGACAGCGTGTATGCGTGCGCTGGCGACAGCGCTACGCTCCAGGCAGTGGGAACCGGCCCGTTCCAGTGGAGCCCCGCGGCGCGTTTTTCGTGCGACACGTGCGCAACCACGAGAGCCCTCGTAACGGCACCGGCCAGCTCGGTCACGCTCAGCATGCAAACCAGCGGAAGCCAAACTGCGGTCAACGGAAATTTTAGCGCGGGAAATTCCGGCTTCACCACGCAGTACACCTACAATCCAGCGAGTATTTGGAACGAAGGAACCTACGCCGTCGGTCCCAACCCCAACGCGGTTCACCCCAACTTCGGCACCTGGGGCGACCATACGACGGGCACGGGGAACTACATGATTGTCAACGGCAGCGTGCTTCCGAACCGCACCATTTGGCAGCAAACCGTGACGTTTCCGTCGGGATCGACGGTGACCATGAGCTATTGGGTGCTGAGCTTGGCCTTGCCGGCCGGGAGCCTCAGGGTTATGGTGAACGGGGTTCAAGCGGGAACGGGCCAGGCTGCTCCGGGCGCGGTGGGGTCGTGGAGCCTCCGCACCCAAACGTTTACGGCCCCGGCCAATGGGGTGTGCACGATTGCCCTTCAGGGCGTGATCACGGCGGGTTCAGGCAATGATTTTGGGATTGACGACATCTCGTTCACCTACTCGTGTACGGCGACCAAGACGGCCTGGCTGATTCCCAATCCTGCGCCGATGCCGCTGGCCTGGGTTAACCGCACCAGCGGATGCGAGCCGGTGTGCGTCACCTGGCATGATGTGAGCAGCGTGGCAACCGGCCAGCTCGTGGCGCGCCTCTGGGATTTCGGCGACGGAACGACCGATACGGCGAAAAACCCAACGCATTGCTACGCCAATCCGGGCACCTACGGCGCCACGCTGACCGTCTGGTCTGACTCGGGCTGTGTGGCCCAAACGGCAGCGCTTCCGGCCGTTACGGTGCATCCCCAGCCGGTCGTTGACGCTTTTTGGTCTGCGCCGGGCGGAGTTTGGGGCCGCGACACCAGTTTGCTTTTGCCGTACGACGTTCCAGCGCTTTCAGTGACTGTGGGCCTGGATTCTGCCGTGATGCCGTGGACGCTGGCGCCCGGAAGCTCCATGTGGGTGGATTGGGGCGACGGCCAGCGCGACGTGCGCGGCTTTGGCGGAAGCGGTCCGCCCCAGCTCGCCTTCAGCCACACCTACGGCACGGCACAAATCCAGTACCGCATCTGTGTGGGGCTGCAGACCAACCAGGGTTGCGCAGACACGCTGTGCTTCACCGTTTTAGGCAGCCCGGGAATGGAGCTTCCGAATGTCGTTACGCCGAACGGTGACGGCCGCAACGACGCGTGGGCACCAAACTACCAGGCGGTGGATTGGGCCGAGTGGGAGGTGCGCAACCGGAACGGCGACGTGGTGGCGCGCGGCACCCGACCCGAGGATTTTTGGGACGGAACGCTTCGTGGCCGTCCGGCCCCCGACGGCGTGTATTTTGTCGTGGCGAAGGCGAAAAACGTCAATGTAGTGGAGCCTGTGGTGCTCACCGGCACCCTGCACGTGCTGCACTAAACGCCCAATAGCGCCGCGATTTCGTGTAGGTTTTTGTAGCTGCGGCTCGCCGCGCTCATGCTTGCCAAACTGGCTTTAATTCGCGTTTGCTGGGCTTCAGAAAGGGCTTGCCACGGCGTCATTTCGACGCGCACACTGAAGCCCGTCCACCCATTTCCAAGGGCGCGGAGCACTTGAAACTCCGTTCGAAAAAACAGGTCGGCCTCGCGGCGAAAGGGCGGTCGGTCGTAGTCGGGATGCTGGCTTAGTGTAGGAAGCGACGTCAGCGTCCAAACTCCGCGCTCAAAGTGGGCCCGCTTCATGGCGGCGGTGATTCCGGCGCTCGCTGCGCGGAGCGCCTCCCCTTCGGCCACGGGGGCGTGAACTTCCGCGAAATCCAGCCCGAGCTTCGAAGTGGGACGAAACCCGCTGGGAAAAGCAAAAGCAATCGCCTCGAGCACCCCGTTCCGCAGCAGGGCTAAGTCTTCGCGGCATTCAAGCGCGAGCGCCTCAAGGTCCCCCAAACCGAGCCCAAGGGCCCCTGCAAGCAGCGAGACGCCCTCATCGCACCCCGGACGCTCGCCGAGTAGCTCCGACCGCAACGGACCTTCGAATTCGGCCCGCTTGAGGCGGCGAACAAGATCATCGGGATCGCCGGCGCGCAGCGGGGCCTCCGAACGTTCTAAGTCGGGACGAACCGAAAAAGGAACGGAGACGCGCTCCATCGCGCTTACGGAGCGAGCACTACGTGCTGGGCGATAGGGCCCCAGGAGGTTACGGCGCGAACCAGGTACATACCAGCGGGCAATCCCTCGGTGGGGAGGCTCGAGGTACCGGTGCGCAGAACCCGACCCTGAAGGTCGGTGAGCTCTGCGCGCTCCACCGAAGCGTTGCTGGCCCAGGTGATCGGGGTTCCGCGCTGGGCAGGATTCGGCAGCAGATGCAGCTGAACCGCGGGGAATTCCGTCGATGTAAGTTGGCTTGCGTCAATTACTTGAAGCGTGAAACCCGCTTGGTTTTTGAACACCATAAAGCCGGTGCTGTCGATGGTGATGGAATCACAGTAGGTGTCGGTGCACGAGTACCCGTTGGACGTCGTCGAAACCATAGTCACGCACACGTAGTACGAGCCCGAGGCCGTGTAGTAGTGGCTGGGGTAGGCGCCGGTGGCCGTTCCGCCGTCGCCAAACGTCCAGGCATACGCTGTGTTGGTGGTGGCCGCAGGGCCCGTGTAGCTCGTGGTACAGGCGTTCACCAGGTGAACGAGGCCGGGAAGTACTTGGTTGGAATCTGGAATAAAAAGCGCGTCGCACGTCAGCGGAGTGCCGCCACCGCCGCCACCGCTGCCGGCCGTGCACAGCACAAAGGGGCAGTTGATGGTCATCACTGACCCGGTGTTGGGGCTGTAGCTGAAGGTGTTGCTCAGGGTAGCGCCGTTGCAGTCCAACGTGGTGATGACCACCGTGCCCACTACGCCGGGGAGCATGAGCGAATCTCCGTAGTATCCTGAGGCCGAAGTAATGAGTTGGTGCGTGATTACGATGCCGGCAGTCCCGGGTGCCGGGGCCGCGGTGACCGTTACCGAGTGTCCGGCCACGGGGTTGCCCGTCGAGTCGGTCACGCTGCCGATAATTAGTGCCACAGAATTTTGACCATGCAGTGACGCGGGCAGGATCACCAGGAGCGCAAAAAGAATACGATAAATCATACTTCAAAGGTACCTCATTCAACAAAAGCCCACGCTATTTGGGTATTTTTACGCAATTCCTGCGTCCAAGTGTTTATGGGGTTGGCACAATGCCATTATCCTAGCATGAATATTGTACGACCGGAACAGTTGATGTCGTTGCGTAAAATAAAGGAACTTAAGTATTGGTTTTGGGCCGGACTGGCCCTACCCACTTTTTTGGCTGCGCAGCACGTGCCGCCAACGAATGCGCCTGACACGCTGGACTTGCGTGAGGTGGTAATTTCTTCGGCGCGCTGGAAGCAGACGGCGGAGCACATACCCGCCCAGGTTGCGGTGATTACGCCCAAGCATATTGCTCAGTTTCAGCCCCAAACGGCGGCAGATTTGCTTGCTATTTCAGGCAAAGTCTTCATTCAGAAGAGCCAGCAGGGCGGAGGGAGCCCGATGATTCGCGGGTTTGCGACCAACCGACTGATTTATTCGGTGGACGGGGTCCGCATGAATACCGCGATTTTTCGGGCCGGAAACATTCAAAACGTCATCAACCTCGACCCCTTTGCCATGGAGCGCACTGAGGTCGTTTTTGGCCCGGCCAGCGTGATGTACGGCAGCGACGCCATTGGCGGAGTAATGAGCTTTACCACGCTGCGCCCCGACGTGGGCAAGCAGGCCGTGAGCGGGCGCGCCCAGCTGCGCTATTCCTCGGCCAACCAGGAGCAAACGGGCCACGTAGACCTGCACTACGGGGGCAAAAAGTGGGGTGGAATCACCAGCATTAGCCGTTGGGATTTTGACCACCTTCGCCAGGGCAGCCGGGGTCCGCGCGACTACATCAAGGCACGCTACGTCGAGGTTACGCCCGACGGTGACGTGGTGCGCACTCAGGAAGACTCGCTGCTGCAGGTGCCCTCGGGCTACCAGCAGCTTAACCTACTCCAAAAGTTCCGCTACGTCCCAAAAGACGGCTGGGAATTGCAGTACGGCCTTCACCATTCTGCGACGTCGAGCTACGGGCGCTACGACCGGCACAACCGGGTGCGCAATGGGCTTCCGCGCTATGCGGTGTGGGACTACGGCCCGCAGACCTGGCAGATGCACAACCTGTCGCTCCACCGGGAGGCTAACAAGGCGTACGCCGACGCGTGGACGCTGCGGGTTGCCGCCCAGCGCTTTGGGGAGTCCCGCATCGACCGCACGCTGAACAAGCCGGAGCTCAGCACGCAGGCTGAGCGCGTTTTAGCGTATTCGCTGAACTGGGATTTTACCAAGGAACTCAGTGCGAAGCACAGCCTGTTTTATGGCGTTGAGGGGGTGTGGAACGACGTGGCGTCGAGCGGAACCCAGCGCAACATCCTCACGGGAGCCGTAACAGACCTTTATTCGCGCTACCCGCAATCGACGTGGTTTTCGGCCGGAATCTACGCGACCGAGGCTTGGGAGGTCAACCCAAAGACGACGGTGACGACGGGCATTCGGGCGAGCGCCGTGGGTCTAGACGCTGATTTTACCTCGAATCTGCCGTTTTTCCCCTTGCCGTTTAGCTCTGCACGGGTCAGGGATCAGGGGGTCACGGGCAGCTTTGGGGTAACCCACCGTCCCACGGCGGATTGGGTAATCAAGGCCAATGTGGGCACGGCATTTCGTGCGCCCAACGTCGACGACATGGGCAAATTCTTTGATTCCTCGCCGGGAATGCTCGTTGTTCCCAATCCAGGTCTGAAGTCAGAATACGCCTACAACGCCGACCTCGACGTGGCCAAGTTGTTTGGATCCTGGCTCAAGGTGGATGTGGCAGCCTACGCCACATTGCTGCGCAACGCACTGGTGCGCAGGCCCTTTCAGCTTGGCGGTCAGGACAGTGTGATGTACGACGGGCAGATGAGCCGCGTGGAGGCTATGCAGAACGCCGCGGTGGCGCGCGTGGTTGGGGCCTACATGGGGCTTGAAGCGCGGATTTCTCGGTCGTGGTCGGCTAAGACCTCGGTTAACGTGCAGCGCGGAGTGGAAGAGCTCGATAACGGCGAGCTGAGCCCGTCGCGGCATGCCGCGCCCACGTTTGGGTTGGCCCGCGTAACCTACCGCAAAGGCCGGTTCCGTGCAGATGCCTATTCCCAGTTTCAAGGCCCACGCCGCAACGACCAGCTGGCCTGGGAAGAGCGGGCCAAAACCGAGATGTATGCCTTGGACGCCGAAGGAAAAGCCTATTGCCCGGCCTGGTACACGCTGAACGCGCGCGCCAGCTTGGACCTCAAGCACGGGGTGGGCATTAACGTGGGCATCGAGAACCTCACGGACCAGCGCTACCGCCCGTACAGCTCAGGAATTTCAGGGGCTGGACGCAACCTCGTGGTGGCGGTTTCGGCGAAGTTTTAACGAACCACCGCAACGAGCTTCAGGGCTGGCGCGCTCCGTCGCGCCGCCTTGAGGTTCGTTACGTTGTGAGCGCCGGCTTAATCCGCTCGCCGATCAGCTCAATGCTGCGCAGCAGTTTTTCGCGCGGAAGCTTGGCATTGTCCATTTGGAAGGTGACGCGGTCTACGCCGCCGAGGGCTTCGGCGTGGCGCAGGATTTTCTCGCCGACCTCGTCGGGGTCGCCGACCAGTAAGGCTCCGGTAGGCCCGTTTTGGGCGTCAAAGCGTTCGCGCGACACGGGCGGCCAGCCGCGCTCGCGGCCGATGCGCGTAAACGTTTCGGCGTAGCCCGGGAAGTAGTCGTTCACCGCCTCTTCGCGGGTGGGCGCGACGTAGCCCAACGAGTGCAGGCCTACTTTGAGTTTTTCGGGCGCATGCCCCGCTTGAGCGCCCGCGGCGCGGTACAGGTCGACGGCCCGGCGGAAGCGGTGGGTTTCGCCCCCAATGACGGCAACCATGAGCGGCAGGCCCAGCATCCCGGCGCGCACGAAGGACTCGGGGGTTCCGCCCACGCCCAGCCAGATGGGAATTTCGGGCTGCAGCGGACGCGGATACACGGCCTGGTTGTTCAGCGCCGGCCGAAACCGGCCCGACCAGGTGATGCGCTCCTGGGCCCGTAGCTGCAGCAAAAGGTCCAGTTTTTCGGCAAAAAGCGCGTCGTAATCCTGAAAATCGAAGCCAAAGAGCGGAAACGATTCGGTGAAGGATCCACGGCCCACGACCAGTTCGGCGCGGCCGTTGCTGATGAGGTCCAGCGTGGCAAACTGCTGAAATACGCGCACGGGATCGGCGGCGCTCAGCACCGTCACGGCGCTGGTGAGCTTAATTCGCTGGGTTTTGGCGGCTGCGGCCGCGAGGATGACCGACGGCGCAGAATCCAAAAATTCCGCCCGGTGGTGCTCGCCCACGCCAAACACGTCGAGCCCGACGCGGTCGGCCGTTTCGATGCGTTCAAGCAGGTGGCGAAGCGCGTCCACCGGCGCCTCGTGCTCGCGCGAGGCGAAGCTGTCAATTCCGAGTTCCATGGGGCGAAGGTAGGGTTAGGCCTCCCAGCCCAGAGTGGCTATTTCTTTTGGAGCATTACGGCTTCTGTGCCTGACTGGGAGGTCACATGGAGTATGTAGCTGCCTGGCGCATAAGGTGCGGCGTTCAACACCAAAGGCACTTGAGTGCCAACTTCTTCTTCATGAAGTAGCGTACCGTTGATGGAATACAGCCGCACGGTCGCTGGACCACCGTCCGCGCGCGAAACAGCCCAATGGTCGGTGGCAGGATTAGGGGAAGCAATGAGCCCCTTTGGCATTTCAGCTTCGGCCACAGACAAGGGGATTGTAGTAAACCGCACGTCGTCAAAGTAGAAGGTGGATTGCGCCGTCCCGTTACCCGTATTGGTGCTTCCTGCCACAAAATCAAACAAAAACACAAGGCTCGGCATGTCGTTTGGCACGCCAGCAAAGTTGAAGGTCAAGGTTTCCCACTGACCGGTTTGGGTGGTTTGCACGCTCCGTTCTACGCCCCAAAAGGGTTTTTCAGTTTTAAGCGTGACGTAAGTCCCTGCGGGCGCCGAAGTCCAAACCTTCATGGAAAGCTGGGTATGGACAGTAAAGTCCAGATTGTTGGTAAACGTGATCTTACTGCCGCCAAAAGGGGCGCCAAGGTGACGCACGATTTTGCCCACGGTGGCGCTGGGGTTTCCTGCATTGACGTGGGGATTTGGAACGACAGAAAGGAATGCGCTTTCAAAGTCAAAAAAGTTGTCTTCGGTGATGCCCGTTTCAAACGTGATCGGTAGTCCAGCTAAGGGGTCGGCCAAGACGCCCTCGATTTGGTAGAGGTCGTCGAAATAGAACACCTTGTTTCCGCCCGGAGTGAAGGGCTGGGGCATGATGACGAGGTGGGTGCTGCCGGCACTGGCGGGAATGCCGAAGTCGAAGAGCAAGGTCTCCCAAGCACCGCTAACCGTGGTTACGGCGTCAACTTCGCTCGTGTAGGGAGCCTCAAGTTTGATTTTAATGACGGTCCCAACCGGTTCGGTGGTATATACTTTGAGCGACAGAACGCTGGTGGCGGCACTCGAGAAGTTCAGCGAGGTCATGCCCGTGATTTTTCCGCCAGCGAATAAATTGGCGACAGACACTTTTTCAATTTTTGCCACGTTTGTGCTTGGGTTGCCGATCAGGCTCGGGTTGGGAACGACGCTAAAGTTGGCGTTGTCGTAGCCCAGCATGCCTGGGGTGGCAGATTCAAAGGTCAGCGGAAACGTTTGGGCGGAGCCTGCCGTTACTGCGGCAGCGAAAAGAAATAGTGCGAAGGATTTCATAGCGCAATGGGATTAGTGCGCAAACAAAACGCTCAACGCAAGATGGTACGCAGCGAAAAGTAGCTGCGCGAGGTAGCTGAAGGTACGTAAATTCAGTGAAAGACAATGCGGCGGCCGGCGTGATGGAGGACCAACAAAAAACCCCGCCATCACTGGCAGGGTTTGCTTGCTCCTCCTGCTGGACTTGAACCAGCGACCCTCTGATTAACAGTCGTAAACATAAGCCAAATCAGGCAAACCAGTAAAAAGGAAATTCTCCTTAAAGTAGCTGTATTACAGCGAATTATAGAATTTTTATCGTCATTGTTTAGTGCTACTTGCGGTCATTTGCGCTAATTTTGTATGCAAATTGTATGCAAATTTTGATTCATGAGTACGCTAGCAGTAAAGGTGGTGTTGGACACCCGTCGGGCCTTGGTTAAAAGCCACGAGTCGCCGGACCCCGTCTTTCCGGTAAAGTTGCGTGTGACCTTTGCCCGGAAGCAGCGGTACTACCCCTTGGAGGTGAGCGGGGTATCTAAGGCGGATTGGGAGAAAATCCAATCGGGACAGCGGCTGTCCAAGTTCCAGCGCGAGGTGTTTCACATGGTGCGTGAGGTCGAAGGTCGAGCCATAGAAATCACCGAAGCGATTCATCCATTCAGCTTCCATGCCTTTGATGCGCGCTGGAAGAATTGGGCGATTCCCGCGAGCTCTAGTAAATCCTTTCAGGGGGTATTCAATGAGTACATCGAGGATTTGCGTCGAGGGGGAAGAGCGTCCACCACCTCAAGCTATCAATGCGCGCTCAATAGCCTCGTGTCCTTTTCAAAGCACTTGGCGTGGAACGACCTCACTCCTGAATTCCTGGAAGGTTACGAAACCCACATGCGAGATCAGGGCAAGTCGCAAAACACCATCGGCATTTACCTACGGTCACTGCGGGCGGTTGCAAAATTCGCGTCAAACTGTACCACTCATTCCGCGACAAACTGTACCATGTTGTCCGCGGCAAACTGTACCACTGTTTCCGCGCATCATGGGCCACTAATTCCGCGGCAAACTGTACCACCTGTTGATAACTATTGACGTTTAGGATTTGGTTTTTCACTCTGCCTGAGGGGGTCCTTCGGGCATGGCAAATAAACCAACTCCGATGTACAAGTTACGATTACTTTTAAAACACTACCATGCCGGCGCGAGTAAGCGCTGGATGGCTGAGGCGCTGGACATTTCACGCTCCACGCTTAATGTCTATTTAGCTAGAATAGAAAGCCTTAACCTTGCTTTTGAGGAATGGGAAGCGCTTTCTGACCTCGAGGTGAGTAGGCTGCTCATCAATCCGATGCCTGCTGCTCCGGCGGATCCTCGGTTGGCGGTGCTCACGGCAATGCTTCCTCAGATTGCTAAGGATCTCAAAAAGAAGGGCATGACTATTATGCGCCAATGGAAGCTTTACTATGCCAAGCATCCCAATGGCTACCGCAGGACGGGATTTTTTAAGCATGTAAACCACTACTTGGAGCGCCATACCGGGCACATGGTCGTGCCGCACAAGTACGGGGACCAGCTTTTTGTGGATTATGCTGGTCGCACGCTTGCATATGCTGACACAGAGACGGGAGAGTTAATTGAATGTCAGGTATTTGTAGCCATTTTACCTGCGTCGCAGTATGTCTATGTGGAGGCACAGCCAAGTCAAAAGCAGGAGCACTTTATTGAGGGAATACGTAATGCATTGCGGTACATCGGTGGTGTGCCCCAAGCGATTGTGCCTGACAACCTCAAGAGTGCGGTCATTAAGGCGCACCGCTACGAGCCCACCATAAACCCAGCATTAGCGAGTTTTGCGGAGCACTACACCACGGTAATCATGCCCACTAGGGTGCGTA
>Ga0222713_10001834_pt1 | contig 23303 bp, 20 predicted proteins | sample C33_649DmetaG_FD_165061 | JGI IMG/M metagenome (GOLD analysis project Ga0222713, IMG submission 165061) | Estuarine water microbial communities from San Francisco Bay, California, United States - C33_649D | ecosystem: Environmental > Aquatic > Marine > Unclassified | place: USA: California...
TATCCCAACCCCACCACCGATTACTTGAACATACAGGGAATTGCCGAATCAGAAATCGAAGAATGTTTGGTTGTGGATGCCAATGGCCGTCAAGTGCCCGTGTGGAGAAACGGCCATCAATTGGATGTACACCATTTGAGCAACGGCCGCTACACCTTAGTTTTGCGAACACGCCAGGGCCAAAGAGCCTACTGGCACTTCGTTAAACTGAACCCATGAACACTGACATTTCTGTAATTGAATTCAAAAAGCGCATAGACGCTGGTGAAACCTTACGCCTTTTAGACGTACGAGAACCCTATGAATTTGAAGAATCCAATCTCAACGGCCTGCTCATTCCATTGGGTGATTTGCCTTCACGCTGGGAAGAAATACAGGATTGGAAAGACCATGAAGTAGTTGTTCACTGCAAGTCAGGTGCGCGCAGCGGCACGGCCAAACTATTTTTGCAACAGCTGGGATTCACCCAAGTGCGCAACCTCTTGGGAGGAATTCTCGACTATCAGCGTGAGTTTCCTAGCGAAGAAGCCTAAACCGTGAAGCGGCGTTGGCCCATATGGATTTGTTTCCTGTTGCCGCTAGCTTGGGCTGTTATCGTAGTGGGTTCTTGTTCCAACAATCAAGCCGCAGCGACGGCTGATTCATCAGCCCGTAGTCCCTTTCTCAACCTGAACGATTCGGTAGGTTATGTGGGCATAGAGACCTGCAGAGGCTGCCACAGCGACAAGCACAGCACCTTCACGCATACGGGAATGGGCCAGAGTTTTGGCCTGGCTACCCGTGAAAAAAGTGCGGCTCGTTTTCAACAAAAGGCCGTTTACGACGCCAAGCGAAACTTTTACTATTGGCCGTATTGGGAAAGCGATTCCCTGCGCATTCTGGAATTTCGACTTCAAGGTCGAGATACGGTATACAAGCGCATCGAGACCATTCGGTACATCATCGGTTCAGGCCAACATACCAATAGCCATTTTTGGGTAGACGGGAACACCCTGTACCAAGCCCCCCTTACCTACTACACTCAAGAAGGGAAATGGGACCTCCCACCGGGATACGAAACCCACAACACCCGTTTTCAGCGAAAAATCGATTTGGAATGCATGAGCTGCCACAATGCCATGCCTCATGTGAAAAAAGGTTCAGTCAACGCGTTTGATCGACTGCCCATGGGCATAGATTGCGAGCGTTGCCACGGGCCCGGTGAATTGCACGTAGCCCAAAAAAAGGCCGGCATTTTGGTGGATACCCGAAAGCAAGCCGACTACAGCATTGTCAATCCCAGGAGATTGCCTTGGAGTTTGCAGGTTGACATTTGCCAGCGCTGCCATTTGCAAGGCAACAACGTACTCAAACCGGGCAAAAACTTCGATGATTTTAGGCCGGGAATGAAGCTTAGCGACGTTTTCGAAGTATACATGCCTCGATACGAAAACAGCGACTATTTCGTCATGGCGGGTCATGCAGAACGGCTGGCCATGAGTGCCTGTTTCATCAAAAGCAACCAGGGAATTGAAACCGAAGCCTATAATCCCGGCACCCACCTCACTTGCATCAACTGCCACAACCCGCATGTGAGTGTCAAACAGACCCGCCTCGACAGCTTCAACCAGCAGTGCCAACAATGCCACCAAGCCGGCTCTTCGCGATCGAGCTTGCACCGATGTTTATTGAGTCCTGCAGAGCAAAAACGCAATCCCAAGGGCTGTGTGTCCTGCCACATGCCCGCCAGCGACACCCGCGACATTCCCCATGTCACCGTGCACGATCACCGCATTCAACGACCCCAATCAAAGTCTCAAGCGCTTGTATCGGGTCGAGCCTTGGATTTGTATGCCGTCAACAACCCCAACCCCAGCCCCGCTATGCTTGCCAAAGCCTACGTGAGTTGGTTTGAAAAATTCGACCCTCAAGAGTTTTGGCTGCAAAAAGCCGATAGTTTGATGCGGGCCTATCCCGAGCAAATGAGTCTTGAACTGCGCATACAACTGGATTACATGCGCCACGACGACCGCAGTTTGATACAGCGCGCACAAGGTCTGGAATTGGGCCAAACCGATGCGTGGACCGCCTACCGAATGGCCAAAGCTTGGGACCGAAGCCAAAATCTTGACAAAGCCTTAGAAGCCTACAAACGCGCCTATGAATCATTGCCCTTGTACAGCGATTTTGGTGCTGAATACGCCAACGCGTTGATTCGTGCCAAACGCTTGAACGAAGCCCAAACTGTACTGAGTACCTTGCTTCGCGAACAACCGAAAAACGAATGGCTTTGGTTGAACCAAGGGCTTTTGGCCAGTCTTCAAGGCCGAAGCTCAGAAGCCATAACCGCTTGGAATCGATTGCTGGAGTTGAACCCTGATCACCTGGAAGGGCATCTCTACCTGTCAGAATGGTACGAGAGATTGGGTAAAACCGGGGCGGCCCTGATGCATGCTGAAACTGCATTTCGAGCGCATTCGAACAGCCAAGAGGCCGAAAAACGAGTCGTTCGCCTACGGTCCTTAAATCCTTAAATTTGCAACATGCTCGATAAATTCGGAATCGCAAAGCGCATCGCACAAGAGTTGCAAGATGGTTTCTATGTGAACCTTGGCATTGGCATTCCCACCTTGGTGGCCAACTACATTCCCGACGGGATGGAAGTGGTATTGCAAAGCGAAAACGGGCTTTTGGGCATGGGTGCTTTCCCCTTTGAGGGAGAAGAAGACCCTGATTTGATCAATGCCGGTAAACAAACCGTAACCATGGTTCCCGGCGCATCCTTGTTTGACAGTGCTATGAGTTTTGGCATGATTCGAGCCGGCAAAGTAGACCTGACGGTATTAGGGGCTATGGAAGTAGCCGATAACGGCGATATCGCCAACTGGAAGATTCCTGGCAAAATGGTCAAAGGTATGGGCGGTGCCATGGATTTGGTGGCTTCGGCAAAAAACATCATCGTGGCCATGCAACACACCAACAAAGCCGGCGAAAGCAAATTGCTGTCAGCTTGCACCCTTCCCATTACGGGATTGGGCTGTGTCAAGAAGGTTGTAACCGAATTGGGGGTATTCGACATTACCCATCGGGGTTTTGAATTGAAAGAGATGGCCCCAGGGGTAAGCGTCGAGGAAATCAAAGCCAAGACGGCGGGTCGCCTAGTGGTAGAGGGCGACATCAAAACCGTTCAGATTTAAAGCTTACTGCGAGCGGTATTTTTTGTTGCGCTCAGAGGCGGCGTCGCTGTTTTTCTTGTATCGCTTCAATACCCAAATGACGGCGGCAAATACGACAGCGCCGAAGACGATTTCCCAAACAAATACATTCAACTGAAATGCGGTGTATTCGGCCGAATCCAAGGGGTTTTGCATGGGTACAAAGATAGGCCATTTGGCAATCGCGTTGTAACTTGCCCCTATGTCCACATTGTCATATATCGAGTCCAACCGAGAGCGATTCTTGGAAGAATTATTTGCTTTGTTACGCATTCCCAGCATTAGCGCTGACAGTGCCTATGCGCAAGATGTTCGCGCCTGTGCCGAACGTCTCGCCCAATTCCTGAAAGATGCAGGTGCTGAAAATGTCGTTCTGGAAGAAACAGCTGGCTACCCCATCGTTTACGGAGATAAAATCATGGACCCCGCATTGCCCACCGTATTGGTATACGGCCATTACGACGTTCAACCTTCGGTTCCCAACGAATTGTGGAATACCCCTCCTTTCGAGCCCACCATCATCGACGGCAAAATCTACGCCCGCGGTGCTTGTGACGACAAAGGTCAAATGTTCATGCACGTCAAGGCCTTTGAAACCATGATGCAAACCCAAAGCTTGGCCTGCAACATCAAATTCATGATCGAAGGCGAAGAAGAGGTAGGTTCCAGCAACTTGGGCATCTATTGCAAGAGCAACAAGGAAAAACTCAAGGCCGATGTCATTTTGATCTCTGATACGGGAATGATTGCCAACGACGTGCCTTCGATCGACGTTGGATTAAGAGGCTTGAGTTACGTGGAAGTGGAAGTGACTGGGCCCCGCATTGACTTGCATTCAGGCGTATACGGTGGAGCCGTTGCCAACCCCATCAATGTGCTTTGCGACATGATTTCCAGCATGCACGATGAGAACCGCCACATCACCATTCCCGGTTTCTATGACAAGGTTTTGGAAACCTCTGCGGCTGACCGCGAGGCCTTGGCTCGCATTCCCTTCAATGAAAACGAATACCGAGCTCACTTGGATATCGATGCGGTCATGGGTGAAAAAGGCTTTAGCACCATTGAGCGCACGGGCATTCGCCCCACCTTGGATGTCAACGGCATTTGGGGCGGATACATCGGCGAAGGCGCCAAGACCGTTCTGCCTTCGAAGGCATACGCCAAAATCTCCATGCGATTGGTTCCCAACCAAGTTTCAGACGAGATCACCGAATTGTTCCAAAAGCACTTCGAATCCATCGCACCGGCAGGAGTGCGCGTAAAAGTCACCCCTCACCACGGTGGCGAACCCGCCCTCACTCCTACTGATTCAGTGGCTTTCCGCGCTGCAGCTGCCGCCATGAAAGACACCTTTGGCAAGGAGCCCATCCCCACTCGCGGTGGTGGATCCATTCCCATTGTAGCCTTGTTCGAAAAAGAATTGGAAACCAAAACCGTGTTGATGGGCTTTGGCTTGGACAGCGATGCCATTCACAGCCCTAACGAGCATTACGGAGTTTTCAATTACTTCAAAGGAATTGAGACCATTCCTCAGTTCTTCAAGCATTTTGCCGCTTTAAATAACGCTTAATCACGCATCATGGCTCTCCTGGAAGGAGAAATGTACGAAGCCTACAGGGCTGAATTGCTCAAGCAATACCGGCACTTGTTGCGCACTTTGGGCAAGGATTTGCCCAAAGAAAAGGTCAAGTTGATTCACTCAGCCTTTGATCTGGCAGCGCGCGCCCATGAAGGGACGGTGCGCAAGAGCGGCGAGCCCTATATATTTCACCCCTTGGCTGTGGCCCAAATCGCCGCCGGGGAGCTGGGATTGGGCGCCACTTCGGTGGTAGCAGCTCTGCTGCACGATACGGTTGAAGACACTGACATCACCCTCGAAGACATCGAGTACCGTTTTGGACCAAAAATCGCTTCCATCATCAACGGGCTGACGAAAATCTCAACGGTCTTTGATTCGGTAGATCGAGATACCAGCAGCCAGGCCGAAAACTTCAAAAAGGTGCTGCTCACCTTGGGAGAAGATTTGCGCGTGATTCTGATCAAGTTGTGCGATCGCTTGCACAACATGAGAACCTTGGGGTCTGTTCCTGACAGCACCAAACTCAAGATTGCGTCAGAAACCATGTACATCTATGCTCCCTTGGCTGATCGATTGGGTCTGAATGCAGTAAAACTCGAGCTAGAAGATTTGGCTCTCAAATTCACCGACCCCGACACCTACCGAGACATTTCCCGCATGCTGGTCGAAACCAAGCGGGTGCGTCAGAAGTACATTCGGGAATTCATTGAGCCTCTTAAAGAGGAATTGGATGGATCTGGGGTTCACATTGTGGAGATTAAGGGACGCCCCAAAAGCATTTATTCCATTCACCGCAAGATGCAGAGGCAGCAAATCCCCTTTGAGGAGGTATACGATGCCTTTGCCATTCGCATCATCATAGACTCTCCCATCAATTTGGAGAAAGCCGATTGCTGGCGCGTCTATGCGGTGGTGACCGATAAATACCGCAGCCACGACAAGCGATTGCGCGATTGGTTAAGCCACCCCAAAAGCAACGGTTACAGTGCGCTGCATACCACCGTTTTGGGACCAAAGGGACGTTGGGTAGAAGTTCAAATTCGCTCCAAACGCATGGATGACGTGGCCGAACGAGGATTGGCTGCTCATTGGCGTTACAAGGCCGATATGCCGGGCCAAGCCAATACCCCGCAAGATCAAGCCTTTGAAAACTGGCTCAATACCGTCAAAGAAACCCTGGCCAACAGCGACATGTCTGCCCTGGACTTGGTGAGCGAGTTTCGCAATACCATTCTGGGGGAAGAAATGTATGTTTTCACCCCCCTAGGCGATGTCAAAACCCTTCCTGTGGGTTCGAGCGCTTTGGACTTTGGGTTTGCCATTCACTCTGAAATTGGTTTGCGCACCATTGGGGCCAAAGTAAACGGGAAGTTGGTTCCCATTGGCCAAGAATTGCGCAACGGCGATATTGTGGAAATCATCACCACATCCAAAAACAGGGCGAAATACGATTGGCTCAACCAAGTCAAAACAGGGCGTGCCAAGGGAAAGATTCGCGATTTTCTCAAATCTGAACGAAACAAGTTGTCGATACAGGGCAAAGAGATCATGGAGCGATTGCTGCGCAAATACTCCTTGGAACTCCATGAGGCCAACGCCCAAAAATTGACGCGCCATTTTGGATATCCCAGCAGCCAAGAATTCTTTCATGCGGCTGCCAGCGGGGGCATCAAGATCAACAAAGATTTGTTGTTCTCCATCTTGAATCAACGAACCCCAATTGAACCAACTGAAATCAAAGGGTCAGAAGGTGCGGCGCCCCAAAAGGCCAAGAAAGCCCCCAAACAACAGATTGTCATTGGCGATGATCACGACCTACCCTATGCGCTGGCCAAATGCTGTCATCCGCTGCCGGGCGATTCCATTTTTGGATTCATTACCATTGGCGAAGGCGTTAAAATTCACCGAACAACCTGCCCCAATGCGACCAAATTGATGAGTCAATATGGGTACCGAATCATTCCTGCCAAATGGAAAGATGAGAGCTACGAGCGTGCGTTTGAAGCGCGTATTTCGGTGAAAGGTATTGACGACGTGGGCATTGTGTCACGCATGACCGATATCATTTCCAAAGACTTGGAGGTGAATATGAAGAGCATTCACATCGAAAGCGACGGCCAAGGCAGTTTCAGTGGCAAAATGGAGGTTTTGATCAACAACCTCAACCACCTCACCCATTTGATTGAGCGGCTCAAAGAAACCCACCGTTACATCGAGGTCAAACGACTCGATGAGGTATAAAAAAAGCCCCGATGAACATCGGGGCTTTTTCATGTTATTTCAGTTTAGGGTTATGCTCCTTCCAAAGCCGCTACACCGCCTACGATTTCAGAAATCTCGCGGGTAATGGCCGCTTGGCGAGCTTGGTTGTAAGCCAATCGCAGACTGCGAAGCAAATCACCGGCATTGTCAGTAGCCTTGTCCATGGCAATCATACGAGCGCCGTGTTCAGAAGCCAACGAGTCGAGCATGCTTCGGTACAACTGGGTTTTGAGTGAACGGGGAATCAAATCTTCCAAAATAGCCACCTTAGACGGCTCAAACAGGTAGTCTGATTGACTGCTGCCTTGAACACTTGTTTGGGCGGCCACGGGCAAAAATGCATCAGCAGACAAAATCTGGGTAGCGGCATTTTTAAAGCGGTTGTAAACCACGGTAACTTGATCGTATTGACCCGCTTTGAACTCATTGAGAATGACAGAAGCCAATTCGAATGCCGATTCAGCACTCAAACCGTTCAGAGCATTGACAAACCGGGTATCGATTTCAAAGCCCAAACGCTTCAAAGCCTCGGCACCCTTTTTACCGATGCAGATGTAATGCACCTTTTTAGAAGCCAATTCAGATGCAGCCATGGCACGAACGCGTTTTACCACGTTGGCGTTGAATGCACCGCACAAACCGCGATCAGAAGTAATGACAATGACCGCCGCTGATTTGACTTCACGCGCTTGAAAATACACCGCCAAACGATCGTCGTCAGCACTCTCCTGCAGGTTGGCCATGATACCCTGTAGCTTTTCAGCGTAAGGGCGCATGCGCACAATGGCCTCACTGGCTTTGCGCAATTTGGTTGCGCTCACCAACTTCATGGCCTTTGTGATCTGCTGGGTAGAGATCGTCGAAGCAATTCGGCTGCGTATTTCTTTTTGTCCTGCCATGGGTTAATTAGGCTGAAAACGTCTTGGCAATTTCGGCACCTGCTTCACGCAATACACCGGAAATGCTATCATCGATCTTACCAGCAGCCAAGGCTTTCATGGTATCGGGATGCTTGGCTTGCAAGTATTCCAAGTACGAAGTTTCGAATTCGCGCACCTTATTTACGGGAACTGAACGCAACAAATTGCTGGTTCCCAAGAAGATGATGGCTACCTGCTGCTCTACACGACGGGGAGAGAACTGGGCCTGCTTCAAGATTTCTACGTTGCGAGAACCTTTATCCAAAACAGATTTCGTAGCCGCGTCCAAATCAGAACCGAATTTGGCAAAAGCTTCCAATTCGCGATACTGAGCCTGGTCCAATTTCAAGGTACCGGCTACTTTCTTCATGGACTTGATTTGAGCGTTACCCCCTACACGAGATACCGAAATACCTACGTTGATAGCGGGACGTACGCCTGAGTTGAACAAGTTTGACTCCAAGAAGATCTGACCATCGGTAATGGAAATCACGTTGGTAGGAATGTAAGCTGATACGTCACCGGCTTGCGTTTCGATGATGGGAAGAGCCGTCAACGATCCACCGCCTTTAACCTTGCCTTTCAAGCTCTCGGGCAAATCGTTCATGCCCTGAGTGATGTTGTCGTTGGCGTTCAATTTACATGCACGCTCGAGCAAGCGGCTGTGTAAGTAAAATACGTCTCCAGGATACGCCTCACGCCCGGGAGGACGACGAAGCAACAAAGAAACTTCACGGTAAGCAACAGCCTGCTTAGACAAGTCATCGTATACAACCAACGCGGGCAAGCCCAAATCGCGGAAGTACTCACCGATGGCACAACCGGCCATGGGTGCGAAGAATTGCAAAGGAGCAGGAGCCGAAGCAGGAGAAGAAACCACCACCGTGTAAGGCATGGCACCGTTCTCTTCCAAGGCCTTCACCACCTGTTTCACGGTAGATTCCTTTTGACCACAAGCCACGTAGATGCAATAAACAGGCTCTCCGCGCTCGTAAAATTCTTTTTGATTGATGATGGTATCGATGGCAATAGCCGTCTTACCGGTTTGACGATCACCGATGATCAACTCACGCTGACCACGACCGATGGGAATCATGGCGTCAATGGCCTTGATACCGGTCTGCAAAGGCTCTTTTACAGGTTCGCGGAACAAAACACCAGGGGCTTTGCGCTCCAAAGGCATTTCGAACAACTCCCCTTCAATGGGACCTTTACCATCGATGGATTCGCCCAAAGCATTCACCACGCGACCCAACATACCGTGACCGGCGCGGATAGAGGCAATTTTGCCTGTGCGCTTTACTTTGTCGCCTTCTTTGATGGCCACACCGCTACCCATCAATACTGCACCTACGTTGTCTTCTTCCAAGTTCAGTACAACAGCACGGGTGCCGTTTTCAAATTCAACCAATTCACCGCTTTGAACGCCGAAAAGGCCATAGATACGAGCAATACCATCTCCTACTTGGAGAACGGTACCTACTTCTTCGAGAGTGGCAGCAGTATCAAAGCCGGCAATTTGCTCTTTCAGGATACTGGATACTTCGTCAGGTCTGATTTGTGACATGATTTATGCTAATTGAAGTTCTTTTTTGAGTGTACGAATGTGGCCAGCTACGGTTTTGTCCAAAAGACGCCCCTCGAATTCTACCGTAAACCCGCCGACCACTTGGGGGTTCACTACTTGGGTAAGCTGCACTTTTTTAGCGCCGCTTTGTTTGATTATAAAAGATTCTATTTCTGAAACAGCTTGAGCGGTCAAAGCAATGGCTGAAGTCACTACAGCCTCAGTTATGCCTTGATGGCGATTGTTCAAGGTCAAGAAGGCTTGCACCATGGCAGGTACAAACATTTCCCTTTTCTTGCTGTTCATCAACAGAATGGAATCGCGGGTAAGCTGATGCATGTTTGCCAAAATCTTTTCCAAAGCCTGTTTTTTGACATCTTGTTTCAACAAGGGGCTTTGTAAAAAAAGTTGGAACTCCCGGCTTTCTTCAGTGATTTGGCTCAAAGCCAAAACATCAGAAACTACAGCATCCAATGCAGATTGGGCCACTGCACTATCAAACAGTGATTTGGCGTAACGGGAAGCAATGCGAATTTCAGACATACACGCGTTTAATTCTGGGTAAATTCAGCCAACTGTGCTTCGATCAATTGCTGTTGCTTATCAGATTTCTCCAATTCAGCAGACACCAACTTCTCGGCAATTTGAACCGAGAAAGAAGCTACTTCTTTCTTCAGCTCTTGCATAGCAGCTTGTTTCTGTTTGTTGATTTCGTCGTTGGCACGAACGATGAGTTTCTTTGCTTCTTCATCAGCCGTTGATTTGGCTTCAGAAACAATTTTGTCTTTCATCTCACGAGCCTCTCTCAGCATGGCGTCACGCTCGGCGCGAGCCTCAGCTAATAAATTTTCGTTTTGGCTTTGCAATTTGGCCATTTCATCACGGGCTTGTTGAGCCTGAGACAAAGCGTTATCAATGGTTTCTTCACGCTCTTTGATCGAAGTCAAAATGGGCGACCAAGCAAATTTCTTCAAGATGACCAACAGCAAGCTGAAGGTAACCAGCATCCAGAATACCAATCCAATGGCAGGAGTTACTAATTCCATGGTGTTTTGTTAAAGGGCTGCCCTTGCGGGCAGCCCAATTGATGTACTTCTTAGAGGAACAGAATCAACAAACAAACAACGATTGCGAAGAACACAGCACCTTCGATAAGGGCTGCTGCAACAATCATGTTTGCACGAATGTCACCAAGTGATTCAGGTTGACGTGCGATTGATTCCATGGCGCTTCCGCCGATGCGACCAATGCCAATACCGGCTCCGATAGCGGCCAATCCGGCACCGATGGCGGCACCCATTTTGCTGTAAGCAGCAGTCAAATCTGTAGCTGCTTGAAGAAGAGTGTTCATGAGACTCATAATATTTATGTTAGTGATTTGGTTTAGTGATGTTCTTCTACGGCCATTCCAATGTAGATGGAAGTCAAGAGGGTAAATACAAAAGCTTGAAGGAAGGCTACCAAGAGTTCCAATAAGCTCATAAACAATGTGAAGGCAACGCTCAATGGGCTTACGGCATAACCCAAGGCTGGGCTCATAGCGCCGAAAATGAAGATCAATGAGAAGAAACCTAAAATGATGATGTGACCAGCCGTGATGTTTGCGAACAAACGGAGCATCAACACAAAGGGCTTCAAAATCACACCCAAAATTTCAATGGGGATGATGATGGGATACATCCAAACGGGAACATCGGGCACAAAAATGTGCTTCCAATAGTATTTGTTACTCGCTAAGGTAACCGTAATGAAGACTACCAAAGCCAAGACCATAGTAACCGCAATGTTACCCGTTACGTTAGCTCCACCTGGGAAGATAGGAACTAGTCCAAATAGGTTATTGATGAAGATGAAGAAGAAAACAGTCAATATCAAAGGCATGTATCGATCAGCTTTCTTGCCAATAGAAGGCTTAGCCACGTCATCGCGCAAGAACAGAATCAAGGGCTCCAATACGTTTAAGAAACCTTTAGGTGCCATTCCTTTGTTCTTCCGATAAGAAGATGCCGTGCGCAACATCATAATCAACAGGAAAACACTAGCCACCAACATAGCCAAAACATTCTTGGTAATACTCAGGTCGTAAAGACCATCCGTGCAACCTTCGTCTTCCCATACCAAATGACCCTCGTGCAACATCAAACCATCGTAGGCAGCATGACCGTGTTCAAAACGAGAAGAAGAGAAAATTTTCAAACCTTGCTCAGGGCTATAAGCAATCACAGGCAAGGAAATAGACGTGTGACCCCACAAATGCCAATCATGGGAATCACCGATGTGTTCCAAGATCATCTTACCGGGCTCAAATTTAGTTTCAGATTCGTGCTCAACTTCTCCTTCTGCCTCAGCATGATTGGCTGCCAATGGAGAAAATGTAAGCGAAAAAATGCCGAGAATTGTGAGAATTGCTGTTTTACGCAAAGTGTCAAATGATGCGCATAGCGCTGAAAAACTTAGATTCTTCATTCTTTTACTTACCGTCTGAATCGGGGCGCAAGTTAGCACCCTTTTGAAACAATTCAAAGACTAAAAGCGAAACAAAAAATAACCCGTACAAGCACACGGGAATAATGCCTGTCTTCACGCGAGGAACGGCATTGTAATCGGTCAACAATTGAATCAATAAAAACGCCGACACCCCTACTAGGCGCAACATGGAGGCCAACATGAGTCGCCGTATGCCCGAAAGAGGTTTATCGGGAGCCGCCCGAAGCACAAACCAATGGGTGATGCCAAATAGCGTCGCAATAAACAATAAACCCATGGCCAACCAAGCATCTTCCCCTCTCAAGGCCAACAATCGCTCGACCCAAAGTTGAATGACAGAAGATTCTGTGCCATTCATGGGCCCAGCAGCATCGTTCAATCGAAGACCCAAAGCCGGGTGTGAGGCCAATGCCAGCAATGCCAACACGGCACTTAAACGTATGATCCAATAACGCGTCATTTTAACATTTTCATTACGGTATACAAGGCCAGAAAAACACCTGACAAACTGCCGATTAACACTCCCCAAGGAAATGCGAAATCAAAACTATGGTCCAAGAAATAACCCAAAGCAATGGGAAGCAACATGGCTCCCATCATTTGAAACGCCATTCCTGAATAGCGCAAAAAGGCTAAGTTGTTTTTTTGATGGGAATCGGTGTTAGGCTTTGCTGCCATTGCCAACGCCAGTCGCTGCAGCCGCCGGGGCTACGGTTTTTTGAATGTTCATGGTACAGCGGCCGTTGAATTGAGCCCCTGATTCAATGATCAACTGATCGGTAATGATATCGCCGTCAATTTTGGAATTGGGCTTCAAAACCAAAGTTTTCTTGACACTTACATTGCCTTTGATGTAACCTGCAATGGTTGCGTGCAAGGCGTGGATGTCGCCCATGATTTTGCCCGAATCGCCCACCACCAAGCGCTGCTGAACCTTCACCGTACCTTCGATGCTGCCATCGACCCGAATGTCGCCATTGCTGATCAAATCGCCTTTGACTTCGGTTCCTGTACCGATGAAATTCATGATGCCCTGTTGCGCTGAACCTGGCTTTTCTTTTTTGGTGTTGGACGCGTTAAACATAGAGTAAATACAAAACTACGTAAAAGACCGATTACTCGAACGAATATTGACGATCCAAATGACTGGAATCGTAAAGATTCGCTTTGTCATTCAGCAAATTCTGCAAGGTCTGAGTCTTCATGCGCTCCGATTCTAAATTTTGGGTGGTTTTTTCCAAACGACTGTTGAGCTCGAGCAGTTCAGCCCGGCTGTTCAAACCGGCATCACCCAACAAAAACAAACCCACCGAAGTATTGGCTAGCAAGAACCCAAGCACCAAAACCAAGAGCAACACAAAGCCACTGACCAGCATCAAGACGTTGAGCAAGGTCAAACGAATGGAGAAGACCTCGGCAAAAGTGCTATCGTTTATCAGAACAAAGCGATGCTTGTTCCTTAGTTTCGTGATAATTTTGCCCTTCTGTTTGGCCATGTTCAATTGATTGCGTGGCCCAATGGCCAATAAAACTTCGAAATTATCGTTTTGCTAGTGTCTCCCGAAATGCATCGCCGACTTTTTTATAAAATACTGGGAATCGTCGCCCTCAGCCTGAGCTTCGCCGCCTGCCAGAATCAAGAAAGTTGGCTGTACCGTCAGTGGCACAATACCCTGGCTCATTACAACCTGTATTTCAATGCCGAGCAAAAATGGATGGAGGTAATGCAAACCAACCGAGAGGCATTCAAAGACGATTATCGTTACACCCTTTCGCTTTTCAATTACGGCAATGAAGAAAGCCTGAAGTCCAACCAGGGCAACATGGATGAAGTCATCAAAAAGGTGAGCACGATGATTGACCGGCACCCCCAAAGCAAATGGGTAGACGATGCCTACTTTCTCATGGGCAAGGCCTATTTCTTAAAAGGAGATTTTCATGCGGCCGTCGATATCTTGGAATACGTCAACGACCGATACGAAGACGTCGAAATCAAATTCAAGTGTCAACTTTGGATTGCGCGCAGCTTGGCCATGCAAAACAAGTGGGAAGAAGCTGAATCGCTGGCCCGAAGCATTGCCTTGTCTGAAGAACTCCCCCATGCCTTGGCCTCAGAAGCCAATTGGGTACTGGGCGCCATTTATGCCCATGAAGACAAATTCCAAGCCGCAGCACCGGTTTTGGAAAAAAGCCTGGAGGGAATGGCCTTGCGCCTAGACCGGTATCGGGTGCATTATATATTGGGGCAGATTTACCAAGAACTGCGCCAATATCCCGAGGCTGAATCGCATTATGCAGAGGTTCCCAAGTTCAATCCGCCGTATGCCATGGCCTTCCAAGCCCGCATGGCGCAGGTGTCGATATTGAGCAGTCAGCAAAATGACTTCGAGAAAGCCAACGGCATTCTTTCCAAGATGCTCAAGGACGATAAAAACCTGGATTACTTGGGTCAAATTCACTACAAAATGGGCTTCAACTGGTACGCGGCCGGCTTGAAAGACAAGGCCTTAGCCGAATACCGACTTTCGGTCGCACACTCAGAAAAAGACCCTTCTCAACGCACGACCAGTTTCCTGGCTTTGGGCAACCATTATTTTGGAATTCGAGAATTTGAGACCGCTGCTTTGTACTACGATTCGGCCAACAACAGTTTGGACCAAAATCACCCGCAGTACGAAACCATCATCGCCCAAAACGAGATTCTCAGCGATCTACTGCGGCATTTATTGACGGTCAAGAACCAAGATTCTCTCTTGAAAATGGCCTTGGACCCGGTTTGGCGCGACAAAAAGATCAACGAAGCCATCGCGCGTGAAGAGGCTGAAAAACAAGCGGCCGAGGCTGCCAAATTGGTTCAGAGCAATCCGAACCCGGCGACTCCTACCCTGCCCAACATGCCAGGTATGCCTGGAAATGGAACCGCCTTCCCCTTTTACACAGAGGCAGCCCGAACCAAAGGAGTTCAAGACTTCAATCGCAGCTGGGGCCCTCGCGAAAACAGCGATTTCTGGGGCATCAAATCTTTGAAAAGCACAAGTTCTACCGCCGTCAACCCCAATCCCGATGAGGGCGACAGCGCAAAAGAAGACAATGGGCCTGATTTGCAAGGCGTTCAAGCCGACCACAAGCGCTTCTACAAAGGTTTGCCCTTGGCCAAAAAAGACCAAGCCAAGGCCCTAGCCGACATTGAAGAGTCTCTGCTCGCCGCCGCTCAAATCTATCAGAATCGTTTGCTCGAATTCCCAGAAGCCATTCGCTTGTACCGCGAACTGCTTGAGCGATTCCCTAACAGCGAGTACAAGGCTCAAGTGCTCTACGAACTCATCAAACTCGAAAAGCAAACCGGCGATTATGACGCCGCAGACAAGCACAAACGAACCTTGCGCGAAGAATTCCCCAACAGCTTGTATTTGAAGTTGATCGAAAGCCCTGATGCCGCACCCGAGGTCAACGAGCCCAACTCGGCCAATAAGGAAGTCATTGCCTTGTACGACCAGTGTTTATCGGCCTTTCAAGACCAGCAATACAGCGTTTGTCGCTCGGTCAAACTGGACGCCGATAAATCGTATGCGGGCAATCCCTACCAAAGCCGGTTCGACTATTTGTATGCGGCCAGTTATGCCAAAGAGGGCGATTTGAAACAGGCAAAGGCCTTGTTTGAGCAGTTGGGAGAAGATCACCCGGGCAGCGCCGCTGCACAGCGAGCCGAAGCCCATTTGCGGGCACTGCGCAACCTCGAGGCCCAAGAAGACGCCGATTCAAGCGCTGCGGCCGCTCCTGCGAGCAGCGGTTTCCAAACTTGGAATGGAACCGATGAATTGGTTTGCTTGGTGGCCATACCCAAAGGCAGCAACGCCAACATGGCTCGGGCCGCATTGAGCGATTTCAACAAACGCAATTTTGTATTCGAAGAGAATCTGGAAGTGGGTTCAGCCATGCCCATGGGCAGCCGTTGGCTCATACCTGTCCTAAACTTCACTCAATCATCTGTCGCCCAACAATATGCCGCGTTTGGCAATGGCGCGGGCAGTTTCTTTGGTTCCAAAGGGCTATTTGAAGTCGAATTTGTTTGGATCAGTACCCCCAACTGGGCCTGGTTGAACCAAAAACAAAATTGGGAAGCCTACAAGGAATTCTTGCAGCCCTAAGCGGGGTATTCGCGATCTCAGGATTAGGGCTTGTGAATCAGCGGTTTACCTGAAATCCAGGCAAACTTGAACCCAAAAAACCCCAGCTCAAGAGCGAATTCTTAGCGCGTGAACAGAGCCCGAATTAGGGCCTTATATTTGTACGGCAAGCCCAGCTTATGAAGCCCAAAAGTTCCTTCGCCTTTATTCCCGTAATTTGGAAAACAGCCCTCTGGGGCTTCGTTGCCTTGGTCATGATGTTCATGCTCGCCGGCCTAGGCCTGTTTGGCGAAATGCCCGAAATTGAGGAGCTTGAAAACCCTAAAAGCGCGTTGGCTTCAGAGATCTATGGCGATGACGGGAGCTTGATCGGCAAATTTTACCTGGAAAACCGCACCAACATTCACTTCAATGATATAGCCCCTTCTACCGTAGCGGCCTTGGTCGCTACTGAAGATGTTCGTTTCTACCAGCATTCGGGCATTGACCTTCGGGGCTTGATTCGGGCTGTAATTCATTTGGGCAAAGACGGCGGCGCGAGTACCCTCAGCCAGCAAGTAGCCAAGAATCTGTTTCACCGAATGGACAAACCCAGCAACAAGCTGACCCGCATTCTGCAAAAGTTCAAAGAACAGATCATTGCCGTTCAACTCGAACGCCGATATGCCAAGAAAGAGATTGCAGCCATGTATTTGAATACGGTTCCCTTTTCGGGCATATCGTTTGGCATACATGCCGCAGCTATGGAGTTTTTCAACAAAGACCCCTTGGAACTGACCATAGAAGAATCGGCCGTATTGATCGGCATGCTCAAGGCCAACCACCGTTACAACCCCAAATTCAATCCCGAGAATTCCCTGTTGCGCCGAAACACGGTATTGGAGCAGATGAACAAATACGGCTTGTTGAACGACGACAGCTTGGCCATGCTAAAGGCCCTTCCCATTCAGTTGCAATACCGCAGCGCCTCTATGGATGGGCTCGCGCCTTACTTTCGCACCCAATTGGGCGAATACCTCAAAGGTTGGTGCAAGGAACGCGGGCTGAATTTGTACAAAAGCGGGTTGAAAATCTACACCACCATCAACCCCGTCATGCAAGAGCATGCCGAAAAAGCGGTTCGAAGCCACTTAAGCGAGTTCCAAGGTCAATTCGATCGCAGCTGGGGCAAAGATTTGCCATGGCGCTACTTGAGTGACCGCAAAGTGATTCCCAATTTTGTCGAAACTCACCTCAAACGCACCGAGCGCTGGCGCAGTTTAGCCGCCGAATACGGCGACGATGAAGCCCGCATTCTGGCCGAATTGAAAAAGCCCATTCCCATGAGCATTTTCACCTGGAGGGGCGAACGAGATACCCTCATGAGTCCCTATGACTCCTTGGCCTATGTGAAACGCTTGTTGCAGGCGGGCTTCTTGGCCATTGAACCCGAAACGGGTTTTGTCAAAGCTTGGGTAGGGGGCATTGACCACAAATTTTTCAAATACGACCACGTCAACCGCAATGCCCGTCGTCAAGTGGGTTCAACCTTCAAACCTTTGGTGTACGCGACAGCCCTTGACATCAATAAATTTCACCCTTGCACCGAGTTTGAACGAAAGAAAATCACCTTCGAATTCGACGGTCAAACTTGGTCGCCCAAGAACTTCGACAATTCAGAAGGGGGAATCTATACCTTGAAAAAAGGGTTGGCCATGTCAGACAACCTGATCACCGCTCAAGTCATGCAATCGCTGGGTAGCAACGCGCCCGATTTGGTGGTGAAATTCGCCGAGCGCGTGGGCATTGAAAAAGACCGTGTTCCCGCCGTACCCTCCATCTGTTTGGGAACGGTTGAGTTGAGCCTGATGGAAATGGCTTCGGCCTATACAGCTTTTGTAAACAAAGGGCTGTGGGTCGAACCCAGCTTCATCACCCGAATTGAAGACAAAGACGGCAACGTACTCGAAGAGTTCCAAAGCCCCAGACACGACCAGGTACTCAGCGAAGAAAACGCCTACATCATGTTCCATTTGCTCAAAAATGTGGTCGATGCGGGCACTGCCGCTGGTTTGAAGGGGCGCTTTCAAGTTTCGGGCAACATTGGCGGCAAAACGGGTACCACCCAAGGGGCTGCCGACGGTTGGTTCATGGGAGTGAGCAAAGGCCTGGTTTGTGCTACCTGGGTGGGGGCCGATGAGCCCGTTGTTCGTGTTCGCAGCAGCGCCATGGGACAAGGAGGCCGAATGGCCATGCCCATATTCGGCTACTTCTTTGGCGCCCTCCAGAAAGATCCCCGAATCAAAGTCGACACTGACATGATTCCGGCTCCGGCCAATTTACCCCCCAATTTCTTGGACTGCGAGAGCTTCAGGCAAAGCCAAGGCTCGAATTCAGGGGGACAAAATCTCAATATTGATGGATTGGGAATCTAAAACCCTTTTTTACAAAACCAATTCATTGTATATTTGCAGCCCCAAAACTGATTAGAATTTAACATGAAGACCGATATCCATCCTTCTAGCTACCGCAAAGTTGTATTCAAAGACATGAGCTGCGACCACGCTTTTATCACCAAAAGCTGCGTAGACACCAAAGAGACCATCGTATGGGAAGATGGCAACGAATACCCCTTGTACAAGTTGGAGATTTCATCAGAATCTCACCCCTTCTACACCGGCAAGCAAAACTTGATCGACACCGCTGGACGTATCGACAAGTTCATGAAGCGCTACGGCAAAAAATAATCGGGTACGCACAACGAACCTTCGAAGCCCAAGCTGACGCTTGGGCTTTTTTTGTATCCCCTGCCGTTTATCTTTGTTGCATGCGTGTTGAATTTTTTGACGACGATCGAATTCTAGACCTGGCTCCCTTGAGCAGCACTCGACCCGCCGCTGAGCTCAGGGTGGGCATTTGGCGCATCTGGGAAAAATGGATGCACGCATTGCAGGCTCAAGAGGCCTCGTTTTTCACGCGTGATTATCTGCAACATCGATTCCCGGCTAATGCCCATGCCGATTTGCGCATCAACGGCCGTGTATTGCCCACTTCAGACCTGTTGCTAGCCATACAGGATTTAAGGCCCGGCCAAACCTTGGTGCAGAACGAGCAAATTTTGGCATCGCGAAGCGGCGAAAACCAAGGCTCGCCCATTTCCTTTCAGGGAGAACTCAGGCAAATCCAACGCCCCTACGATATTTTCATACTCAACGGCATTGAAATCAAACGGGATTTCGAGGCCATCACCCAAGGTCGCAACAGCCAAGCGTTGCCCAGCAGCAACTCGCATTGGGGCCAATATCCTGTTTTCATAGAAGAAGGTGCGCAGGTGCAAGGTTGCAGCTTGAACAGCAGCGAGGGACCCATTTACATTGGCAAGCACGCCGAGATCATGGAAGGCAGCCTGGTGCGTGGGCCCTTCGCCCTCTGCGATCATGCCAAGCTTAAAATGGGCACCAAAGCCTACAACAACAGCACCCTTGGCCCCTACAGCGTAGCGGGAGGTGAAATTTCCAATGTCGTGTTCCAAGCCTATTCCAACAAGGGGCACGATGGGTTTTTGGGCAATGCCGTATTGGGAGAATGGTGCAATTTGGGCGCCGATACCAACGCCAGCAATTTGAAAAATAACTACGACGAAGTCAAAGTCTGGAACTACCGCAGCAGCCGTTTTGAGAAAAGCGGGCAACAGTTTGTTGGCTTGATCATGGGCGACCATAGCAAAGCAGGCATCAATACCATGTTCAACACAGGAACCGTGGTGGGCGTGGCTTGCAACGTATTCGGCTCAGGGTTTCCCCGCCAATTCATTCCCGACTTTTCGTGGGGAGGCTCCAGCGGATTTGTCACCCACAAATTGGACGCTGCTCTTAAAACCGCTCAGTTGGTCATGCCCAGACGGGGTCGAGTCTGCGATGAACACGAAACCCACATGCTGGATTTCATTTACCAATGGTCCAGCCCGTTGCGAAGCTGGGAAAAAGAAAACGCTTAAGCCCTAGGGTCGGTGGGCTGCCAATCAACGCGGGTCATCTAGGCCGTTTTTTTCGCGCTGCGAACGTTCAAGAACATTCCCAGCAACACCAAGCCCATTCCCAGAAACTGCCCCATTTGGTAGCGTTCGCCGAACCAAAACACACCGAACAGGGCCGCCCACAATATGCCCGCGTAGCTCACGGCCGAAACCTTGGAGGCCTCTTCGCGTTGGTAAGCCCGGGTCATGAAATATTGACCGTAATGGGTAAAGATCCCCATGGCCAAAATCCAGGCCCACTCCTCACCTACCGGCCACCGCCAAGCAGAAGGGTCAATCGCTCCATGCAGCAGACTCAAAGGAAAGGTGACCAATGGGAAGTAAAAGATGATCACATTGGGGTGCTCGCTGTCTTTCAAATGCCGAATGGTATTGTAAGCGCCCGCCGAGAAAACCGCACCGGCTAGGCCTCCCGCAATGCCGTACCAAGTAATGGCATCGCTCAAACCGTTAACCACGATTACGCCCGCGAAAGAAAGCCCGAAAAACAGCCACTGCGAACCCTGCACGCGCTCCTGAAACAAGAGCATGGCGAGCAAGGCCGTGAGCATAGGCGACAAATAATGAATGACAATGGCGTTGCCCAATGGCATCACTTGCAGGGTATAGAAATAACCCACCAAGCCCAGCGACCCGAACAAACCCCGAAGCACCAACCATTTGGGTTGTTTACCCCAGGGTGAAATTCCAGCGCGGTAAATCAAGACCGAAGATATCAAAAGCTGCACCACGGCTCGAAAAAACACCACCTGAACCACGTGCATGGCCCCGAGCATTTTGACCGAAACATTCATCAGGCCAAACGAAACGCTGGCCACCAGCATCAAAGAGATGCCGCTATCTGAAATCTTGAGGCGATTAAGCACCCAATACAGCCTCTAGGGCAGCATTCATGTTGCGCACGGCGTTGGCGCTCTTTTCGAACTCGGCTTTTTCGCTGTCGCTCAAATCGATGGAAACAATGCGCTCCCAACCGTTTTTACCCAAAACAACAGGAACTCCAATGCAGATATCGCTTTGACCGTATTCGCCATTCAATGAAACGCAGCAAGGAATCATGCGCTTTTGATCGCACACAATGCTCTGAACCACTGCGGTTACGGCAGCACCGGGAGCATACCAAGCACTGGTACCCAACATGCCCGTCAAGGTAGCTCCACCCACCATGGTGTCAGCCTTTACCTTATCCAACACATCAGCGGCCAAGAATTGAGAGGCAGGAACCCCTTTGTACGAAGCTTTGCTGGTCAAGGGAATCATGGTGGTATCGCCGTGGCCACCGATCACCATCCCCTCTACTTCCATAGCGGGAGCTCCAAGAGCCGTTGACAAATAGTGACGGAAACGAGCGCTATCCAAGGCGCCACCCATACCGATGATGCGGTTAGCGGGAATGCCGCTGGTTTTCATGGCCAAATAGGTCATGGTATCCATGGGGTTAGAAACGATGACGAAGATGGCTTCTGGAGAATGCTTCAAGCAATTCTCCATGACACCCTTCACAATGCCAGCGTTGATGCCGATCAACTCCTCTCGAGTCATACCGGGCTTGCGGGGCACACCTGAAGTGATCACCACCACATCGCTGCCCGCCGTTTTGCTATAATCGTTGGTCGAACCTGAAATGCGGGTTTCAAACCCATTCAATGCGGCTGTTTGCATCAAATCCAAGGCCTTGCCCTCAGCAAAGTTCTCTTTGATGTCCAGCAACACTACCTCTGCGGCAAAGTTCTTCATGGCGATGTATTCTGCACAGCTAGCTCCTACATTACCGGCTCCGATTACGCTAATTTTACTCATAGTCTGATTTCTGCTGCAAAGGTAAGCCCCTTAGGGGGCTTGTAAAACTATTTACCTAAAGTTTGGCGCTAAAAATGCACTCCATTGATCCCGTACTTGAAATCCAAGTGAGTTACATCTCTGATATTTTAATCATCTAAATGAGTTACATTTGCCAACCATTTTGGCTTTAAGGCCTTTTTGACATGAAAAACAAATACCTCGACCTCATTCAACAGACCTTTGAATTCCCGCAAGAAGAGTTCACGCTTAGCGACAATGAAAACAGCTTGGTCTACCACGACATTCCCCTAATGGAATTGGTCGAACAGTATGGAACCCCTTTGAAATTCACCTACTTACCCAAGATTAGCGAGAACATTCAAAAGGCCCGAACCTGGTTCAATGTCGCCATTGCCAAAGCCGATTACCAAGGCAAATACTACTATTGCTATTGCACCAAAAGCAATCATTTCCAGCATACCCTTGACGAAGTACTCAAGAACAACGTTCACCTCGAGACCTCTTCTACCTACGACATCAACCTGATCGAAACCTTACACGAACAGGGCAAAGTCAGCAAAGACAAGTTCGTCGTTTGCAATGGATTCAAGCGAGACAGTTACATTGAGAATATTGCCGGCCTGATCAACAACGGTTGGAGCAACGTCATCCCCGTTTTTGACAACTCAAGAGAGATAGACCAGCTCCTTACCTATACCGACAAAGAGATCAACTGCGGCATACGCATTGCCGCCGAAGAGGAACCCAAATTCGAGTTCTATACTTCTCGCTTGGGCATTGGATACAAAGACATTTTGCCTTTCTATCGCCACAAGATCAAAGGACAGCCCAATGTAAAATTGAAGATGTTGCACTTCTTCATCAACACAGGCATCTATGATACAGCCTACTACTGGAATGAATTGCACAAGTGCCTCAAGGTGTATGTAGAACTGAAACGTGAATGCCCAGAACTTTGCACTTTGAACATTGGAGGAGGCTTTCCTATCAAGAACTCCATGAACTACAGTTACGACTATGAGTACATGGCAACTGAGATTGTTGCGCAAATCAAACAGGTATGCAGCGAAGCTGGAATTGACGAGCCTGATATCTTCACCGAGTTTGGCTCATTCACCGTTGGCGAAGCCGGTGGGGCGATTTACAGCGTATTGGATCAAAAACGCCAAAACGACCGCGAGCGCTGGAACATGATTGACTCCAGCTTCATGACTACCCTCCCCGATGCCTGGGCCATCAACAAGAAGTTCATCATGTTACCAGTCAACCGCTGGGGCGAAGAATATGAGCGCGTTCTACTCGGAGGTATCACTTGCGACAGCGATGACTATTACAATTCTGAACAG
>Ga0222713_10001842_pt1 | contig 23262 bp, 25 predicted proteins | sample C33_649DmetaG_FD_165061 | JGI IMG/M metagenome (GOLD analysis project Ga0222713, IMG submission 165061) | Estuarine water microbial communities from San Francisco Bay, California, United States - C33_649D | ecosystem: Environmental > Aquatic > Marine > Unclassified | place: USA: California...
GGTATTGCCAATTGCAGTGTTAATGCCCTATTTTGCAGTCTCTTGCGGAACTATTTGCAGGTTTTTACAGTATGCGGGGGCACTTGATGGCTGGCATTAAGGAAGTTGCGGAGGAAGCGGGAGTCTCTACGGCAACTGTTTCACGGGCTCTTCGAGGGCTGCATCATGTTAATGATTCCACTCGTGCAAAGATCATTGCAGCTGCTGAGAAATTAAGTTATCCGCTCACACCCTCGAAGGCAAATACCGCATCTGGGCGAACAAATAGCGTTGGCGTTGTAGCACCATATATTTCGCGTTGGTATTTCTCTCAAGTCATTAGCGGTGCTGAACAAGCTCTGCGCGAAGCAGGACTTGATCTTCTTCTATATAACTTCAGTCAGATGAAAGGCCGAGAACGGTTATTTCAACATCAACTACTGAAGGGTCGTGTTGATGCACTTATTGTTATTAGCTTGCCACCTACGGTTGAAGAGTTTGATTCAATGCTCAGCCTTGGAATCCCAATTGCACTAGTAGGAATGGATCATGAAAAATGTGCTTCTGTAAAAATTGATGACATTGCTGGAGCGCGTTCAGCAACTCAACATTTAGTTAATCAAGGGCACAAGAAAATCGGATTAATGTCAGGACGCCCTGATGACCCATTTAACTTTAGTGTTCCCCAAGATCGTCGAAAAGGATTCATGCAAGTACTTGCAGAAAATGGCCTTGAATGGTTACCGCAACGCGAAGTCCACGGCGATTTCACAATGCATACCGCTGCCCGCGCTATGGATGATTTATTAGCCCGACCAAATCGACCCACCGCAATCTTTTGTGAATCAGATGAGATGGCTTTGGGCGCGATGCAAGCACTTCGTCGGCATGGACTTAAAGCACCAGATGATATTTCTATTGTCGGCTTTGATGGCCATGAGATGGCAGAGTTTTCAGAGTTAACGACAATTGAGCAACCAGTACAATTGATGGGTGAAATGGCAGCGTGGTCGATTATGGAGAGATTGCGCAAACCAAATATTGATCCACCTTCACTCGTACTTCCAACAACATTAGTTGTGCGAAATTCAACACGGCGCATTAGCCCAGAAGAAGCCTAGTTTTAGCCTCTTTCACTAATTGAGCCGGGCAGGGTAACCTAGCCGCTATGTCGGATAACAATGTTGTCGCACCTTCGCTCAGTGAACTTCTCACCCACAGCTCAGAAAAATGGCGAGGATTTGCAGCTGATGTTCTGCCGCTTCCAGTTATGGAGATGGACTTTCCGATAGCGCAGCCAATTCGTGATGTGTTAATCGAGATGGTGAACCACTCAGACCTTGGATATCTAGGACCAGTTCCTGAGTTAGCCGATGGCTTTGCTTCATTCTGTGCGAAGCATTGGAGCTGGGAGATAGATAAGTCGCAGGTAAGAGTTGCAGCAGATGTTGGAGTTGGCTGTGTTGAGGTTTTGCGCGTCTTCACTAAACCAGGTGATCGCATTCTTATCAATTCACCTGTCTATCAAAATTTTTATAATTGGATCAATGAAGTTAAGTTAGAAAAAGTCGATGTTCCTTTCGTGAACTCTGGATCACAGAGTGACGAGGTAAATCCATGGAGTTTGGATTTGGACGAAGTTGAAAAAGCTTATGCCTCAGGAATCAAAGTTCACCTTCTTTGTTCCCCACATAATCCATTAGGTCGCATCTACTCACGCGAAGAACTCACTCGAATCGCAGACATGGCCAAGAAGTACAACGTCCTAGTGATTAGCGATGAGATTCACTCGCCATTAGTTTTTAAATCACATCAATTTGTACCATTCTTGGCAATCAGTGAAACTGCCCGTGAAGTTGGTGTTGCAGTTACCTCTGCCTCTAAGGGTTGGAATATTGCTGGGCTTAAGTCAGCTTTGATTGTTTCACAGAATGCGAAAATTGATGAAGTACTCGCGTTGATGCCGTTAGCAGTTAAATTTCGATCCTCAATTCTTGGAGCTTTTGCATCGGCTGCCGCTTTTAAAGATGGGGGAGTCTGGCTGGATTCAGTTCTGAAAACTCTTGAGGAGAATTCAATAATGGTTCGCGATTTACTTAGCGCCAAACTGCCATCAGTGAAGACCCATTTGCCGCAGTCCAGCTATGTCGCTTGGCTGGATCTAACTTCATTGAATTTAGGTGAGAACCCAGCACAAACATTATTGGAGCGCGGCAAAGTAGCTTTTAATGCTGGACATATGTACGGGCCACAAAGTTCACAGTTCGTGCGCTTAAATTACGCAACAAGCCCAACAATTTTGACTGAAGCAATTGATCGAATTGTGAAATCTTTGTAGTGAAAGATTATGACGTTGCAGTTATAGGCGGTGGCCATAACGGTCTCGTGGCAGCAACATATTTAGCCAAAGCTGGAAAGTCCGTAGTCATCCTTGAAGCTAATGCCGAGGTGGGCGGAGCAACTACAAGTGTTAGAGCATTTCCCGAATATGATGCCATGCTCTCGCGTTATTCCTATTTGATTTCACTATTGCCTGATCAAATAGTCAGTGACCTGGGGTTAGATTTTGAGTGCATTTCAAGAACAGTTTCTAGTTACACCCCATATTCTCGAAACGGGAAAGATTCTGGACTTTATGTGTCACGCCAGTGGGACAAAAAAACTGAAGCCTCCTTTATGGAGTTAGATCCAAGCGGTGCAGAGTGGGCGGCTTGGCAGGATTTCTATAATGAAATAGCCGAGTTTGCAGTAAAAATCGCCCCATCAATGCTGCAGCCTTTAAAGAGTAGAAGTGAGTTAAAAGCAGAGATTAATATGCCCGAAGTTTGGGATTACTTGATGGAGCGCCCAATCGGTGAAGTAATTGAAGAACGTTTCAAGGATGATTTAGTTCGCGGAGTTGTATTGACCGATGCGCTCATTGGCACCTTTTCCTCAGCGTTTGAAATGCAAGCAAATATCTGCTTTTTGTACCACTTGATTGGTAATGGAACTGGCGAGTGGAAGGTTCCACGCGGTGGAATGGGCGCACTGGTTAATGAGTTAGTGCGGGTGGCTACTGCAGCTGGAGTTGAGATAAAAGTTAACGCACGAGTTAAATCTGTTGCTACAGATATTGAAAACGCAACTCTAACCTTAGAAGATGGAACAAAGGTTACTTCTAGCTTTGTATTGAGCAATGCAGCACCACAAGTTTTGGCTCGACTACGTGGAAAGACTCCACCTGTAAGTCTTGAAGGTTCGCAGATGAAGATCAATATCTTGCTGAAATCTCTGCCTCAATTGAAATCTGGAATAGATCCGCGCTTAGCATTTGCTGGAACTTTTCATGCCCAAGAGTCTTTTGCGCAGTGTGAATCAACATATCTGCAAGCTAAGGGTGGCGCTGTGCCAGAAATGCTTCCTGTTGAAATGTATTGCCATACGCTGACGGATCCATCAATTCTTAGCGCTGACCTGCAGGCACAGGGATATCAGACGTTGACACTATTTGGTTTGCACACACCAGCTGCACTCTTTGATACTGATAATGAAGCGGCAAAAGCTGCTGCACTAAGAGCTGCCCTAGCTTCTCTCAATCAATATTTAGTAGAGCCCATTGAAAATGTCATTGCAGCGATTGAAGTTAAGTCACCGCTAGATATTGAGGGCGATGTTGGTCTACCGCGTGGCAATATCTTCCATAAGGATTTGAGTTTTCCATTCCATGAAGACAGCCAGCAAACACGCTGGGGAGTAGAGACTGATGACTCACGCATCTTTATCTGCGGCGCTGGAGCAATCCGTGGCGGTGGAGTCAGTGGAATTCCAGGCCACAACGCTGCAATGGCAGTGCTTGAAGCATCGGCATAGGATTAGCAGATGAGCAAAAAGATTGAAACCAGCGCAATTACTGCAGGGCGTCCAGCAGTCACACCAGACGCACCACTTAATCCTTCAATTGATTTAACATCAACTTTTCACTCTGGTGGTCCGATTGGTTATGGCCGTTATGGAAACCAAACATGGACATCGCTAGAAGATGCAATAAGTGAGTTAGAGGGTGGACAAACTCTTACGTTTTCTTCTGGCATGGCAGCAATTAGCGCGGTTTTTTCAATTCTTCCAATAGGTGCATCCATCGTTGCATCAAATCAAGGCTATAGCGGTGTGATGAGTTTGTTGAATTCTTTTCACACAAGTGGTCGCCTAGAAGTCAGATTCGTAGATTTAGTCAATACTCAAGAAGTAATTGATGCGATGAAGGGTGCAGCTCTGGTTTGGCTAGAGTCACCAACAAACCCATGTTTAGATGTGGCTGATCTTCCTGCGTTGATTAGCGCAGCTAAAAAGCTAGGTATCGGAGTTGCAGTTGATAACACCTTCGCAACTCCACTTATACAAAATCCATTAGCTATGGGTGCTGACATTGTGATGCACTCTGTTACTAAGTTCTTATCTGGCCATAGTGATGTTTTGATGGGATCACTATCAATTAGTGATCCAGCTCTATTTAAGCGTCTGCATGATTCACGTAGTTTTAACGGCTCTATTCCAGGTCCATTTGAGGCATGGCTTGCACTGCGTGGATTGCGCACATTCCCGCTGCGCTTTAACAAGTCACAAGACAGTGCCAAAGAGTTAGTTAAACGACTCACGAGCCATCCAAAAATCTCACGTGTTCGCTATCCAGGTTTTGGTGCCATCGTTTCTTTTGAAGTTGATGGAACTGCAGAACAAACCCAAAAAGTCTGTGAATCTTCAACAATGATTGCCCATGCCACATCATTGGGTGGAGTTGAGTCACTATGGGAGCGCAGACGCCGCTGGCCGATTGAATCTCCAACCGTTCCAGAGCAGCTCATTCGTCTATCAGTGGGCTGTGAGCACGTTGATGACATTTGGGACGACATAACTAGGGCTCTAAACGCCATCTAGGGCGGGAAATCGCAATAGAGAGTATTTTTGTCTCATGATTAAAGCCCTTCGCCGGACCATTGCAGCAGTAACTGTTGCTGTGTTGGCTTTTCGTGCCGTGGGCTCATTCCTTTCATGGATAGAACACCAAGAAGATACTGCGGCAGATACGTGGATTGATGAAGACGAGTTTGAAGATGTCTGATTCAACATACGTAGCAGGAACCTGCAATATTGGGCAAAAAGAGATTCGTAGAAGGCAATTTGTTGCCCTCGTTGGTTTATTTCTTTCCATATCATCTTTGATTGCAATGATTTCAGTCAGTGCTCCAATTGGTGCACGCGTGGGCATATTTCTACCCTTAATGGTTGCATCGGTGGGCTTTGTTCAATCTCGCAGTAAGTTTTGTCTGGCCTATGGTTTTGCTGGCACGTTCAATTTCGGCAAACTTGGAGATCTTTCCCGAGTGAGTGACCCACAAGATAAAGCAGCAGATCGAGCCACAGCGTTAAAAATTCTCGGCAAATCTTTTCTTCTAGCTTTCGTAGCGACATTGGTGGTTCTAGTACTACCCTTATAAACATGAAGATACAAATTCATGCACGTCATGCCGAACTTGCCGAAGACTTTAGAGATATTGCAGAAGAGAAGTTAAATTCTATGGAGCGCTTTGGCGTTGTTATTGACCGCGTTGAAGTTGAGATAATCCATGAATCCAATCCACGCTTAGGTAAGCACTCACACCGAGTGATTCTGACATCTCATGGTTCAGGGCCGCTGCTTCGTGCAGAGGCAAGTGAATTCAATGATCTTGCCGCTTTTGATGCTGCGATGGCGAGCTTTGATATTCAAATCCGTAAGTTTCACGAAAAAAGTAAAGATTACAATCGAGAAACATTAAGAGGAAAAGAAGTTATTTAGTTAACCCAAGAACCATGCACTTGAACGTGCTGGAATTACCTTTTTTCCATTTCGAGCATCAACTGTGCCCCCACTCACAATCATTAACTTGCCTTCAGCGTCACATTCTTCGGCCGAATCAGAAAGATTCATGACCACTGTGATAGTTCCTCTGGAATAGGAGAGTAATGAATCGCCCTTACTTCCGTGATTACAAGACTCGAGCCAGGTTATTCCACCTGCTCCGACTAAAAATTCTTTGCGAAGCTCCAAGGCATTCCTATACAAATGAAGTGAACTCTTTGGATCAGCCAATTCACTCTCAACAGTTAGATTTTTCCAACTCTGTGAAATTGGTAGCCATGGCTTTCCAGTGCTAAATCCAAACGGAGTTGTCTCTCCACTCCATGGCAATGGCACACGTGCACCATCTCTGCCTTTAAGCTGCCCATTGGTTCTATAAAATGTTGGGTCTTGTCTATCTGAATCCTGTAATTGCCCATCAGGTAGTCCCAGTTCTTGGCCAGCAAAAACATAGGCAGAGCCAGGCAGACCAAAAACAAATAGCGCAAGTGCGCGTGCTTGCTCTTCACCAATACGGCTAGCTACACGTGGTGAATCGTGATTGCTCAAAGCCCACGTTGGTAGGGCATTTACTGTGGCATTGAGGGAAATAGATCTTTCAATGACATCAAATAGGATTTTAGAATCAAATTCAGCAGTTAGTAAATCGAAATTAAAGACTTGATGGAGTTCATCTGCTCGGACATAGCGTGTGGCATTTACTGGTGGATGAACCCAAGCTTCTGCAACTGCCATAATCTCGCGATCTCCATATGAATCAAAGAGCTTTCGCCATTTTCGATAAATCTCATGCACGCCTTGGCGATCAAAATATGGAACTGTAAGCAAAAGTTCATTACGTACTTCAGAATCCATTGCCACATCAAGACGCAATGCATTACTCAGCCCTTGTGGATCAGGATGATTTGCCAAAACATCTTCCTTGACTAATCCATGTGCCACATCAATTCTGAATCCATCTACGCCTAAATCAATCCAAAAACGCAAAGTCTTTTCAAAGTCAGCATTTACTTCAGGATTTTCCCAATTCAAATCTGGTTGAGAGGAATCAAAGAGGTGTAAGTAGAACTGTCCATCTGCTACTTGGGTCCAGGATGGACCACCAAAAAGTGAGATCCAGTTGTTTGGCGGAGTTCCATCAGGATTTGCATCATAGAAATGGAATCGCTCACGTTCTTTGGAACCACGACCGGCTTTCAAGGCTGCTTGGAACCATTCATGTTGGTCAGAGAAATGATTAGGAACAATGTCTGCTATTACTCGCAAATTGCGCTTATGAGCTTGTGTTATTAATTCTTTCGCATCATCAAGATTTCCAAATCTAGGATCAACATCGCGGGGATTAGCAACGTCATATCCACCATCTTTGTTGGGGGATGTGTAGAAAGGGCTTAACCAAATTGCATCCACACCCAAATTTTTCACATAGTCCAGTTGGCTAGTAACTCCAGGTAGATCTCCCTCACCATCGCCATTGCTATCAAAGAATGAGCGTGGATAGATCTGATAAATCGTGGCTTCTTTCCACCACGGCACAGAATTCATGAGGTGAACTTATGCGAAAGTGTTGAACTTAGGCAATGCAAGAACTCTGAAACTGAGGTCAGTAAGGTCTCGCTTTTATAACGATTTAATGCACAAGGGCGCTCACTAAATAATGTATCTCAATCAGTGAAAATTGATTTTTAGTAAATTCTCTACCGTCTTGGAGAAGGTGAAGATTTCTTGCCCTTCATTTTACTAATGGTTGCAATTTCAACTGGCTTCAACGGCTTCACGGGAGGAGTGGGAAGAGAACCCAACGCCGCTATTGCGGCATCACGGGCAACGCTAGCAGCAGTAATTGCAATCTTTTGATTAGAGATAATCTCATTTTTGGATGCGGCTGTTTTTGCTAATTTCATTGCTGTGCGAGCTTCACGGTTTGCAGTTTCAACTGCAGTCATGAATATTCGATTTATTTGCGATCGCGCTTTTTCACGATTTTGAACTAATAGTCGGTATTGATCCAAATCAAATTTATATTGATTCATTAACATTTGATAATCCGAAGATGGCGAAGGTGAGGCATCTGCTGAAGCATGAAAGGAGGTGGAAAAGAGAAGGGTCATCACCATGACAATTAGTGCCAGCCCTCTGAGTCTCATGGCTAAATGATGCATGTAACTGTTGTGATTTATCTGTGAAATGCCTTCAGAAAGTGACAAATTATTGGATTTACTGCTTCAGCATGCAAGAGTGGCCCCATGGCACAGCTGATCATGATCGTTGACGATGAGCCGGGGGTCCGTGCCCTTCTTAATGACACTTTGCGTATCGCCGGCTTTGAGACTGTGGAAGCCACAGATGGAATGTCTGCATTAACCTTATTGCGAACCCACAAGCCTGATCTTCTGGTTATCGATATCAATATGCCTCTCATGGATGGTTTTGAATTAGTGGAGCGATTGCGAAGCTCTAACGACTTAACTCCAGTGCTCATGCTCACTGCACGTGAAGATAGGGAAGACATCACCCGTGGATTAAAAATCGGTGCAGATGATTATGTTATTAAGCCGCTCAAATCTAATGAAGAGTTGATTTTGCGTATTAAAGCGATTCTACGTCGCTCAACCAAAAATACTGATACTCCTACACTGCTCTCATGTGGACCAATCTCTATCGATGATGATCAACACCAAGTCACTTTTAATGGAGAGGAAGTAGATCTTTCACCAACTGAGTACCGCCTGCTGCAGATTTTGATTGAGAAGAAGGGCAGAGTGCTCAGTAAGAATCTTTTGCTAGATGAGGTTTGGGGTATTACCTTTGAATCTGAAAGTACTGTCGTGGATACCTACATCTCATATCTGCGCAAGAAACTGCACCGAGATGGCTTTGAAGGCATCAAGACAATTCGAGGTGTTGGATTTCAAATCCAGGAGCCTAAATAACTCTTATGAAAAATAGAACTCGTCAACTTATTTCCACTGCTCTCATTACATCAATTCTCTCCATTCTCATTGGTGGCTTTGCAGTTGTAAGCACATATCGCAGTGAAATTGCTATGATTGATAAGCGTCTTAATCAAGTTGAAAGTGATATTCGAGTTAATCCTATGGATGCAGTCAGTATCGCACTGCTCAGTATTGAACAAAACAATCTTGATTTAACTTTAGGTTTTGAAACTCCATCAGGTGAAGTAACTGTCTTACGTGAATCCGTTGGTACACCATTAGAGGGACCAGATCTTCGGGTTCGAATTATCCCCATCCCTGAGGGCGATAAGTTAATACTCGTTGCATCACTAGCTGATATCAATCGATCACTTGATATCAATTTGTTGAAGCTACTTATTTTCATCATTCTTGCAAACATCCTGGCGTCAATTGCAACATCACTCCTTTCTCGTTCAGGAGCATTAGCTCAAGAACGTGCGCAAAGACAGAAGATGCAAGAGTTCATTGGTGATGCTGCCCATGAGCTGCGCACACCAATGACCGTTGTGAAGGGCTATGCCGAACTTCTGAAAGGAAAGCAGCTAGATCCAGAGCGAGAGAGTGCGGCCTTTGAGCGACTTAACAGCGAGTTAAAGCGAATGGATTTTCTGATTGGCGATTTATTGATGTTGGCTCAGCTTGGGGAAGAAGGAAACATTGAGTTTGAGAGCATTGACATTGCCCAATTAGTACGTGAGAACATCTATGACTTTAAAGAAATAGCACCCAGCCATCCAGTTTCTACCCAGATTGATGAGAGCGTAGTAATGATTGGTTCTGAAAAGTATTTACAACGCTTTATTCAAAATGCTCTAACCAATATTCGCTTACACACTCCTGCAAGTACTTCTGTGCGAGTCAGTGTTAAAGCTGATAAGCAAATCACACTCATTATTGAAGACAGTGGCCCAGGCTTACCTCCTGAATCCTATGGAGAGAAAATTCGAGGACTTAAGCGCTTTGATAGATCTCGCTCCCGAGAAACTGGCGGCACGGGACTGGGTATGAGCATCATGAATGCAGTTATAGAAAGACATAAGGGGACATTTACTCTTCGCAAGAGCGAACTCGGTGGCTTGGCAATTGAAGTTCATCTGCCTCGCACTTAGACTTACCAGGTGAAACTTCTCTCGCTCGTCCTACTAATCATCATCGCACTAGGTGTTGCCTATTGCATCCGCTCACTACGTGCTCTGCATCAAAAGGTCAGTGCACGATCTGAGCGAACTACACGAGAGATCGCTGCATCAACCAAGGAGTTAAAAGCCGAAGTCTGGCAGTCCTATCGCCAGGGAGAGGCGATGCAACAGTTGTTATCCCTTTTAAAATTTAGTGCACCAGTTCCACCAACGCGTAGCTGGGCAGCCTCTCCAGATCTTTTGTTAACTCTGGCTCAGCTAGTTCGTACGCATAATCCGAAATTAGTTGTTGAACTTGGTTCAGGAGTTTCCACATTAGTAGTCTCCAAAGCTGGGGCAAAGAAAGTAATAAGTATTGATCACTCAGGCGAGTTTGCAGATATAACTCGTGGAGTATTAAAAGAGCACAAAGTACGTGGTGTTGAGATTAGGGTTGCACAACTTAAAGCCCACATCTCAGGTGTTGACTGGTATGACACAGCGGCCTTAAAGGATTTAAAGCGCATTGATTTACTCATTGTTGATGGTCCACCAGGATCTAAAAACCCAGAGGCACGCATGCCAGCCCGCGCTGAGTTCATCGCCAAACTCTCACCTAAGGCAATTATTGTTATAGATGATGTCAATCGTGAGGGAGAGCGTAAATTGGCTGAGAGTTTTGCTAAAGCTCTTCCTAATCACGTTCTCACCATTTACCCACACGAAAAGGGCACAGCGGTAATTTCGCCTAAATAACACATGCCTCAATCAATAGAACAAGCTCTAGAGCAGGCATGCGCGCTCATCGTTGATACCAAAACCTTAGTTCGCGTTGTTCTCTCGGGTCGAAGACGAAATATGCAGGTAGAGCATGATCGAATTGATATACGACCTGTTGAAATTAAAGGCTCAATAGTTTTACAACTCACCTATAACGATGGCAAAGCAACAACTACAAAAAACATTGCTGCAGATAAATCTCACGTACTAGAGCTGCTTTCAAGCGGTTATGCAAATATCACTGTGGATAACTTGGAGGGCTCAACAAGTATTCGTGTGACAAAGAGTGGTGAGGCTCAGGTTCACTTTGAAAACAAAAGCCTTGAACAGAACCTCTCTCACGATAAGAAGAAAGAACGCCTTTTAGATCCTGCTGATCCCTTTCTCCTAGAAGTTGGAATTGCAGATCACAAGGGCCAAATCAAACCGTCAAAGAATGATAAATACAAACAAGTAGAAGAGTTCCTTCGCTTAATCGTTCCCACACTTAATTCGGCAATTGAAGCTGGCCAGATTGCAAAGCCAAGTAAAGATAAGCCGCTATCAATAGTTGATTTGGGTTGTGGTCATGCCTATTTAACTTTTGCAGCCCATCAGTATTTAAGAAGCATAGGAATGTCCGTTCATGTCACTGGAATTGATGTTCGCCCAGCATCGCGTGATCGAAACAATGAGATTGCTGCAAAGCTTGGAATCACAGACTCAATCACTTTTAAGGCAGAAGAGATTGCTTCAACGACTGCCAACAGGGCCGATGTTGCAATCGCACTTCATGCCTGTGACACAGCCACAGATGATGCAATTGCCTGGGCAGTAAATGGCGGAGCCAAACTACTTTTAATAGCTCCTTGTTGCCATCACGATATTCAAAAGCAGATGAATCAAAGCCCAGAACCATGGGGGGCGATAACTAAGTTTGGTTTGATGAAAGAGCGGATGGGCGATTTACTTACTGATGCACTTCGAGCACAGATATTGCGCATCGTTGGTTATCGAGTTGAGATCATTGAATTCATCGGGGGAGAACACACGCCGCGAAATATCATGATTCGTGCAGTTAAGACTGGAGCACAACCTGATGCGCTAGATATCGATAGATATCGCGAAATCACGGCGCAGTGGGGCGTAGTACCTGCCCTTTCTAAGAAAATTTCCACCTTCACTATCGGTTAGACTTCACTCATGTCTAAAGTCCTTGCATCTCTTCCTGTGGGAGAAAAAGTCGGTATCGCCTTTTCTGGCGGACTAGACACTTCCGTGGCTGTTGCATGGATGCGTGAAAAGGGTGCGATTCCCTGCACTTACACCGCAGATCTTGGCCAATATGACGAGCCAAATATTGATTCAGTTCCAGATCGTGCCAAGGAGTATGGTGCGCAGATTTCACGCTTAGTTGATTGCAAGAGCGCTTTAGTAGAAGAAGGTCTAGCTGCAATTGCATGCGGAGCATTTCATATCCGCTCAGGTGGAAAACAATATTTCAACACAACCCCACTTGGCCGCGCAGTAACAGGAACCATGCTGGTGCGAGCAATGTCTGCAGATTCAGTAAATATCTGGGGCGATGGTTCAACTTATAAAGGCAATGACATTGAGCGTTTCTATCGTTACGGCCTTTTAGCTAATCCAAATTTGAGAATCTATAAGCCATGGCTTGATGCTGACTTTGTTAATGAACTAGGTGGGCGCAAAGAGATGTCTGAGTACTTAGTTGCTCACAAACTTCCTTATCGAGATAGCACTGAAAAGGCATACTCAACTGATGCCAATATCTTGGGTGCAACCCATGAGGCAAAGTCTCTAGAGAATCTAGATACTTCTATTGAACTAGTTCAACCAATTATGGGAGTTCGCTTCTGGGACCCAGCTGTAAAGATTGAAACTGAGGATGTGAAAATTTCTTTTGTTCAAGGTCGCCCAGTTGCAATCAACGGTAAGTCATTTGATGATGTTGTGGCGCTGATGAAGGAATCCAATGCAATTGGTGGTCGCCATGGTCTTGGAATGGCTGATCAGATTGAAAATCGTATTATTGAAGCAAAGAGCCGTGGCATTTACGAAGCTCCAGGAATGGCGCTGCTATTTATTGCATATGAGCGTTTAATCAGCGCCATTCATAATGAAGACACTATTGCTAATTATCACGCAGAAGGCCGCCGCTTAGGTCGCCTGCTCTATGAAGGGCGCTGGCTAGATCCACAGTCCTTGATGCTTCGTGAATCATTGCAACGTTGGGTGGCATCAGCAGTTACTGGTGAAGTAACTTTGCGTATGCGTCGCGGTGATGATTACTCAATTATTAATACAACTGGTCCAGCCCTAAGCTATGCACCAGAAAAGTTGTCTATGGAGCGCACGGAAAACGCTGCTTTTGGTCCTGTTGATCGTATTGGACAGTTAACAATGCGTAATCTTGATATCGCAGATACTCGTGCAAAGCTTGAGATGTATAGAGCGCAGGGGCAACTTGGAAATAGCGAATTTAAATTAATCGGCGAACTCGAATAAAGGATAAGAATGAAATCAAAAGTTAGAAACCTAGCTATCACAGCAGTTATCGCACTTGCGATTACATCCCTTTCAGCATGTGGAGGAAAAGACACAGTGGCAGAGACATCATCTAATGGCCTACCGGCAGTAACAGCTAATGCTGGTGAAGCACCAACAATCACAGCGCCAACGGGCACTCCTCCAACAACTCTTCAAACACAAGACATCATTGTTGGAACAGGCACAGAAGTTTTAGCCTCCTCTACTCTGACAGTTCATTACACACTGATGACTTGGTCGAACGGTTCTATTGTTGAATCTTCATGGTCTGGCGGACAACCAGCAACGTTTCCTCTTTCTGGTGTAATCGCTGGATGGCAACAAGGACTACCTGGTGCAAAAGTTGGTGGACGTCGCTTACTAGTTATTCCAGCAGATCTTGGTTATGGTCCAAATGGTTCTGGTCCAATCGGGCCAAATGAAACTCTGATTTTCGTCGTAGACATCATTGCTGTTTCATAACAAGGCTTAAAGAAACCCCCATCAGCTACTTTGGTTGATGGGGTTTTCTCTTTGTTCACCATGTGTTTACCCAATGCATGTACCCTGCAATCATGAAGAAGGTGTTTGCCGAGTTTCTTGGCACTGCGTTTTTAGTGGCAATCGTTGTTGGTTCAGGCATCATGGCAACAAACCTCTCTCAAGATGTCGGTGTGCAACTGCTCATTAATACGATTTCAACTGTTTTTGGCTTGTATGTATTAATCACAATTTTGGCACCGATTAGCGGAGCACATTTCAACCCAGTTGTAACAATGGTTAATCTGATTGAAGGTAAGAGCTCAACGATTCAATTCATTCAATACTCATTTGCCCAAGCACTAGGTGCGATAACAGGTGCCATGTTGGCAAATGCAATGTTTAGCTATCCATTACTTGAATCCTCTACAAAGATTCGCTCAGGTGGCAATCTCTATATAGGCGAAATTGTTGCCACTGCCGGATTAATCCTTCTAATCAATCTTTTGGTTAACCAGATAAACCTTGTTGTAATACCGGCAGCCGTTGCTGCTTGGATCGGAAGTGCTTACTTCTTCACCAGCTCCACATCCTTTGCAAACCCTGCAGTCACCATTGGTAGAACCTTTAGTGATTCTTTTGCTGGAATTGCGCCAGAGTGCGCACCCAAATTCATCGCTGCTCAAGTTCTAGGCGCTCTAATTGGATTAGGTTTAACAAAGGTGCTCACTCGTGAGAAATAAACTCACCGTACTTTTTGTTTGCGTGCATAACGCTGGCCGTTCTCAAATGGCTGCAGGTTTCATGAAGGAGCTAGGACAAGATCGTGTGGAGGTTCTCTCTGCCGGCTCTGCGCCAAAGGATTCAATTAATCCTGTTGCAATTGAAGCGATGGCTGAACTTGGCATTGATATTGCAAACAATGTTCCAAAGATTCTCACTCCAGAGGCAGTTCAAGCATCTGATGCAGTGATAACAATGGGCTGCGGAGATGCTTGCCCGTTTTATCCAGGCAAGCGCTATGAAGATTGGGTCTTAGAAGATCCAGCAGGTCAGGGAATTGAATCTGTGCGAGTAATTCGTGATGAAATCAAAAAGCGGGTGGAAACTCTGCTTGCTGAATTGCTTGCTTAAGAAAGTACGAATTTAGCGCCAGCTATTAGTAGTACAACGCCCAACGCCCGCTTCACACCCACTGATGAGAACCTCATGATTCCAAAGCGTGTGCCAATAAATGCTCCCAGTAATACTGCCACTAAAAACACAGGTAATTCACTTGGAAGCGAAGATGTTGATTGAAGATTGCCAAGTAAGCCAGCAGTTGAGTTTACAAAGATAAAGGCTGCAACAGTTCCGCTAGCTGCCTTCACGCTCACCCAACCTAACCAAATGATTAGGGGAGAGAGGAATATTCCGCCTCCTGTGCCAGTAATTCCAGAGAGCAAACCAACGCATGCGCCCATAAAGATTGCCAGAGGCTTATTCACTTCTCTATGAGTCTTATCAGTTTGTAATGCTTGAAGTAGAAAGCGCAGACCAGATAACAAAAGCAGCACACCAATTACTGGCCTATAAACATCTCCAGAGAGATTGATGCGCCCACCAATAAAGGCAGCTGGCACAGATCCAATAACCAGGAATAGAAAAAGAGTTTTATTGAAGAAATTACTTTTTATATAGCGGAGGGCCGTAAATGAAGAGACAAAAATGTTAAGAGCAAGAGCCGTTGGCCTAATCACTGCTGGGGGAAGATCAAAGAGAGTCATAATGGCTATATAGGCCGATGCTCCCGCATGGCCCACAGATGTGTAGAGAATTGCTCCTAGAAATAAACAGCCTGCGATAAGGAGCGTTTGTGCTTCAAGCACTATTGAACTGCTTTGACTATCTGTTCACTGAGCCATTGACGTAGTTCATAGGCTTCATCAACCATGAATCCATGACCAAAGAATCCATGAATAGTCCCCGGATATTCCTTCAATGTCACAGGAACGCCGGCCTTTTCTAGCGCAACTGCGTAGTTAGCGCCATCATCGCGCAGGACATCATGCTCTGCTAAGCCAATGATGGCTGGTGCAACATTTTTAAAGGTTGTAGCACGTGCTGGAACGGCATATTTATTGTTCTTCTGTGCCTCTGGAACATAGAGGTTCCAACACCACTGCATTCCAACACTCTCCAAACCAAAGCCGGTTTCGTGGGCAAGATAGGACTGTGATTGAAAATTAGTATCAAGACAAGGATAAATAAGCATTTGATAAGCAAGTTTGACATCTCCAGTGTCAGCAGCTTTTAGAGCAACTGCTGCAGCTAAATTGCCTCCAGCGCTATCGCCTCCCACGCCAATCTTTGTTGGATCAATTCCAAAGCGAGCAGCATTCTTTGCAACCCAAAGTAGGCCTGCATAGCAATCATCAAAAGGTATTGGGAATGGATGCTCTGGCGCTTTTTGGTAGTTGATTCCAATTACTACAAAGCCAGTCTCTGCTGCGATGTTGGTCATCTGCGCGGCATAGCGAAGCGTCCAACTAAAGATCCAACCGCCGCCATGAAAATAAATAAGTGCGGGTGCATTGGGTTTAACGTTTTTAGGACGATAAATCACTGCATGCAGATCTGCAGTGGGAGAAGTGAAATAGGTATGTTCTGTGTGAACATCATCAGAGAGAGGGCCGGCATACTTTAAGTAGTCAGCAGCATCTGCTCGAAGCTCTGCAAGAGTGGGATTGTCAGGCAAGACATTGTTAGTTGCTATGTATTCAAGATAAGCCTTGGTCTGAGGGGTCATGGTCATGGGCGCAAGGGTATTCCAACTCTTGGGTTGTGCGCTCTACACTTTCACTCATGCCTATCGCCCACCATGTTTACACCGCCGTTGACTGCGCCCACCCAGCATCTCTTGCCCGTTTCTATGCAGAGCTAACTGGTTGGGAAGTAGGAGAGTTAGAGGATTCTGAAGATAAAGTGGAATGGGTAGATTTATTCCATAACGGTGTGCGCATGATGGCCTTTCAAAAAGTTGCCAACTACATCCCACCCACTTGGCCAGAAGGCCCTATTCCCCAACAGCTTCACTTTGATTTCCATGTGAAAGATCTAGATACTGGTGAAAGCAAGATTTTGGCAATCGGTGCTAAGAGGCATCCTGTGCAACCAGGCACAAACTTTAGGGTCTATTTAGATCCAGAAGGCCATCCATTTTGTTTAGTCAAGAATCCCCAATAGCCTAACAAAACTCTCTTACTGTAGGGACTTACTCTCATATGCAAGAACTTCAGCATTTCTTAAGGTAAGCAAATACAACTAGGCTCCCTACATCCTGTAGCACAGCAAAGGCTAACTTAGGAGAATTAAAAGCTTGCCGACCTTACTTATTTATGAGAATTTTAAGTTCAAGTAAGGTTTTTAAGCTAAAAAGTTAGTAAATTGCCATGGATCTTCGAAATCATAAATTCGACCGTTATATCCTTTAAAGAGATCATTTCTAGTTGATATTGGATCCCAGTCAGATTGAAATGATACAAAGTTCCAGTATTTATCTGCATAAGCCAAAATCTCGCGCCATGGAAGATCATCTGGAACTAAGTAGCCCCTATTAGGATTGTGCATAGCCCAAGCTACAGCTGCATAAACAGCTGATCCAACTTGCACGGTGGTGGCAGATTGACCAGGAATGAGTTTTCGGGCTGAATGAATATCTAATAATGAACCAGTCCACCAACACTTATATTGGTGTCCCATTAGTAAAACCCCGAGCCGATCTTCGCCTTCAATAATTTCATCATTCATAATGCGTTGATTTGATGTGATATCCCATTGATTTTGCTCTAGCTCTCGCATTGAAGCAATTGCTGCATCACTTGGTCTATAGGCATAGTGAACAGTCGGGCGATAAATTGCTTCTCCATTTTCCCAAACAGTTAAATAATCAGAGATTGTGAAAGCCTCACCATGTCGCACGACCATTCCTGTATTTTCTTGAGATGGGACCCAAGATCGAACCCATGTCGTAGCACCTGGTTGCGCAATTCCAATCTGGTTTTTGGGTCCCTTAGGATGGGTAAAAGCTTTAGGGGGAAGATTTTTCTCATGTGTCCCCCATCCCAACTCCGCTGGTGCGATGCCTTCTTCAAAAAATCCTTCAACTGACCAAGTATTGACAAATTCATTAAGTTTTTTTGGCTTATCACTTATCTGCGTATCTAGCTCGGCTATATGAATAGTTTTAACACCGAGACATTTAGCAAGTTCTGGATAATTTTCTTGTGCCAATGCCACTGAGACTCCAGGCAAATCTGCGTTCTCAGAGATAGATTTTTCAGCAATCTCAACCAGAGCTTTTTTGGTCAGGCTTGAGACCAAACCTGGATTTGCTCCATGCTCAACGATGGCCGTTGGCCCACTATTTTTCCAAGTATCTGTGAGTTCTCTTAACTTCATATGACGGTAATAGAGTGTGCGCTCTTGTGGAGTGCGAGCGGCTGGATTTGAATTTGGATCCCAAAGCTCAAGTGAGGTGTTGAGGTAGAGCGTTCCATTGTTATGGGCCCATTCAATGATCTCATTTGCATCTATATTCCATGCAAGATCAAGTAGAAAGTCGCCTGCAGTAAGGTATTTTGAGAGAAATTGGGAGATATTGTCTTGAGTTAATTCATCAATAATGAAAGTTGCCCCTTGGGCAATTGATTCTTTAAATCTTTCTCGGGTGTCACGCTTATCAACTATTGTAATTTGGTGTGCTTGAACTTCATGTTTGATAAGAAGGGGAACTACAGTTTGAGCAACTGAGCCCCCACCTAACACTAAGACACGGTTTTTAAATACTTCTGCCAATTAGGTGCCCCTATCCTTAGGGACAAGAGGTCCCAGAGAGGAGACAATACTATCCAAGTGAGAGCAGTGACTAGATTCATTCCAGTCAGCCCTCGTTTGGTAAGTAGTTAGGTCCCCCACGGGTGGGATTTGGAGCCGCTGACTTTGAAAAATTTAATCTTTGATAGTGAAATCGAAAATCGCGTGTGTGCCAGGCAGATAGGTAAGCCTGGCACACAGGCGATTTAACGAGTTGTGTCTACTACCTTTACTTTATTTCGATTTGGCGAGGACGCTTTTCCTCTGGAACATCACGCTCGAGATCGACAATGAGGATCCCGTCCTTGAGTTCTGAACCTAGAACTTTGACATGATCGGCCAAAGCAAAGGTTTGACGGAATTGTCGTGCTGCAATTCCACGGTAGACATATGCATTTTCCTCAGAATCTTCGACAGCTTGCTTTGAACCCTCAATTGTTAATTGATTGTTATGAAGTTCAATGCCTAGCTCTGACTTTGAGAACCCAGCAACTGCCATTTCAATTTGGTAGCGGTCATCTGAGTACTGCTTAATGTTGTATGGAGGATATGAAGAGGTTCCACCCATCAACCTGTTCTGCATATCTTCCAAAAGTCGCCATTCACGATCAAATCCAACTGACCATGAGGCAAGATTTGGGAATAGGTTTGAGATAGAAGGGAAATTTGCTCCCTGTTTGTTTCTTACAAGTGTGTATGTCATTAGATTTCTCCTTTAGTTAGCGAGATACCTACAGACACTGGACCGTAGCAGTTGTGGGTCTGCCTATTGACCTCAGTGCCTTCGGTGAACCCCCATTTGGCAGGTTCGAGCGAGATAACGCAATACGGCTTTAATTTATTCCAAGCTCTGGAACTGGCTATGGCATAGATGTAAGCCGCAGGTGCCAATAGGTGAGTGTGAGGGTTTGGCCCCACGTCCTCTTAGAGCGAGCCTTCGTGGGATCTTCCATCTGGCTTATTACTTTTTCTTGCGGAGAAGTTTGCGCCCTAAGTACTGCATACGCACAACAAGTTTAGATGAGAAAGAAGCGCTCGTGCCATCAGGGATTATCGTTCTCTCGATAAAAGGCGGAGAATTCTTAATGGTTTTTTTAAAATTCTCCATGCTCAGGTCCTCTTTTAATGATTCAGATTTACTGTAAGAATCAAACTTTGAGATTTCAATGCCACCACAAAATGGACAGTTAGAGCTTGTATCAGAGACCCTTTTTTGACACTGCGGGTTTAGACAGAGAGCCACAAAACGATAGTAATGAATGTGATTTATAAAGTCTCTTTGAAACGAGCCTTCACAGGCAATCAACAGAAAGGGTCAATAATCCCAAAGGCGTAAAGGAGTAAATTTCGGGGCTTACTTTCGTAAGTGGGTGGTGAGGGACTCGAACCCCCGACCCGGTGATTAAGAGTCACCTGCTCTACCAACTGAGCTAACCACCCGAAGCATCCAGGCGCCGGAAACGCTTGAATGCAGGTGGAAACCTATCAGCAAGAGCAGCCTTGCTGCACGTTCCTGACACCGGCAAAATGGTCATATGAGTCACTGGGAAATAAGGATTGCCCTAGTCCTAACGCTCTTTCTGGCAGGGATTCCAGAATCCTCTAGCGCTGCGAGCCCAACTGTGAGCGATGTGATTGCAACGATGGCAGTTAAGGGCCGTGCTCCAAAGACTGGATACACACGAGCGCAGTTCGGTACTGCTTGGAAAGATGTGGATGGAAATAGCTGTGACACCCGCAATGACATATTAAAAAGAGATCTCATAGAAATTGTTTATAAAGATCGCTGCACGATTCTGAGCGGAATTCTGCCTGATCCATATTCAGGAGAAAGTATTGATTTTGTGCGCGGGGTTGGCACAAGTAACGCCGTGCAGATAGATCACGTTGTCGCTCTTTCAAATGCCTGGCAAACTGGAGCCTTCAAGTTAACTCTGGAAAAGCGCACCGCCTTTGCAAATGATCCACTTAATCTTTTAGCGGTCAAAGGATCTCTAAACTCACAAAAAGGTGATGGGGATGCAGCAACATGGTTGCCACCCAAGAAGAGTTATCGATGTGCCTATGTTGCTCGGCAAGTGGCAGTTAAAGACAAATATGGTTTGTGGTTAACGGCCCCTGAGAAGGCGGCCATTGTGAAGATTATTGCAACGTGTCCAAAACAGATTGTGCCAAGTAATTAACTTAGTGACCTGTTTTTAGTACGCGCTCGCGGGATCGTTCAATCTCAGCGTGGGCTTCTATGGCATTAACCCAGTTACCACCTGTAACACTCTTGCCAGGCTCGAGCGCTTTATAAACTTCAAAGAAGTGTTGGATTTCAGAGAGTTCAAACTCGGGCACATCGGTTATATCTTGTAAGGATGCCTTGCGAATATCTCCTGCTGCAACACAGAGTAATTTGTCATCTCCGCCAGCCTCATCGCTCATGTTAAACATGCCAATAGCTCTGCAAGAAACTACGCACCCAGGAAATGTTGGTTCATCAAGCATTACAAGGGCATCGAGTGGATCGCCATCAAGAGATAAAGTGTTTTTCACAAAGCCGTAGTCGTAGGGATAACGGGTAGAAGTGAAGAGCATGCGATCAAGACGTATCTCACCAGTTAAATGATCGACTTCGTATTTGTTACGGCTGCCAGCTGGAATTTCAATAATGACATCAAAAATCACTTTTTGCCCAGCTCTCTATTCGATTGAGTTAATAGTGGGGTGAGCGACGGGGCTCGAACCCGCGACATCTCGGACCACAACCGAGTGCTCTACCAGCTGAGCTACGCCCACCATGAGTGAGAAAGTCTACCGGTTACTGCTCATCACCTGGAACAAATACTGCGCTGCGGTAATACGCAAGTTCTGCAATTGAATCTTGAATATCGCCCAGAGCCCTGTGATTGCCCGTCTTTGCTGGGGCGTTGAAGTAGGCCTTGGGATACCAGCGCCTTGCTAACTCTTTTATCGATGAGACATCGATGGTGCGATAGTGCAGGTAGTCATTTAGACGTGGCATATCGCGGGCGATGAAAGAGCGATCAACAGAGACGGAGTTACCGGCCAAAGGCGATTTTCCTTCCAAAGTGTTTGCACTCTTTAGATATTTAATAATCAAATCTTCTGCCTCTGAGACTGAAACACCATTGGGAATTTCGGTGATTAATCCTGAGGTGGTGTGCATTTGAGTGACGTACTCATTCATTCCTGCTAACTGCTCGGCGCTTGCCTTTATTACGACATCAACGCCATCACCAATGACGTTTAACTGTGAGTCTGTTACAAGGACGGCGATTTCTACGAGGACATCTTTCTCTAAAGAAAGACCCGTCATCTCGCAATCGATCCAGATTAGGTTTGGTTGTTCGTTGGCCATGCGCGCCTGGCAGGAATCGAACCTGCGACAACCCGCTTAGAAGGCGGGTGCTCTATCCGACTGAGCTACAGGCGCCTGTAGGGGGTCGTGAATGCTAAGTCTACCGACACATAACGGTAAGGTTTCATCTCATGGCTGAGTTCATTTATACGATGAAGAAGGCGCGTAAAGCGCATGGTGACAAGGTCATCCTTGATGACGTCACGATTATGTTTTATCCAGGCGCAAAGATCGGCGTGGTAGGACCTAACGGTGCCGGTAAGTCCACAGTCTTGCAGATCATGGCTGGACTACAGCAACCTTCAAATGGCGAGGCATATTTAACTCCCGGTTACACCGTTGGAATCTTGCTTCAAGAGCCACAACTCAATGAATCTAAAAACGTTATCGATAACGTTAAAGAAGGTGTGGCAGAAACTGTTGCAATGCTAGATCGCTTTAATGCAATTAGCGATGAGATGTCTAGCCCAGATGCTGACTACGACAAGTTATTAGCTGAAATGGGTGAGCTGCAAGAACAACTCGATCACCGCAATGCCTGGGAGCTAGATTCACAGTTAGAACAGGCTATGGACGCACTTCGTTGCCCACCAGCAGATGCTGATGTTTCGGTTCTCTCCGGTGGTGAAAAGCGCCGTGTTGCACTGTGCAAGCTTCTCTTGCAAGCCCCAGATCTACTTCTTCTAGATGAGCCAACTAACCACCTTGATGCTGAATCGGTTTTGTGGCTAGAACAACATTTAAATAAATATGCTGGCGCAGTTGTTGCAATCACACACGATAGATACTTCTTGGACAACGTTGCACAGTGGATTCTAGAACTCGATAGAGGTCGTGCTTATCCGTATGAAGGTAACTACACCACCTACCTTGAAACAAAATCTGCGCGTTTAAAGATTGAGGGCCAAAAAGATGCCAAGCGCGCAAAGCGTTTAACGGAAGAACTTGAGTGGGTGCGCCAAAACGCTAAGGGTCGCCAAACTAAATCTAAAGCCCGTCTTGCTCGTTATGAAGAGATGGCAGCTGAAGCTGACAAAATGCGCAAACTCGACTTTGAAGAAATCCAGATTCCACCTGGACCACGTCTAGGTAACGTTGTTATTGAAGTTGAAAATCTGACTAAAGGCTTTGGCGATCGTGTTCTTATCGATGATCTTTCATTTACTTTGCCACGCAATGGAATTGTGGGAGTAATCGGGCCAAATGGCGCCGGTAAAACAACTTTGTTTAAGACTTTGCTGGGTCTTGAATCTCCAGATTCTGGAACAGTGAAGATTGGTGAAACTGTAAAGATTT
>Ga0222713_10001843_pt1 | contig 23238 bp, 22 predicted proteins | sample C33_649DmetaG_FD_165061 | JGI IMG/M metagenome (GOLD analysis project Ga0222713, IMG submission 165061) | Estuarine water microbial communities from San Francisco Bay, California, United States - C33_649D | ecosystem: Environmental > Aquatic > Marine > Unclassified | place: USA: California...
TGGACCATGAAATATCGAGTAATCAACTCGCAAGTGATCAATCTGGTTGGGACTGGGCAGGTATTCAGCTTAACGATGGCAATTCCATTATGTTCTACAGATTGAGACTAGCGGACGGCACTCAAGACAAGGACTCGGTAGTATATGTTTTAGATAAGGAAGGTCGGATTATCAAATCATCAAAGAATTTTAAAATAACAGCTTTGACAAGTTGGAAAAGCCCAAAGACAAAGGTACTGTACCCCTCAAAAATCGAGTTAAACATCGACAAGGAATCTTATATCTTTGAACCTACCCTAACAAATCAAGAACTTGTGTCGCAACGATCAGGCGGCATTTCTTATTGGGAGGGATCTTGTAGCGTCAGGAACCGTGAAGGAGCTTTGATTGGCAAAGCTTATTTAGAGTTAACAGGTTACATTAGAGTAAATTAATTCTTAGTATTTATGGATATTCAGGCTTTCACTAGTCGGAAATAATTCTGAAAAGATATCAATCCCTTTTTACCTTTACGAAGTCAGAGTCAATGGTTTTATAGATACCTTGTTTTAGTGTGAAGGGTGGAACGAAATTGTTAGTATCTACAGCAGAATTGAAAACTGTAGAAGCACAAAACTTTTTTACTCTAATAGAGCTAATAGGTAGTGAGATTCTTAAAACAGTCCCGATAAGATCTGCTAAATAACCCACAAATAGACCAATAAAATATGGGATCTTGAAGTTTATATTGGGCTTATTCCCAAGTCTAAGATGAATTACTTCTACTAATTCATTCATGGATAAATCAGGTTTATCTGTGTAGTTGTAAAGTCGAATACCTGGATTGACGTTTATACTAACATGAGAGATAAAAGCCGCTAGATTTTCAACATAGGCCATAGATTTTTTATTTTCCCCATTACCAATCATGATAAATTTTCCAGAATCTAAAGTTCTAATAAGATTGTACACGTTTCCACGATTGCCTGGGCCAAATACGACGGTAGGCCTAATGATGACAAGTTTTCTTTCTTCAGGGATTTCTTGTTGCCAAGATTCGAAAACCCTTTCAGCACTAGCTTTTGTAATACCATATTCATTGTATGGATTTAATACCGAGTTTTCATTATTAAGAGAGTCGGGAAAGCCGTAAACTGCAACTGAACTTATAAAGACAATATGCTTTATCTTTTTTTGTGAAGCTATTTTACAAATATTTTTAGCCCCAACGACATTGACCTCTTGATAAAGCGTTTGAGGTTTCACATCATCGTGATGGACAGCGGCTAAGTTAATGATGATGTCAGTACCATTCATAAATTCCAACAGAGAATCAGCCTTTCTTATGTCTGCATATTTATAGAGATCGTCATTTCTTGTGGTTTTTTGAATATCTAGGACATCGATGATGTGATTATCTTTTTTTAGAGTAGAAACTAGATAATTACCAATGAAGCCGGATCCACCGATAAGTGCTATTTTCATTAGATCCTCGCGCTAAGTATATTAAATAGAATACTAATCTATCTATGTTATCTAAATATTTCGTTAGTCTCTCAGACAGTAAATAATTTAATGATAACTAGTATTATATCTTACAGTTCGAGTGTGTACGATATTACTAGATAGCTATTTATGATCCTATTAAAGTGCGATTAAATTTAACACATAAATTCTTCTATGATCAATGGTATCTAACTTCGTACTTTTTTCAAATAGGTGTTAATGCAAAATTCCCCTCTCGTATCCGTTATAGTGCCAATCTACAATACGCCAATTGAATATTTAAAGCAGTGTGTTGATAGTTTAAAATCTCAGACACTTGATAACTTTGAGTGTATTCTTTCTGACAATAATTCTAATGATGAAGTTGGTAAGTACTGCGCTGAGCTAGTTGGTATCGATAAGCGATTCATCTACATTAAACACTTGGCGAATCTCGGTGCTGGAGAAGCAAGAAATAGAGGTATAAACATCTCGAGAGGTCATTATATTGCTCAATTAGATTCTGACGATATTGCAGATCCAAAAAGACTAAAAGAGCAATATCTTTTTTTAGAGGCCAATAAAGAAATACATGTTCTTGGGACTTTTGTAAAGGAATTCTCAGAAACTATTATGGAATTCCGCACTAACAGATATCCAGTTGATCATGTCGAAATAGCACGTGCGATACTGGTGTATAATCCTATAGTAAACCCATCGGCTATGTTCAGGCGCACAGCAATTGAAGTCGGGGGTGGATACGATCCAACGATGACTTACTGTGAAGATTGGGAACTTTATCTTCGATGGGTGAATCGCGGGTTAATTTTCCATAATTTAGAAACTCCTTTAACTTATTATCGAAATAACCATAACAAGCTTCGACCCCTAAAACATTGGCTGATGGCAATTAAGGCCCTAACGATTAATTTAAAAACAAACCATATTCTCACTCGTTGCTATGGCATTACACGATTAATAGTGTGGGCTTTTCTTCCAAGATTTATAAAAAAAATATGTTACAGAGAATTAAGGAATCTACAATTGGACATTCACTAAAGGGCACCGTTGGGAGCATAATGGAAATATGATCGTTACTAAGACGCCATTTAGGATAAGTTTTATTGGTGGTGGAAGCGACCTTCGATCTTATTACAAAGAAGAGGGCTTTGGCGCGGTCATTTCATCGTCAATCAACAAGTACATGTATGTAGTTGTAAATCAATCATTTGATTCAAAAATAAGAATGATGTATTCAAAATATGAGATTTGCAACTCAGCAAGCGAGGTCGAGAATCCGATTGCTAAATTTGCACTATCGAGATTGAATATTTCAAATGGAGTGGACATTGCATCGCTAGCTGATATCCCTAAAGGGACGGGGTTGGGCTCATCCAGTTCATATAGTGTTGGCTTAGTTAATGCTCTTAGCGCTTTTAATGGAAATAAGCTCGCAACCGAGTCTATTGCGCAGATTGCTTGCGAAATAGAAATTACAGATATGGCATCTCCAATAGGCAAGCAGGATCAATATTGTGCAGCATATGGGGGGCTCAATTATATTCAATTCAATGCGGACGAGACAGTTTGCGTTACGCCAATTATTCTCAGTGAGAATAACCTATCAGAATTGAATAGCAGGCTTTTACTTTTTTATACGGGCATCGATAGAGAAGCTAGTTCGGTTTTAGCGCACCTCCAGGAAAGTATGCTCAGAACGAGTAAGCGTGATATGGTAAAAAGGCTTGTCGATCTAACCGTCATCCTTAAACAAGACCTCTTATCTTCAAATATAGACAACATAGGTGAACTAATGAATGAGGGATGGCGCATCAAAAGAGAGCTGGCTAGGAATATTTCTAATGATTTGATAGATGATGCATATCAGACAGCGATTTCTTCTGGGGCTACTGGTGGCAAGCTTTTAGGAGCTGGAAATGGTGGATTCTTATTGGTCCTCGCCGAAAAGAAACATCATAAAAAGATCCTTGAAAATCTTTGGGCTTTAAGAAATGTCGATATTGCCTTATCTCTAAATGGCACTATGGTAATTAACCATGATTAATTTAGATGAAAATTACTGTTTCGATAAAGGGCCCTGTGGGTATTACGTTAACCATAAACGGTCTCATCAAAACATATCGCAGGAGAAGGGATGCATTTAAATCCGGTAGACTACTTTGAAAAGCATAAGACTATTTTCAACATGCTGGATATCGATGAAATTATTAGTGCGGTAGATCTAATTAACCATACTTCTCTATCGGGAGGTACGATTTTTACATGTGGAAATGGCGGAAGTGCTACGACTGCTTCGCATATGATTACAGATTGGAATAAAATGGTTTTTACCCATACAAATCGACAATTTAAGGGTATTTGCTTATGTGATAACGTTGGCCTATTGACTGCTTATGCAAATGACTTGTCTTATGAGGATGTCTTTGTTGGTCAATTGAGCTCACTTTATAAAGAAGGAGATCTTTTGTTAACCGTTAGTGGAAGTGGTAACTCGCCTAATACGATAAAGGCAGCAAACTTTGCTAATGAGAACGGAATGAAAACCTTATCTATCGTCGGTTTTGATGGCGGCTTGCTCAAGAAGATCAGTCAGCATTGTGTTCATGTTCCATCTTTTGATATGCAGATTTGCGAAGACATTCACCTAATGTTTAACCATTTAGTGATGAAAGACCTCTGTGGCCTGGATATAAAGAACTAGATTTCAATATTAACCAAGGGAGTCAGACTTTTTTATTCTTTTAGCCAAACCTGATAAGTATCCATATCAAGCGTTTTAGTGTGGTAATTGGAGGTAAATAGTCGATCATTAGAGCCTAGTGTCAGGCTGAACAAATTGAGAGGTCACAATAAACACTGAGATTTTTATATACTATCGGGGTACCAAATTGCCGTCATTTAACAAGTAAAGTTCCAAGGAGTGGTAGATGCCTAAAGCTTTGATAACTGGAGTAACGGGACAAGACGGATCATATTTAGCGAAATTTCTTCTAGAAAAAGGCTATGAAGTTCATGGCATTAAAAGAAGATCATCTTCGTTTAATACGGCTAGAATTGATGATATTTTCGAGAATAAAGACTTTTATGTTCACCATGGAGATATGACGGATTCCTCAAGCCTAATGAGCGTAATGCAGTCTGTCAAACCAGATGAAATTTACAATCTCGCTGCTCAGAGCCATGTTGCGGTTTCATTTGAGCAACCTGAATATACGGCTAACTCTGATGCTTTGGGAGTACTAAGATTGCTTGAGGGCATAAAAATATTAGGGCTTCATGAAAAAACAAAGTTTTATCAAGCTTCCACATCTGAGTTGTATGGAATGGTTAAACAAATCCCCCAAAACGAAGAAACTCCTTTTTACCCAAGAAGCCCTTATGGCGTTGCAAAATTATACGCATACTGGATCACTGTCAATTACCGAGAAGCATACAATTTATTTGCTTGCAATGGGATTCTATTCAACCACGAGTCTCCTGTTCGAGGCGAAACGTTCGTAACTAGAAAAATAACAAGGGGGCTTGCAAGAATCTCTTTAGGGATTCAGCCTTACATCACGATGGGGAACCTTGATGCTAAAAGAGACTGGGGGCATGCAAAAGATTTTGTAGAGGCACAATGGCTAATGCTCCAAGCCCCAAAACCAATAGATTATGTAATTGCTACAGGACAGCAATATAGCGTTCGTGAATTCATTCGAGCAGTTGCCGAACGTCTTGGTTTGTCGATAGACTGGAGGGGAACGGGAACTGAAGAAGTTGGAGTCTTAATTAAGACAGACAACATGCTTTGTTCCCACCTATTAGATACAGCAATTATACGTATAGATAAAAGATATTTTAGGCCTACAGAGGTTGATGCGCTTCTAGGTGATAGCACAAAAGCAAGGCGTGAGCTTGGCTGGAGCCCCAAAATTTCATTTAAGGAACTCGTTGACGAAATGACGGCAAAGGATTTAGATATTGCATACTCTAGTTTGGCCAAGAAATGACAACTAAAGTATTGCTTTGGGGCTCCACAGGTCTAGTCGGGAGAAATATTCAAGAACACCCTGCATGTGCAAAATATATATTTTTCTGCCCAAAAAGAAGTGAGGTCGATCTATTCGATATGAATCAGACTGTTTCTTATGTTCGCAGAATCAAGCCTGACATAATCATACATACAGCCGGTTTGGTGGGGGGTATCGCAGCAAACATTAACAATCCTATTTCCTTTTTTTTTGACAACACACAAATAGGGTTGAATGTTATTAAGTCATCTATTGATTGTGAAATTCCAAAACTTATCAACCTAGCTAGCTCCTGCATGTATAGGAGCGATAGTGAACATCCACTTCGCGAAGATCAATTATTTGAAGGACCCCTCGAACCTACAAATGAGGGCTACGCTCTCTCGAAGATATTGTCGACTAAATTTTGCCAATTTATTAGTCAGGAACGTGCTTCGTTAAATTATAAAACACTGATTCCGTGCAATCTTTACGGACGTTTTGATAAATTTGAACCAGGCAAATCGCATCTGATTCCTGCTATTATAGAAAAAATACATAAAGCCAAGATGCATGGGTCTAGCGAGACTGCTATTTGGGGAAGCGGCTTTGTAAAACGAGAATTCATGTACGCAGCGGATTTAGCAGATGCCATATATTATTGCATAGAGAATTACTGCGATACGCCAAGCATAATTAATATCGGCGCTGGCGAGGACCATACTGTTTTGGAATACTACCAATTGGTGGCTAGTGTTTTGGATTGGAATGGTGCTTTTTTACTCGATAAATCCAAGCCAGAGGGAATGCGTCGAAAGCTTTTGGATACAACGCTTCAGAAGAAGTGGGGATGGAAACCCAAAACTAATCTAGAAGCAGGAATTGCTTCAACGTATCAATATTTTTTGGAGACCCACAATGTCTTATAGATTCCCCCTAGCTACAACAACCTGGGATCACGAAGAAAGAGAGGCAATCAATAAGGTTTTGGATTCTGGAAATCTAACAATGGGTGAAAATGTAAAAGAATACGAACATGCATTTGCACAATATATAGGTAGCAAGTATTGTGTAATGGTTAATTCGGGATCCTCTGCCAATCTACTAATGGTCTATTCACTTTTATTCACGCATAATAAAGACTTTGAAATCCATCCTGGGGATGAGGTCATTGTTCCAGCAGTATCATGGCCGACAACTTACTATCCCATCAGTCAGTGTGGACTAAAGATGAAGTTTGTGGATATAGATTTAAGGACATTAAACTATGATTTGGATCATCTAGAATCTGCAGTTTCCGATAAGACTAGAATAATCTTTGCAGTTAACCTACTCGGAAATCCAAATAATTTTCTTCGTATAAATGAAATTATCGGAGATCGCCCAATTTTAATCCTCGAAGATAACTGCGAGTCTTTAGGTGCAGTATATGAAAATAAAAAAACGGGTAACTGGGGCCTAATGGGGAGTTATAGTTCTTACTTTTCTCACCACATCTCAACCATGGAGGGGGGGATGATAACCACAAATGATGAGGAGCTCTATCAGATCTTACTCTGTCTGAGGGCACATGGATGGACTAGAAATCTTCCTGAATACAATTTGATATGTGGACATAAAAAGCCCTCACTTTTTGATGAGTCATTCAGATTTGTGTTGCCTGGATTTAATCTGAGACCTCTAGAGATCAGTGGAGCCATCGGGCTTTGTCAGATCAAGAAGTTACCCTATTTAATTGAACAAAGAAGAAAGAATGGTTCATTATTCAAAGCAGAAATGCGAGATCATCCAGTAATACAAATACAAGATGAGATTGGAGAGAGCAGTTGGTTTGGATTTAGCTTAGTAATTCGACCGGGTCTAAAAATTGAACGATCTGATTTACTAAATAAATTAGAAAATGCAGGAATTGAGTGTAGGCCTATTGTGGCGGGTAATTTTGCGCGCAAGGAAGTGGCAAAATATTTAGAGCATACTATCTTTGGCGATCTTCCTAATGCAGACCATATGGATACTATGGGGTTATTCATCGGCAATCATCATTACCCAATTCCAGACGTTATTGAGAAAGTCTCAGGTTTTTATAAAGACCAATTATGATCTTGATCAGAACTCATGGCGGTCTTGGGAACCAGCTTTTTCAAATGTTCTTTGCTTTAGCGCTTGCAGATAAAACTCAAGATAATGATATTAAGGTTTTTCATCACTTACGCTACAAACACAGATTTGAACTTTCACCTATATTCGAGCGTTATAAAAAAGAAATCGGCCTGGATAGGCATAGTGTAATTTCATCTCTGCGTATCCCTAAAGTTCTAACAAGAATGCGTCTTTGGTCTTCGGGTTATATTCATGTAGGATCGTTGTATGTTTTAGATGACTATTTTCAGGACCTCAGACATTACACATGTTTCACCACAAAGAATTTAAAGTCATCTATGAAGACGATAAAATCGTTATTTGCAGATGAGCCGATTTCTAAAAAAGATAGTCTTTACCACTTGAGACTCAAGGACTTCTTCAGAAATGAATCAGAAGAGAAAAGTCATTTACTAGAGCGCATCAAAGATATGCATAATGGTTCAGACATCATCACAAACAATGATGGTCTATTTGAAAGACTAGTAGATTCGACGCTACTTGAACGGCGAAGTATTCGCCTGATAAAAACATCGCACGCCAAGGCTGAAGATATACTTCGTCTAATGATGAATTACCGAACCATTGATTCAAATGGGAGTACTCTCGCATTATGGGCTGCAGTACTGAGTGGTGCGAAACTTGATTCTGGTAATTTAGAATTAGATGCATTTATAAAATATATGAAAGATAATGCTGTTTGCTAAGACGGGTTGACAAAAACCTTATGCCACTGGGTGTATTCATAATGCCTACTAAATCAAATTAACTGAGCTTAAATCTGGACTACGTATGACAAAAATAAAAGTTATATTAGATTTCGCTAAGGCATTATTCGAACAATACGCCGATGCTATTTTTTTTATGTCGCTCCTGATCTCTTCACTTGGCCTAGCATATAATATTCTTTTAGCTAGAGCGTTAGGAATAGGTACTACTCTCGATTTATATTTATATTCGCTCGCATTACCTATGTATATTTCCGCTTTAATAGGTGGTTCAATTCAATACTGTCTAGGTCCTCAGTTTGTTATATTACTTTCTTCTGACTCTACAGATATTTTTCACAAGATTATTAGGACAATTATAGGTATTTTCTATGGATTCTTAGTTCTTGGACTAATAGCCGTACCATATCAGGTATTTGTATTGCCAACAAATGCTCACCAACTAGCAGGTCTCGATCTTTACTTACTTCTATCTATTAGTTGGTTTTCAGGATCAATCTTGATTCTAACAAACTGTACTGTCGCTATCCTCAATAGCAAACGTCGTTTCTTAAAAGCCTTATCTCTGTCGATATATCCTTATTTGCTACCTGCCATTCTTTTATTTGCTTTTGGCGGCAGAATATCTCCAATACTTTTAGCTTTAGTATCTTTAATTAGCTACTGTATTTCTTTAGCGGTCAGTATCCGCGATATCAGCAAACATATTAAATTCGAAAATCTTAAAAATATCACTGCTATAAGTAGAGAAACGGCAAATGCTCTAGCTAAGACGATGCCTACACTCCTTTGTTTTTCTTCTTTTGCAATCATAGATGCCTTTTGGGGTATCCGTATGAGTGAGGGGAGCTTGTCAATCTTGGCTTTGTGTCAGCGTGTTATTATCAGTGCCGGCAGTTTACTCATTACTTCACCGTTTGTTAAAGTTGTAACTGACATAATGACGATAAAGCATCATAATGATTTAAAGATTTATTTTAAGAGTCTTTTCACAAAGCTAGCATTAATGCTGTCCGCACTCATTCTTGCGATTTTTATATGCAAAGATCTTATTGCAACCCTTCTTATTAGGAATGATATTCCAAATATTCGAGCTAGATTTACTGAGACAATGGTTTATTTGCTGCCCGGAATGGGTTTTATGCTTCTATCAGCGGTTCTGACTAAAGCGCTTTATTGTTTTCCCGAGAATTCAATCAAATTATCTATTATGGGCTTAGGTTGGATGATCTTGTATTTTATATTGAGTATGATTCTTGTACCTCTCGATTCTATTGGCTCAGCAATTGCCTATTCAATTTCTTGGTTAATGTATTTATCCTTCTGTATTGTTCTGATTCGTAAACAGTTTAATTCGAGCAGGCAATCTCAGTGAAAATCGCTCTTAAATAATATGGAGATCTGCATACTTTCACCCTGTTATGATTCTTGGTTACCATTATATTTCCCTCTAACTGGTTAAACCTTCGGACAAATAAAGAATCTGCCCCTAAAAGAAACGAGAGTAATATGGACTTAGTTTATGTAATTATCTGTAATCTCATTCGTAGCCTATTGAATAAATATGAATAGTATTCTTATTTTCAGATCCGCTGGCCTCGGTGACTTTATTTTATCAACCCCTGCTTTGCGAAAGATTAGAGAAACTTTTTCGGATTCTAGAATTATTCTTCTAGCGGATTCTACGAGAAACTCCGTCATTAGAGATCGTATTAACAAATACGCTATAAATCATTCTAGTTATCCGTGGCTCGAGTTGGTTATACCTCATTTAGTGGATCAATCGCTAACCTTAGGCCCAAGCCTCCTTAACTTCTCACATTTGCTAAATCTACGAAAACAGTTTAGATCAGCTAGTATACAAAAAGTATTTCTGCTTTTAGAACCATGTACTCCTTATCTCGCTAGATTGAAAAAGATAGCTTTGCTAATTTTTTTAGTGGGTATCAAACCAATATATGGTTGGAGGTCCAAAGGATCTCTTCGGAGCAATAAGGCAAAACTAAAGGCTGCGGGGCTCCTCAAGCACCATGTTTGGGGTCCAATGGAGTCGCTTTTAGAGTTTGATCCTGCTCTTTCTTTTTCATCTGATGATATCAAGTTTGATCTTCGCCCACCCAAGGTGGCTTTAGAGTGGTCTGATGATTGGATTTCACATCACGTAAAAGTCGGTCAGAAACTAATAGCCATAGCCCCTGGATCAATACAACCTCACAAAAGATGGCCTTGCGAGTCCTACATACTTCTCATACAGCTTATTTTAAAGAAATACACGGATGCTATTTTGATCATTATTGGAACTCCACAAGATAAGGACCTTGGTGAGGAGATGCAATCTCTTGATTCTAGTCGAATATTTAATCTATGTGGAGTTTCAAACATCTTACAATCAGCAGCGCTTCTCAAGAAAACGGATATCTTAATAGCTAACGATGGTGGTGCAGCGCATCTCGGTGATGCAATGGGTACCCAAGTAATTTCTCTGATACCCGGAATTGAGTTTGAGGATTCTATAGAGCCATGGAACAATAAAAATAATTCTATAAGATTTCCTATAGCATGTGCACCATGCTACTCTTTCACCAGTTGTCCCTTGCTACACAATAAATGCATGACGGACATCTCCATAGAATCTGTCTCTGCAAAAATTGATACAATCTTTAGGCATCATAAAATGTAATAAAGATTTTTTAGCCTTAACAGATAATTGGATTTAATAGGAAAACTCTCCAAACTATATTCAGGATTCTGTATATATATCGCCGAAATAGATGATATAATAAATAATACTGACTTTGTCCAACCTTGAACTATACTCCATAAGTGATAATTAATGTTACAAGTATTAGCCCTCGCTGCCGATCATAATGGCGTAGATCAGAAAAGCGCCATCAAGGTGTACTTGGGTCAATTAGGCTACCGATGTGTAGATTTAGGGCCTTTTTCTAGCGACACAAAAGTTGATTATGTTGATTACGCCAAGCAACTAGGAATGACTGTTGCTTCGGGAGATGTAGACGCAGGAATCTTAATTTGTGGAACCGGTATTGGTATGAGTATTTCAGCCAATAAAATAAATGGGGTTCGAGCTGCCTTGGTACACAATAAAATAAGCGCACCTTTATCGCGAGAGCACAATGATTCTAATGTACTCTGTCTTGGATCATGGATTAATTCATTAGAGGATAATCTTGAAATAACTTCTTTGTGGCTAAACCAGGAATTTGGTGAATACCGGCACGTTAGACGTATTGAAAAAATAGATTCAAACAAGAAAGATAAAATAATATTTGCAAATGGTATTTTTGATTTGCTTCACTCAGGCCATATAGCATTATTGAGATTTGCAAAGAGTATTGGAGATAGATTAATTGTTGGAATTAATTCAGATCGATCAGCTGCAAAAGTTAAAAATGGTAAAGAGCCACTCAATCGAGAAAATGATCGTAAGGCTGTTTTAGAGGCTATTGGATTTGTTGATCAAGTCATTATCTATGATGATATTTCTCCTCTAAACCTAATCAATTCTTTGCAGCCCAATATAGTTGTAAAAGGCGGGGAGTGGACAGCTGATGAAATTCGCAGTAGGGATCGCATACCACAAGGAATTGATATTAAAATTTTTCCTCTTTTAGATGGCTACTCAACAAAACGCCTCATAGCTAAAGCTAATGAGGAGAGACTCTAGTGCTTGACCAACTAAGAAATGAAGTCTCTGCTTTACATCTTGAGTTGCCCAAAAATAATTTGGTATCTTGGACCAGTGGTAATATAAGTGCCTTAGACGAATCAACTCAATTAGTAGTCATCAAAGCAAGCGGAATTAAATATGACGATATTACCCCACATAATCTAGTAGTTGTTGATCTCATGGGTAACATTATTGAAGGGAACTTACGACCTTCGGTAGATTGCGCCTCGCATCTCTATATATATAGGCATATGCCCCACATACGAGGCATCGTTCATACCCACTCACCCTATGCCACCGCCTTTGCCATCCATGGAAAGGAAATACCCTGTCTAACAACGGCAATGGCAGATGAATTTGGGGGTAGCGTCCAATGCGCTCCTTATGCATCTGTTGGAAGTGAAGATATCGGCCGGTCAGTAGTTGACCATATTGGTAGTTCAACGGCGATCCTTTTGAAAAATCATGGAGTTTTCACTATTGGTAAGTCTCCTGAAAAAGCTGTCAAATCTGCCGTCATGGTGGAAGATGTTGCTAAAACAACCTTTTTAGCATTGCAATTAGGCATAGCAAATTCATTACCGGAAGATGAAATTAAAAGAGCACACCATGCATACATAAATCTATATGGACAAAAATGACATCACCAATCAAACATAAAAAAATAACCGTTATTGGTGACTCTATTGTTGATGTCTACGTCTACGGAACTGCTATTGGAAAGTCGGCAGAAACACCGACTATTGTAGCAAAAAGAAGTCGCAATGAAATATCTCTTGGGGGAGCATTTTTGCTTGTGCGGAATCTTCTTGAGATCGGAGCAAGCGTCAACTTCATTACCTTGGTTGGTAGTGATTCTGAATCTTCCTTTGTAGATGTCTTTGAACATCCTAGGCTGAAGAAGTTAATCATACGAGAAACAGGACGCAGAACAACATCCAAGAAACGATATTGGATTGATGGGTACAAACTACTTCAATTTGATGAGTTTGATAATACGCCAATAAAAAGTGATTCATACCTGCAGGCTCGGTCTTTTATAGAATCATCACTACAAGAGACTGAATTGTTTTTAGTATCCGATTACCGCCATGGATTAATGAGTGATGATCTCATTTTATTTTGTCTTCAAGAATCGAAGCGACAAAATATAGAGCTCTATATAGACTCTCAGGTTTCTCAATCCTCTTCTAATCACCTTGCCTATATGGGTTCGGATCTCTTTGTTTTGAATGAAAAGGAGGCTGCATCTATTTTGAGAACTAATAAACCATTAGACTCAAACGTTGTCTTCGAAGATTTATCAAAAATATTAAATTGCAGTAAAATTATAATTAAACTCGGTGAGCATGGAAGCATCGGCTTCATAAATGGAGCTGTTATCACAACACAGGCATTAAAATGTGATTCTATTGATACCTGTGGAGCTGGCGATGCTTTTTTTGCGATGTTGGCCATTAGCGATATAAAAGAACCAGAAAGAGCGCTAACTTTAGCCAACCGCTGGGCTGGTCTTGCTACAACTAGCCTCGGTGCTAATCCACCAGTACTTGAAGATTTTATAAAGAGAGATTTATATGAATAATCTACAAAAAGAATTCTATGGTCAAACGCTTAAGGATGTTGATCTGAGGAGCAGAATTGTTACGAAAACCTTTTCGTGGGGAAGTCACTCTTTATGCATAGATAGATCAGAGTTTTCCCTTCACAAATTCAACATTCAAGCTCAAGCTGTTCTTCCGTTAAGAAAATATAGCAAGGCTGTAACTTATTATTTGAGATCAGGGTGTGTATCGTTTCTGCTCTTTGATGAGAATGAAGTAAAAAGAGCAGCACTAGGAATCAATGATGTTTTAGATCTACCAGGAGATATCCCCCACGCTATTATCGGAAACGAGAACTCGGAGGTATTTCTATTTGGCCCCTCTACAGCAAATCTAAATCATTTAGATTTATCCGAGAATGGCCGTGATTTGAAGTCAATCGCCAATGATCATAAAACCATAACAACTCAGATAAGGCCTACTTCGGATTTCAGAGAGAAATATTGGGGCACGATAGAAACAATAGTCGATGGTGATATTGCTGGCAAGAAGATATCTATTCGACCAGGGGGGCAAAGCAGTTTGGAGTACCATCTTCGCAAGACGGAGGCCTACTATGTATCTTCAGGTAAAGTGCGGGTGGGACTAAGAATCGGAAGAGCCCAGAATATCAACATAGACCTCGAACAGGGTGATGTATTCCAGGTACTCCCAGGAACAATGCATATGCGTATAGGTATAGAGCATTGTGAGATTATTGAGATATCGACCAAGGACTCTGATAGTGATTCACGATTAGTTGAAGACGGAAAAAGCTATATCCACATCGTAGAATAGACAACCAAACCGAGGTGTTTCATGAAATTATTTTTAGATTCTGCAAACCTGATTGAAATTGAAGATTGTCTGCAAAAGGGGGTTCTCAGCGGAATTACCACCAATCCTTCAATACTTGCCAAAGAGCCTAAAACAGACTTTATCGGCCACATAAGAAAGATAGTAGAACTATGTAATAAACATAATCAGAAGATTCCTCTTAGCGTTGAGGTTTTCACCGATAATCCGAAAGAAATGCTGAAGCAGTCTCTTGAATTATTCGAAGGAATTCAATACGAGCAGTTAAATATCAAGATACCCATTGGATGGGAAGAACTTGGGATTATTTATGAGCTTTCAAAGAAAGGCATCAAAACTAATTGCACATGCTTATTCACCGAAGGGCAAGTCATCACTGCGTCAAACGCAGGGGCATCTTACGTATCTATATTTTATGGTCGACTGAGAGATATAGGTGGAGACCCTATTAATGTTATTTCAAATACTAGAGACATACTTGATATGCGAGGTTCCGATTCCGAAATAATTGTAGGAAGTATTAGGCATGAATCTGAAATAACTTCTTCTTTTACCTCGGGTGCCCACATAGTAACAGCTAGCGCTACACTCATTAAGAAGCTAACTATACATCCTCAAACTCAAAAGTCAGTAGAGGGTTTTCTTAAGGATTTCTCAGCATGGATCAAATGATACCAAAAAAAATATTTTTCGATATAGATGGGGTTATTTGTGAAACGACAGAAAGAGACTATCCAACGTCAGTCCCAAATTATGAGCTAATTAATTTGATCAACGAGCTTTACAATCAAGGCCACATCATAACTCTTTACACAGCACGATTCATGGGCAGATCTAATGGAAATGAAGTTATGGCTAAAGAATTAGGCTATCAGTTTACTTTAGATCAAATGAGAAGTTGGAAAGTTAAGTTTCACCACTTAGTTTTGGGGAAACCAGTTTATGATATTTTTGTTGATGATAGGGCAATTGGTTTTCAAGGGGACATAATTAAACTTAAAAAAGAATTGAGTGATCGATTAGTTACTTAACCATTAAGCACTTTGTTAAGTAGCTGCCTATATATGTCCTGGCTTAAAGAATTTGATTTTAGGAGATAAGTCCAGCTATAGATGCTGACATGAAATTAGCTAGCGTTCCAGCAATCATAGCTCTTAGACCTAAGCGTGCAAGGTCACCCCTACGCTCCGGAATGAGTGCTCCTATCCCCCCAAGCTGAATGGCAATAGAGCTAAAATTAGCAAACCCACATAGAGCGAAGGTAGCGATCATCCGGCCTTGCTCAGTAAGCATATTAATGGGAATTTGACCAAGATCACTAAATGCAACAAACTCATTGATAACCATTCTTTTCCCCAAAAGACTTCCAATTTGGCCTGCATCTTCTATTGGAACGCCCATTAAGATTGCCACTGGCTTAAATATGATCCCGAGAAATGCTTCGAGACTCCAGCTTGAATTAATCCCTCCTAACATACCGTTGACCATGGCTACAAGAGCGATAAAAGCGATCAACATTACCGCAACATTAAAGGCCAGCTGTCCTCCATCATAAGCCCCGCGTGCGGCAGCATCTAAAATATTGACATCCTGGTTCTCAACTATAATTTGAATATCTGCATCTGTTTCAGGAATTCCAGTTTCGGGTTCCATGATCTTAGCCATCATGATGGCACCGGGCGCCGTCATAATTACTGCGGTGAGGAGGTGCACCACATCAACTTTGGCTATTTGTACATAAGCCACCATAATGGCTCCACTCACATGCGCCATGCCTGCCGTCATAATGACCATCAATTCACTTCGAGTAAGTTTCGATAAAAATGGGCGGATGGTCAACGGTGCTTCAGTTTGACCCATTAGTATACTGGCAGCAACATTCACGCTCTCGGCACCGCTCACCTTCAGAAATCTCCCCATACTTCGTGCCGCAACTCCCACTACCCACTGCATAATACCTAAGTAATAGAAAACGGCAAAGATACTTGCAACAAAAATAATGACGGGTAAAACTGTAAATGCAAAAATAGCAAATGCAGGAGGCTGGAGGGGTCCAAAAACAAAGGCAGATCCCTCAGCGGCATACGAGGTCAGACCCTCAACGATTCCGCGCATTTTATCAAAAGCAGTACCAATAAGATTGCCTCGAACGAGGCCTATAAAGATAATGGGTAACAATAGTCTTCTAACGAATAACTTGTTGAGATTTCGGTTAGTTAATCTCTTGTACAGGACCGGAGCAAACATAAGCCCCAGGATGGCCCACCCCATCCCTCTAGGAAAAGGAATACTAGACAAGCGGGAAGCAAGCCATTCACCTTTCAGAATTAGAATGGCAAATATCCATTGAAGACCCAGTCCCCATCTCACCGTTTTCCAATCAATACGGTTTTTATCTCTCGACATCAGATAGCCAAGACCAATAAAAGCCAAGATTCCAAGAATACCTATCTTGTCCATATCAAAGTCTCCAGTCTTATGTGAACGAATAAGACTTAGTCTAGATTTGATTGGATAAATCTAAAACAAATAAATAGGGTTTTAAGATATTTTCAAGTTGAATTTGCTCCAAGACCCTTGAGTTTGCTGTCTTTATGATGAAATGAACCTTTGTTTTCAGAAGTTATGGGAATGAATAAGGAAGATTGAATATTTTACGAATAAGCTACCTAATGCCCTAGAGATGAGTAGCCATCTTGGGTGTGGAATTAGAGATTAGGATCTTAATAATTTTCATCCAAATGAAAGCTGCGATTGTTCCGTTAAGAGTTCCTTGCAGGGATTCAGAACTCCATATAATAAGAGGGAAGAAAATACATGCAGTAAAAATGGAATGGTTACTTATGGCGGTATCTTGGATTAGCTTTTCAAAACGGCTGCAAATCAATCCAATCGAGGCCATTACGATGAGAACACCTATAATGCCAAAGTTCCAGTATCCGTCTCCAACAATAGTTGCAGATATACCACCGTTTGCTTGGGAGTAAAAAATCTCAGCAAAGCGGACGCCTTGGGGGGTTGGTTTTAGGGGCCAAATGGCACCCGGAATAACTATAGTTAGGGCCTCATAAAGAGCTGGAAAGAAGTACGTATGGGGAACTCCACTTTGAATTTTAGTCACTACCATCGCCAGCACATCAGATCCCGAAGATCGTACGAGAGATTGATAAACCATAAGATCAAAGTTTGCCATAAGAAAGTTGTTCACTTCATAGAAATCGTTCTTGTAGCCAGTAATTCCATTGAGGAATCTTTGTGTAGTCGTCCATACAAATAGTAGGCCAACAATGGTAGCAGAAAGTAGAAAATATTTCGTCTTAATAGGTTCAGTGAAGCGGTGATAAAAAAATAAAAAGTATAAGATTACAACTATCATAGATCCTCTAAAATCAGTTAGGACCGAAGGTATAATAGCTACTATTAAAAGGGTCAACATCAACATTAGGAAGTGTTTTCGGGGATATTTATCTCTACTATGTATGGCTAATAGTAAACAAGCCATTGGAACTAAGGTAGTGCCTGGGAAAATTAGCCAGCCTTGGCCGATCATCCCCCCAGTTTTCCAAGATCCACGGTTTTCAATGAATGTGGTGAGACCTCCATTCAGATAGATCATGTAAGAGAAGGCTATGTAGCCTAATGGAATCATTGAAAAACAAACAATCTTCAATCTCTTATCAGACCAATTCACTTTTGTTCTTGAGGAGTTCTTAAAGATTTCATTACCGATCTTATATAAAAGTAAGAATGTACACTGTGCTACAACAATCAGAATAAAAAGATAATGTAGAAATCCCATAGATGTATTTGGATTTATAAAGAAAAAAGACTGGTCCAGATATATAACAAAAATAAAGTTCAGAGGAAGTTGTATAAAGAAGTACAAATGAAATAAGTAACTTGCACTAAAAAGAATGTTATTTCTATAGGCATAAATCGTATGACCTATTAGAAGAATAAATGTTAATAAAGATAGAAAGAGATTCATAACAAAGAATCTCTAGTATGATTAGATCTTTGATTCAGAAGGAATACGTGGAGATGAATCATATCGGTGTATATAGGAGTCAAATACTGAGAATATACCGATTATCTAGTTTTATAAAAACCGAAGAGTCAATACATATCATGTCGCAATCTCCAGTCAGTTAAGTAATGATCTGATTTAGTTTAGATTGGTTTTGTCTAATCCAACCATAGCTAGATAAATTTATGGTACTTTCGAATAGAGCTTGATGAAATCCCTTGAAATTCTAGGGTCCGATGAAATTAGTTTTGAATCTTGAAACTCGGAAGAGTTCAATTCTAGGCTCTCCCCAAAGAGCGCAATATTACTATTGATGTAGGTAATGAATTCATCTTGTCGGCCTTGAACGTAGCGACGAAAAGGCTGCGCAAGAAAACCCAGCAGTACATTATCTAATTTTGTCCATGTGTCTAACTGAGTTTTAAATCCCTGATTGGTCTCCCAATAACGATAAGAAGTGATCATCTGGGCGCTAACTGCCGGAGCAAAAGGTTTAAGTCTTCCCGCCTCAGCCTTCCCTTGTACCCAATAGATGCGGTGACCTGGTACTGAATAAAGTAAAACTAAACGGCCAGTGAGTCCCTTAGTGTCGTCAATAAAAAAAGTATTAGGCGTTTCTTCAAAAGCATAAAAGGACGGAGTAAACTGGCAGTGTCTCCACATGGCCGCGCTCATTCTTGGATTATCAAAGAGTATTTCCATGGAGGAAAGCTTGGCTTTTTTCGGCGCTGTTGAGGTTTGAAATTGAAAATCAGATCGTTCGACAATTGCTATAACCTGAGTTCGATAGACATCTGGGATCAAATCCACAGGAAAATATTGTTTTTTTTGCGCAGTCAAGAGTGGTGCTATCATTACAGAAACCAGAAAATATATTGCATAATCTTTTAATAAAGGCCATGGGTGATGTGTACGGATAGGAAAGGAAAATATCATATAAGGGTTCTTTCTCTTTACACTTTAGTATATGTCTCCATCTCTTACCTACGACTTTGTTCCATTACCTCAAGGCCTAAGTCACTTTGGCAATGTTTCCATTCCGGGAAGTAAGTCTTCAACATTAAGAGCTCTGCTACTCGGCTCACAATGTAAGGCGGTCACTCGGATTCAAAATGTACTGAGATCAGATGATACTGCTGTGATGCTTTCAGCACTAGAGCATCTAGGTGCCTCCATTAAATTCTTAGACGAAACCAATTTGACCATCTCTGGCCCACTTGTTTATTCTCAAGAAGAGAGGGGGATTGATCTAGGTGAATCCGGTCTATCGTTGAGACTCCTTTTGGTTCATCTATCTCTTTTCGGTAAAGCCCCTGTTCGGTTTCATGGCCAGGGGCGCCTCTTGGATCGACCTCTGAAAGGATTGATCGATACTCTGCGTCTTTTAGGAGTTTCGGTTCTTCAAGAGCCCCAAAGCATTAGAGTGCTTCCCTGTAAACTCCCAAATAAACCCCAAGAGCTCTCAATTGACCCTTCGGTATCGAGTCAATGGGTTAGTGCCTTGGCACTAGCTCTTGCTCATCATCCATTTGGTGGAACGATCAATTTTACAAAATCGATTGTCTCAAGGTCCTATCTAGATCTGACTTCATATTGGTTAAATATATTTGGCTGTGTTCAATCAGTAGAACCAAATCAGTGGGTAATTCCGGGAGGTTTAACTTCCCCTAGAGACTGTATGATTGAAGGAGATTGGAGTAGTGCAGCAGTATTTATATTGGCGAGTGCGACTCAGGGGCTTCCAATTTGCATAAAGGGGTTGAATAAAGAAGCACCTCAAGGGGATCGATTTCTACTCGATATTTTATTAAGATCTTCCGTAAAACATCAGTGGAAGAAGAGTGATTTATATATTGAGGGAAAAATTAAAACTGGCATCTATGAAGATCTATCCCCTTGCCCAGATTTAGCTCCAGTTCTTGCCGCTGCCTGTGTCTTGGGGACTGAAAAAAGCCATTTGAAGGGGCTTCAAACACTCAAAGAAAAAGAAAGTGATCGTTTTCAAAAAATCCAAGACTTAATTCATTGGTTAGGCGGAACTTTCGAGATTAAATCTCACTCTGAGATCATTATTCATCCTAGAATCTCTGAAAAAAAACCTCTGACGGCTTTTGACCCCAGCGGAGATCATAGAATGGCTTTCGCAGCTGCGCTTGGAGCACTTAAAACTGGGGGTCCTATTTTAAATGCTACCTGTGTCAACAAGACCTTTCCAAATTTTTGGGTAGAGTGGTCTAAGATGGTTGGGAAATTTACATAATAAATTCGATTAATCAATAGCCTCTTGCTTGATAGGAAGTCCAACCTGGTTTGAAGTCTACTTGCCATTCAGTTTTTTTCTTCTTCATGCTGACAATACTTGTGGCGGCACTTGGTAAGAAACGATCATCCAGCGGAACACCACCCCAACCAATGAGAATTCGATCCTCGTCCAGAGGTTGAATAGAGCCCATTGATAAGCGCCTTTTGCCATACGGCTCAAGGTATTCAAACAAGAATCTACAATTATTGGGGTCTTTCATGTCAAACGTGTAGACGACAGCCCTTGAGGGGAGATCTGGCGACATGTTGGCATTGTCATATAGATACAATCTATTTTTATAAACATATGCATCATGCTGGTGTGAAAATCCACCTCTCGGATCGCCAACTACACGATTTTTGGTGAAACGACTATGGGGGCCTCCTAGCGACCAAACAATTAGGCCTGTTTTCACTTCAATAATGAAAAGTGCATCCAGATGTCTGGCAGAAACAAGTATAAACTTTTCATTATCTAAATATTGGATGGAGTTAGCATGAATAAAATCTACTAGATTAATATAACTATCAAATAATTTAAATGTTCTATGAGGTAAATGAAATTTTATATGTACCAAGCGCTCATATATATCTATCCCCAATATATTTAGTGCGAGTTCGCTATATTTTTTCCTAAGTCTGCTAAGTATTTCATACCAAGGTAACTGTTCTTTAGTCTTAGTTAAGTAGTTGGGTTCTTTGACATAATTCTCCTTAGAAATGTGTCTGCGACTATCCCAAGACCATAAGACGCGACCTTCGCTGTTGACCCGCTTCAAACCCAGATGAACAGAACGATCTTTTGTGTCATCTAAATACTCGATGAAAGTGAATGTCCCATCTTCATGCACGACAGAATCGTGCATATCGAGATCCTTGCTAACTTTTATTTCCTTACCGTCATATCTGACTTTTTGCTCTCCCGAGACTTTATCAATATTGAAATATAAATACTTAGAACCATATTTCTCGATGGTAATAGGTGATTTAATATCAAGATTAACTATTGAAGGTAAGTTGCCAGGGTTTAATTCTAGACCATAACTTTTCATTGGTGCAACGAAGTTAGTCGACCTATAGGTATGCTCTAAGCTAGGTGTTAATAGAATAGTTTCTTTAGCTTTACCTGAGATGGAGTGAATCGCTAAAGCAGGATCAGTTACGTTCGGAGATTCTTTTTTCGTTGACCAATAGAACATGGTGAATGTAAAAAAAATACTAAGCACAATACATAACTTTAGCGAGATTCTCATTCTTGATATTTTATCAATAATATTGTCTTCATATGCAATAAAATATAAATAACTCGGGTTATATTTTTGGCTATTGTTCTTTAAAAAAATTCCACGCGCTCTGGCACATAGCTGCAATGTTTCGATGAGGCGCCCAGCAGAGTTGATTCTTTGCGTATTCATTCGAAGTATAGAGTGCTTCGATATCACCCGAACGCCTTGTAAGGAAATTAAAGGGGATCTCGATAAAGTTTACCGTTTTAAAACAATGAACCATCTCTAGAACGCTTGCTCCTTGCGAAGAGCCAATATTAAAAAGATTGAATCTTTGGTTTTTTCCGATGAGATTTAAAGCCCCTAAATGGGCTTCCGCAAGATCTTCAATATGAACATAATCACGAATAGCTGTTCCGTCAGGCGTCGCATAATCATTCCCGTAAATATCTAAGGCCGATCTTTCGCCTGAAGCCACTTGGCAGAGGATTGGCATGAGATTATTAGGAATTCCTTTAGGATTTTCACCAATAAGTCCTGAGTGATGAGCTCCCACCGGATTGAAATACCGCAAGACTACCGTGCTCCACTTTGCGTTTTTTTCTGTTAGATCTTTCAAAATTAACTCGCTCTCAAGTTTGGTTTTTCCATAGGGGCTTTGGGGATTTACAGGTGCGTCTTCAGTGATGGGAAGCGCTGTAGGATGTCCATAGACATTGGCACTCCCGCTAAAAATGATCTTATGGACACCGACCTCCTGCATCGCCTGCGTCAAGGACCTCAGGCCTCCCACATTCACCGAATCATATAGATCTGGTGCAACCATAGACTCTGAAATGGATTTGAGCCCTGCGCAATGCAGCACGACATCAGCTTTGCTACTCTTTAGGGAATTCAATACAAGCACTTCGTCACGAATATCCCCTTCGATGAGAGAAATAAAATTTTTGCTCAAAGCCTGAAGTCGATCAACGACATCTGGCTTGCTATTGTGGAGATTGTCATAGAGTGTGACCTGATGACCGTGTTCCAGAAAAAGAGCGGCACAATGACTCCCGATATAACCCGTCCCTCCCGTGATAAAGATCCGCATCATTGCACCCTAAACTAGGGAATGACCCGACAAGTGGAACATATCAGAACAGATTCATATTTTTTCAAGCGCTTTTGATCTTCTCGCTTAGCGCTACGCCAAATCATAAACCATAGGCCTGTCACTGCCAGAATGATTGAATAATCACGCATCAAAG
>Ga0222713_10001844_pt1 | contig 23224 bp, 22 predicted proteins | sample C33_649DmetaG_FD_165061 | JGI IMG/M metagenome (GOLD analysis project Ga0222713, IMG submission 165061) | Estuarine water microbial communities from San Francisco Bay, California, United States - C33_649D | ecosystem: Environmental > Aquatic > Marine > Unclassified | place: USA: California...
ATAAATTCTTCTACCGTATCACAGGTCACTTGCTTTTCTGATCCTTCACTAGAATACAGATACACTGTACGCTTGATAGGGTCCACAACGCAGCGTGAGAGGTACTCGTCTTGCATTCGGTCGTCCGTTGATTACCCAAGTATCATAGCACGGTCAAGGGTCAGTGTCAACCCCTTTCTCCATTGATAACATATTCTCTATTATCTCCAGGATAATCATTCGGGGTAGAACCAAGATACTCTGGAATGTTTTTACTCACATCCTTTCTTTCTCCATAAACAACATAAGAACAATTAATTGGACCTCCCAAATTATTCTTAATAATAATTCTTTGACCCCACTCAATTTTTTCGACAAAAAGTTCCTGATAGACACCAATAGAAGTTAGAGTAACACCAATCGTTTCTGCATCAACAAGATTTTTCCAATATTCTGGAAGTTCAATAACGTTGCTTTCTACTAATTTTCCTCGCAAATATACTTCTGCATCGGGTCCCTCAAGACAAATGTATCTCAATCTATAATTTTGTTTTGTTGGATGTGGAATATCGAATGATTTTTTACTAGAAATTTGACTATAGATATCTGTAATTGTTGTTCCAGTAATGTTGCCATTAACTTCTAAATTCCTACCAATGTAAACATCCCTGCTAAAATTAGTTTGATCGGCCTCTACATTAAAGGTTGGAATTGGACCACTGTTTCTTTCCAATGTAACTGTAGCAGTGCTACTACCATTCAAGTGCATGTAAACATAATCTGATGGAGACTCTACGGTGTTCACCAAAACCATAGAGACATCGTTGAGATTAAAGTATCCATCAAAAGGATCTAATGAAAAATCATCATTATCTCTATACTCAATACCAACTCCAGGACCGGTAAAGGTACCATATCTTCTAAAGGTAAATGCCATTACGAATCAATCTCCGTTACTAACTGAGGTACGTCTTTTCTTGTTCCAAAAATATGATAAAAACAATTCACAGGAATTCCTGGTTTTGCCTGAAGATAAACTTTATTATCTCCAATTCTTTTTACGATAATATCTTGATGAGCTCCAATTGGAGTTAAAGATACTGTAATTGTACTTTCGTCTACCAAATTTGTCCAATATTCGGGAAGTTCAATCTCAGTCTTATTCAACAACCTTCCGCGAACGTAAACACCATTTTCGGGTCCTTCTAAACAAGTATGAACTAATTGCTTTCCTTGTTTGGTTGGATGAGGAATTACAAAGTTTTTAATAGCAGCTTGAAGAACTGTAGTTCTCACAACCTTTGCTTCAATATATGTTGATTTTAAAAGTAAATCAACTCTTACAAAACTTTGAAATCTTGAATATAATCTTGACCATAGAGAATAAAGTGGATTTGATTTTGCATCAGGATTTGTAAGAGGACCCAACATCAAAGTTGCTTTTGTTGTATTATGTGCTCCCGCTTCTCCTGCCTGAAGAGGACCCTCAACAAAAGCAGAACCATTAATTTTATTTTTCCCAACTCCAAGTGCTTTTGGTACTCCAGCACCAACCATCATTTGCCCACCAATTGCATTATCATCCATTAAAAATGCCATAATCTTCTCTCCTATTTCGTGTTTTGTTTTTGAATGGTTCTTCCACCAGTCTTTGAATCTTTATTACATACAGCATCACTTACTCCACGAATCAGTGGTGCATACATTTTCATAACAGAATTTGCCACAATTTCAGCAGTTCCAGGTGTTGCTAACTTATATAAAGATGAAGCATTGACTAAAAACTTTTTAGAATCAAGTGAAATATTTTCACTTGCATTAATTCTAACGTTTCCCTTAGACCCACCTTCACCGATGGCAACTATCTCAACATCGGTTCCCTGAAGTCTAAGTTTCCCATTTGATGCAACAATAGTTATATTTCCGTTCCAAGAGTGAATGAATAGAGTATCCTCTGCTTCACTCTTGTCAACACCAGATTCTATTGATATGCGACCAGGAGCTGTAATTTGCGTGCTCCCTTTTCTTGGACCATCTTTATCAAGAACAACAGCATGTCTTGCATCAGATGCTTGAAGCATCACATCGGCGGTTACATCACCTTGCTTATGAATATATCCAAATTGCAATGCCCCATGGTCATTACCGTAAGTCAGTGCAGTGTAATTTTGTTTTGCAGTATTATTTTTAGAAATATTATCTGCAAGAAGTTCTTCCCTACCCGCCTTAGGTTTAGATCCAAGTTTTGTATTATTACTATTATGAGCAGTTGCCATTAGTATTGAATATTCAATATCATACTATTTAATAACTTTGTCATTGCTCGCTTGTAGATTCGGGAGTTCCTGGAATATTAAGTCTTGGGTCATTACTACGAACATCAGTGCCAGACCTTTGAATAGCACTTGGAGGAGTAGTGACCTGAGCAGTGATGCTCTCCTGAAGAGTTGCATAGACTCTTGTTTGGGGTCCAGCAGTCTTATAGTATCCCGCAAATGGAATACCCTCATCATAGTAAACAGCACCATAATATGCTCTTCCGTCAACGTAACCAGTTTGCTTAAGACCAACAAGGTCTGTAACTTGCACAAGTTTTTCTGGGGGAAGTAAAGGATCTCTCACAACACGGAATACTGGTCTAAACGAAGCATTAATGCCAGTTAATGATGGCATTGATATTTCTGGGTAAACATTAAATCCAACACCAGGATTTAAAACTTTCACCGATTTAATTTTTCCAAATGCATCACAATCATACGAAAGTTCAGCTCCATTATTTGGAATTATTTGAAGTTGGTCTTCACCACATCGGTAGTTAATTCCGGGGTTCTCCACAATTACCTCATCCAAAACAAGAGTCACTGGATATCCAGGACCCTGTTCTAATGGTGGCAAATATCCATTTCCAGGATCTGCAACAATTACTTTATCAACAACTCCTCTACCACCAATTTTTTTAGCACAAGGTGGAGGAATAAGTATTGCAGATATTCCCATTGGATTATTAGTCCAAGATGTTTTATTGTCAGAGAATACTACATCTCTACTAATAAAAAGAGCGACACCCATTGGGTTAGTTGTAAATACAGATTCATCTTTTCCACCTTTTTCTGTCTTAAAATTCTCCAATTCAATTACAATATCATACTTTCCGGGTGTGGCATTAAAAGTATATTGAATTTTCTCTCCAACAAAATCAGTTGTTTTAAATATTTCTCTTCCACCAACCTTTAGAACTGCACTATTGTCTGATTGGAAATTAAATTTATAAGTTCCCGCATAAGGAAAATCGACATTTGACCAAGTTAGAGTAAATTTACCAATGTTTTCAGAGACTTGAGGAGAAACTGAAAATTCATTCATGTATTTACTCCACCTCTTATCCACATAACCAAACAAAGAGGGCCCAGAATAACTTACGCCATTCTTCGTTACACTCTGCGAAGTTTTTGGTGCTGGAGAAGACGATCCTTTTACATTTCCAATAGTAATCTTAATGTTCTGGTCGTCTCCATCAGCATCTCTAATACCAAGAGTATTTTGTCCATTCAAAATAGGTCCTCTTGAAGCTGGCCCAGCACCTATAATTTGAATTGGACCATACTTTTTGCCTCCAGTAAACTTCCCAGATCCTTTATCACTATCATTTTGTTTACTAGGATCTCTTTTCAATCTTACGCTACCATCATCTGCAGGAATAACCACCTCTTTTGCTGCCATTCCAGCAGTAGAAGGATTATCATCTACGTCCATTGAGAATGTAATCTCTCCGGAACCAGATCCATCAACTTGAAGATAAAAACTTGCACCTTGTTGAATAAATTTTGGTTTTAAATTGGCAGAAGGTTGTTGAGTAGAAGGAGATCTCCAATCTTGAGTACTAAAAATTTTTGTATCAATTACAGAACTGGTTTCTTGTGGAGTATTCTCTAGTTCAATTGAAATGGTATGAAGACCTTTTTCCAAAAATACTTTTTGAGATTTGACTCTATCAACCAATCCTTCTTTAACCCACTTCTGATCACCCGAAGTAGTTACATCAAAAGCTATTTTTCCATCAACATAAATTCTAGCAGTGTTATCCCTTTGAACTTGGAATTTGTAGAATCCCCTATAAGGAACATCCAATTTCCAAGAATTTCTATGAATAACTCCACTACCATCACTTCCAGGAGTATCTAGCGGAAGAACGGGAGATATAGCATAACGATTAAAAAAGTTTGCCCATCCCTTGTTTCTTACAGGATACCAAGTTTGATCAGAACCAGGAAATCTTGTAGTCCAAATTGGATTGGGTGGGCATCTTCCAGTTTGGACGGGAGGTTGTTCTTGGGGAACAGGTGGAAGTGGAGCATCAATAATCATCGATACTCCCATAGGATTTTGATACCAGGATTTTGAAGAGATTATTTCAGTAACTGTTGAAGTTGCCGAAGTGTCTCCAACTTCAAAAACTAAATCAAATGTACTTCTTCCATCTGGTGTTTCTCTTTTATTAGTTGCCTTGAAGGATCCAATGTTTGATGTGATTTGAATATCATCATTATCATTGTCAGATTGTATATGGTCTGCAAAAATTCTATCAGAGTCGCCAGTTGCACCTTCTCTATTTTTTGTGCCATTTTTAACTATACCTTGCTCAACACCACCAGACTTTGTAGATGAAGCTGATATTTTAAACTTGCTGTTTGGATTTATCTTAATAGTTTCTTTTCTGCTTTGTCCACTTTTAGTATTTCCCTTTAATGTAAATGAATAATCATCACTGACAAAAGAGAATTTCATCTTATCAGTATTTCTTCCGTCTCCAGTTATTGTGAAAGTAACGTCAACTGTGCTTGGTTTAGAAACTGGAGTGTTTACCTTCTCAGTTACTGGAACATTCAATAAATCAACTTTTATAATATGATTACCCTCTTGTATTGTTTTTTGTAGAGGTGATGGATTTTCTTTAAAATCTTTTAAATTTCCAATAAGACTATTATCAACATAAACTTGTGCAGTATTATCACACACACCCCTAAAAATATACTCTCCACTGATAGGGAAGTTCAATTCCCACTCCATTGAAAAAACTTTTCCAGCCTCATCACTTCCAGTAACATCAGATGGTCTAACGGGAGATACTGCATATTGATTCATAAACTCTCCCCAGTCGGGGAAAGTTACTGGAGTGGTATCTTGCGTTGCATATGATTTATCGGGAGCGGTAACTCTATCGGGTTGCTTCTCTCTTGTGGTCCAAAAAGGTTTCTTTAATGCTTTTTGGAATATCTCAATTTCTCTTTGAATTGGGTCAGCACCAACTCTTGTATATGTTTGTGGTTCCCAAGGACCTAGTTCTTCTCCATTGGCACCATATCTTATACCATATCCAACGTCAGTATCTTCACAAATTTCATATTCTTCAAAGTCTTCCTCACCTTCAAATACTTCAGTTTCATCCGCAGTTTCTCCAAGTACGGCAGTTAGAACAGCACCATTTCCAAATTCACAATCATCCTTTGCTGCAACAATTGGTGCATATTGATATCCGTGCCCACCGCTTACAACATCAACTGCAAGTAGAGAACCATCTCTACCGATAACTGGATTACCTACTGCACCAATTCCACCACCACCAAAAAATTGAATTCTTGGTGGACCACACTCCTTATATTCTTGGATACCTCCACACTTATTGTCTTTTGCAGATAAATCATTTGGAGTTAGCGTATTAACTTCATTAATATTCAAATATCTAATGTTGTTATCACCATCCCTAAAAATAAACGTTGTTCCTGGATTATTTTTAGCATAGTTATTTGCTTCACATACAGAAACACCATCAACATATCCAAGAGAAGGATCAATGTATCCAACTCTTATGTCGTCTTGTGATGCTGAACCAAATAAATTAAAAGACATTGTTATTATATTGATCCTATGAACTGAGCAGTTTGATTAATAAATTGAGATCCTTTAGTTACATCAGTAATTATATCACTTTGATTTTGACTTGGTTGTGCAAATGGAGTTTCGGTGGTTTGTGGTGGCGTGGTAGTTTGTTGAGATGCCTTATCGACTTGTGCAGGTCTTGGTTGTTGTGGATCCTCAGCAGCACCACTACCACTATGAATCGTATAGTAATCTGATGCAGCACAATTTGGCTTTAAATCGCATCCAAATATATTAAGTTTAATATTTTCAAAACTTAATGCAGAAGTAATACTTCCGCTGATACCACCTATTAAATCTTTTACACTTCCAATTCCACCAGAAACAGTCCCAAGAGTATTTTGAATATCACTTAAAAATTTATTTACGTTATCTAAAATACTATTTACCGTAGTATTCATATCATTCATATTTAACGATATTAATTCTCCAGTAAACTCTTCGACTGAACAAATAGGAGGTCTTGGTGCTTTGGCGTTTCCATCCTTCGGAGGAAGTTCTCTTTTAATTTTTTTATTTAAAAGACCTTCTATCAAAGCACAAAGATTATTTGAAATTTTACTATAAAGACACGTAATTAATTCTGTAATACTCTCTTTAATATCAAAATACATATATCTCATATTGGGAGGTAGTTGCTCCACAGTAGGTGCAAGTCCCTTATTAATTTGTTTAAGCACATATTCCATAATCTTATCAAAAACGATTTTCATATATTTTGCAAGGATACATGCAAATCTAGATATCAAACTTTCAATTGATCCAACCAAATTTGAAACTGCATCAACATATGATTGTGCAGCATTCAAAACTTTATCAATGTCTTTTGTTAGATTATCAAGTTCTGTTTGAATTGCTTTTAGTGCGGACTTAACCTTATCGCACGGAGACATTAGTGCAGTTTTCTTGTGATAATATTCATTTGAAACTATACAAGCTTTAGTTACCTTATGTACACCATCAACACTTTCAATTGTTGCACCAGGTTGTGAAGGAGAAGTTGGCGAACTTGCTTCTTCACATCTTGCTTTAATGCCTGCAGCAACTGCTTTTTGAACGAATTCGCTTCGTGCAGTTCCAGTTAATCCTCTAGCATCAGCTTCAGCAAGAGCACTTTGTTGATCTCTAAATTGAAGTTTGGAAAGTGGTTTATCAGATCTTAAACCAAATTGATTTACAGAAACTCCAGGAGGAGCAGGAGCACATTCCGCAGACTGCTCTGGAGACTTTGGTTTATTAATTTCAATGCCGCGATCGGGAACCTTTATATTTGGATCTTTGTTCCCATCTGCAGGAGTCGCAACTCCACTTGTCGCAAGACTCCCTGGTTGATTATTTGTAACTCGGTTATCTTTAATAGTTGTTGCTAAGGGAGTCTGTATGTTGTTTCCAAGAACTCCCATAATGACAGGAACTTGTTGCTCCTGCCCATCAAGAAAAAACCCAAAGACCATCATTCCTTGTCTTAGGTTTGCAGTGGCGGCAGCATTTGCCTGTCCACCACCACCAGTCACAGGATACATTACCTGAGCCCAAGGAAGTTTATCGGAGGATATTTCCGTCTCCCCTTGGTCATGTAATCCTATAATACGAACTTTATAGCGATATCCCCAACCAGGATTCTGATCTTTACTTTCAAATTTTCCCGATAGAATATTATCTCGCCAGGTTGAATCGCTGGCAATCTGTCCTACCCACCAATTAAAATGTGACCCAAGAAACCCTGGATTAAATAAGGATCCGCCTTCCATTAGTTATCAATCATCATACATTCTACACTCAAGAGCATTTGGATGTTCATCACAATACAATTCTAATGGAGTAGGATCGTGGTCATCATCAGGATGATTGATTTGATATTGCTCTAAACTTCCCAACTCATCCTGTAAGTGGCGTCTACGTTGTCCACTTGTAGTTGGATTGTCAAGTTCATCGCGGTCATCATTAATATGTTGCTGAAGAGTTCTGTCCGTCATAATGGTATCTTGCCGGAGGTGTGATTTCCAATTCTACCGAAAGAATCTCTTACTAAATTTAATTTGGTGTAAGTTTCTTTTGGAGAAATATAGTGGCATAAATCTGCTATAATATATAGACCACCATTTTGCTTACTGACATTTTTTGTTTCAGTTGCAAGTTCTGGAGCATCAACAAAAACAACATCTCCTGCGTGCAGAGAAAAATCTCCAGGTATAGTAATCGTAGTTTTTATAGAATACAACTGATTATATCTCATAATCGCTTGATTCAAAATATTTTTATATTCAAAATTTTCAGTTTTTGATTTTTCAATCTGTTGTTGTGGAGTATCTCCAGAGGGTAGAGTCCCTTTGTCAAGAAGATAATAAGTTGTTCTTGAGAAATCTTTATTAGCTTCAGTACGATTAAACTCTGGATTTAGAGTTGGGAGTTCTTTACCCAATTTCTTAATACCATCTTTCTTTTCAATTTCCTTTGCATTTGGAACAACTACTTCATAATAACAAGTAAAGGGGTCAAACAAAACCGTCCTTGTTGAGTATGCACCCATTTTAAGTTTCTCTTGAACATCAACACGATTGTCCTTTGAATACTCAAGAGCTTTAGAATCATATCCCGCAGGAATATTGTCTCCTCTAGAATCTGGAGTTTGATTATAAATTATTGATTTTTTCTTTTCTTGACTCAGCAAAGAATCAATTGATTTAAATTTAAATCCCTCTGCAGTTTCAAAGAAAAAATATCCAGCAGTATTACCTTTCGCTTCTTTAAAATTAGGAACTGATTTCTTAGACAACCAGTTCATTGCATAGTATGGTTTCCTATTATTACCAATAAAGTTATAATTATTCGATGTTTCTTCAACATCAACTTTCTTTTTAGTTGCAAGATAATTTGGTGCAGTTAAAATCTTTGTAATATGATCGGATATCTTTCCATCAAATCGTTCATTAAGTCTAATCTTTTCATTCAAAATAAACTCCTTAGATACAAGTTCCAACTGAATCATAGACTTGGTTGTATCATCTGCCAAAGGAGTAACTTTATTCACATACATTGTCAGGTTTAATGTGAATTCATTATTATCCTTAAATTTTACAGTAACTTTCTCTTGACCAACTATTGGCAATCCTTCAATAGCAGTTTTATTGTCAATGGTGTTTCCAGTATCAGCAAATGTATATGTTATTCTTACGGTATCTTGAAGAATACTTTCATAATACATTAAGCGGACAGCACCATTTACAACACTAACTGTTTTTCCTTGACTCGCATTAGACACTATATCAAATTTTTCTATGTAAGATGATTCTGCGCTTTTAGTTGTTATTGGATTTGCCATTGTTTATTACCTCTTATCTCTATTTACCCACCCTGATATAAAGATTCAAATGGGTCTGTTTCCTCTCCACCAAAATATGCAGAACCAACGGAAGCGGGTTCATCATAACCTTGAGATTGAGCACTCATAGGCATATCAGCAATTACCACAACTTGATCAGAACCAGACTCGTAAGAAGCAAAGTTGCGTAATACATTTATAGCTTGTTCATATTTTGCAGTGTTCAATGCTCCCAAAAATCCAGGGAAAGTTTGTTCAATAGCAGCGGTAGAGTCGGCATCAATAACAAACTCTTTTCCTTTCTCACCAACCAATGCCAAATGTGGACGCCCTAGTGTCATTCCACCCTTCTCAAATTTCGCAATACTACCTCCAAGGAATTCTTTTAAAGTTTTTCTAACTTTAGCAGATCCTGCATAATCTCTTGCACCAATAGCGCCAGAACCACCCCATTGTGCTCCAGGGACATCAAAGGCAAGTCCAGAATAATGATAAGATCCAGGAGCGTGACCACCAACTCTATCAAATCCCTGGAATTCTGTAACTTGTATTCCTTTAGATTGGAAAAATTTATATGCTCTAACTGCAGTATTTCTATCTCTAAACGCAATATGATCGTGATAATTTGATGGCAATCCATGACCACTTCTATCAAACCTTCCAAATGGTGTGTTTGGATCTCCAGTTATATACTCCGCAACAGCACCACCTAAACTACCTCGTTCCCCAACATAACCACCTCTACTTCCCGATGAACGTGCAGTATATCCACCTTTTTTAACAGCAGACAAGGCAGACTTAACTTTATCTGCCGTCATAGAACTCCTTTGTCCAGGATAATGAAACTTTCCTTGCGCATTTGGAAGAGATGCAAATTCCTGCGACAATCCTTGCATAAATTGCTCATCACTAATTTCACCCCTCAACCATCTACGTCCACCACGATTTCCTTCAATATTGACTTTAGTAATAATCAAATCTTGATTTTCTGGACTATACAAATCTTTATCTGGATTAAGACCTGCTGCCTTTGCTCTACTGACAAGATATTGTGGCAATTGTTGATATTTACCTACAGCACCAGTTGCTCTTCTTGCAACCTCTGCGATAGTCATCTTAGTAGCACCTTTCAATACTGTGCTTGGATACATTGCCTCATAGTTTCCACCAGATTCTTTTCCGGCAATCAAATCCAATAATGGTCCCCATTGTCCACCAGAACCACCCTCAAAAGGACCCTCATCTATTTGTTCTGTTGGATCACTTTTATCTGGTCCAGCACCTTCCTTTCTCAATTTCAAATTTTCTTGTATTTCTCTTAAAGTCTTTTGCGCATTACTCTCAGTTGCATCCTTAAAAGACTTTGCTACCCAATCACTAATATCGCCACCTTGAGAAATCGCATCTAATGTTTTGGGGTCAACAAATCCACCCTCAGCGAAGGCAGCAAGTCCTCCCTTTAATTTTCCATCATCTATTCCTTTCGCAACTAACATATTAATACCAAGCCCAACATTCTTATAATCTTGTTGAGTTGGTTTTTGACCCAACAGAATCTTAGAAGTGATTGCAAGTATTGGACCAAAGTAATCACTATCACCAAGATTTTGCCCTGCCTTTTGAATCACTTTAAAGGGATTCATAACATCAGTTGCTGCTTGCAAAAACTTAAGTGGATTTGGAAATAATCCAAATAACTTTTCTTCTCCCCCAACATCTGCACCAGGAGAATTTGCTTCTACATCGCCAGGTTTTTGTGGTGCCAATCTTCTTCTATATCTACCTTTCTTAGATATTGTTCTTTTTACTCCACGTTGAGGTCTTCCACCTCTCGTTACACCACCACCAGCTTTCTTAACAGTCTTTCCTTTTCCAGATGGCATTCCACTACCAAAAAAGAAATCGTAAAGGACACCACCAATGGCATCTCCAGCAACACCACCAAGTAATCCACCAATAAAGTTTCCAGCAACAGGCACAACTGTTCCAGCAGCAGCACCTACAGCACCAAGAAGTCCAGCACCAATTGCTCTAAACGCTGCTCTTCCTGGATTTTCTCCAAGCGCAACGGACAATCCAAAATCAACTAGTGCACCAACAACAGGTAGTGGAATTCTTTTTAGGAAAGGTCTTACTGAAGAAAGGAGTGCTTTATTACCACCACGACCAGTAGTTACCTTAGGTCTTTGTCTTAGTGGATTTCTAATGTCAATACCACCAGCACGACCACCACCACTCGTTGTTACCCTAGGTCTTCCGCCTTGCCCAGGTCTAGGTCTTACTCCAGAAGAAGCACCTCCCTTTCCACCACGACCCCCACCGGATCCAGCAGCAACCATTCCAGCAATCAATGCTAGATTTAAGAACTGATTTAGGAGACCAGAAAGTTGTTCAAACTGTTTTACTCCATCATTACCAAAAAGATTTTTTACAAATCCACGAGTGGCATCATATGCCTTATATCCCCAGTCAATAAAGGTAACCAAACCATCTAGAAGTTTTCCACCAACACCAATTACAAAATCAGTTGCTTTTCCCAAAAATTTAACAATGGGAATTATTTTTGGCAAATGATCTACTAATCTAACTGCAAAATAACCAAGAATAATATTGCCAATAAAATTCTTTACCCAGTCCAAGAATCCCATTCTTGGGAGACTTGGTGTTTTTATTTTGTCACCTTCTGCTTTTGGTTTTGTCTCTAATTTTTCCTCTATCTTTTCTCTTCTCTTGGAACTATCTTGCCTCTTAGATTCATTTAGTTTTTTCTTTTCAGCAGCTAAAGTTCCTTTTAAGATACTATCAATCTCAATTACTTTAATTTTAATAATACCAATATTTTTTATGGACTTATCACTCAAGGCAACAGAAGAAGAACTCTTAATAAGAGTCTTGTTGATTTTTGCTAATGATCCGCCTTTAGAAGAAGGCAAAAACTTTTGAGTGTTGATTGCCATTTACTTAAATGTGAATTCCAAATATGTTGATTTTGGGTCTACTTCCTTTAGTAGACGCATTGAAACTAGGTGGACGTGAGGAAGCTGGACGATTATAGATTGAGGAAGGTTTATTTTTAGATTGTGGATATGTGTATATTACTGATGGTTTTGATGGAGGTTTTACTGGACGAACTCCTGCGTTTTTAGGACGAGCAAACCTTGATTGATATGGTCCAGATTGTTTTCTTCTTGGATCATTGGGTTTATACATTGTCACCGGACCAATATTTTTCTTTTGAGTTTCTTGGGGTTTACCAGACATACCCAACAATCCACCAAGTAATGTTTTACTTGCAGAGAGTCCCCAAGATTCTGCAGCAGTTCTTTTGCCACCAAGAATCATATCAACATCACCCTTTCCTTTAAGTGGATTCATTTGATGCAAAGCTTGAAGTCTCTGTTGAACAGTTTTATCTTTGCCAAACAAAACTTTCATAGGATCTTTCATTTTATCAAAATCATACTTATCTTCAATACGATATCCACCACCCATTTTTTTATCTCTTCCATATGCCCAAAATTGTCCAAGAATATTCTTGGCATTTTCAGCAGACTTACTCATCTTACCATTTTCTGCATAATCAGCATACTGAACTCGTATTCCACCCTCTTTAAATTTCTTAAGAAAACTTCTTTGAGTATTAACTGCATTATTCCACTCAGTCCTGTCTTGTCCAGGTTTTGGTGGATTTTTGAGTAAAGTATTTAATTTTTGTTGCTCTATTCTAATTTGCTGTGCTGTTCTTTTCTTAGCTCTTTGAATTGCTTTTTGCAATTCTGCTTGAGATTCTCCAGACAAATCTCTCTCACTGATAGGTCCACCAAACCCACCTAGCATTTGTTTGGCATATGTTGAACCAGCATCTCTATAAGTAGAAGCTCCAGGTCCTTTCAATTTTTCAGCAATTTCCTGGAACATATTTTTTTGTCCACCTAGTTTAGATCCCCGTGTTTTAGATTTTGCTGCAGGAATATCTGGTGTTCTTATTCCCATACTATTAACAATTCTAGCCACCGCACCAACAGGATCAGTCAATAAAGATCCAGTAGAAGTTTTCCCAGAAAAAGAAGTAGATGGAGTAGAAGATGGAGGACCCCAAGTAGATTGTCTACTCAAATCAGCGCCAAATTTAAATTTAATAAATCTATTAATTGCACTTAAAGGATCCTTAGTAAAAGGTAAATTTGCATTAGAATCTCGATACCCAAAAGTTCTATCTTTACCAATCATACCACCACCAGCAGCATAAGTGGTTCCACTCATAACCTTTGGTTTGTTGGTTCCACCTCCAGCGGCATTCATTGCTTCGAGAGTATCAACTCCATACTTGGCAACAGCACCACGGGACATAACAAATTCACCATCGCTAAGCATTGCAGGAACTTTATCAACTCCCTTTTCGCCACTTACAAATCCACTTGCCAGTCCACCACCACTAAATCCATATGATTTAGTTTTGCCAGTCTGCAAATAAGAAATTTGCTCATCAATTTCAGATCCTTTACCTTGAAGTTTTTCAAATAAATTTAAACTTGCTTTTTGTTGTTGAAGAGATTTTATTTTATCTTCTGCACTTCCAGATTGTTTTGATGTTTGCCTTTCTTGTTGATTGACAGTTCCAGGGAACATTGCGGGAATTGTTGCCCCAGCAGTAAAAAGTCCTAGTCCTATACCAGCAGGACTCTTTATAAATTTAAGTAACTGTGGTATTGCAACCTTTCCAATCTGGAATATAAACCTACCGACAAGACCTATTGTTCCTCTAATTAATTTACCAAAACTTGTTCCAAATAAAATATAGGATCCAAGTAAAGCAGGCCACCAATCTTTAACAAAACGAATAATTGATTTTACCTTACTTGCATTACTAGGATCACCTAACCACTCTACAAGTTTATATACAATTCTTCCCATTATAACAGTGGTAAAGAATTGAATGATTCTATCAAGCAAAGATTTTACAGGTGCTATTATTTTTTCTGCTGCTTTCTTTAGACCTTCAAATCTTTTTTCTAACTTACTCTCAGCAAGTCCTCTCTTCTCTTGCTCTGCTTTTCTCTTACCATAAGAAGAAGCATCATCACTTATCTTCCTTTGCTGTTTTAAAGTTTCCGCTATAGAAACAACAGCAGAAGTTATTGTAGATATACTATCCTCTAAACCTCTAGATAATGGAGAAGCACTAATAGCAGTTCCAGGTAGAGCCTTAGTTGCCTTCCCCGCAATTTGTCCCTTTATTCCACCTACTGCAAAAGATTTAGCAGTTATTTTCTTTTTCTTAACCTCAAACCTTCCATTATCTTTTTTGCTCTTAACTCTTTTAAATTCATCAGTTAAGAGCATAACTTCTTCAGTAGGAATTGTTTTTTTGGTCATCCTACTTTTGACCATTGCCTCTTTAAGAAGAGTCAAATAAGTTTCATAATCAAGATCAAAAACATCCTCAAGCCCAATGAGCCTCAGTATCCTACTGTCAATTTCCTCTTTTGGATTAGAAATGGGCATTGGTCATCTGCTGTTTTTGTTTTAACTCTTCTTCTTCAAGATGCTGTTGTAATAATGCAACGTATATGTCCCTCTCCCAAGGAATCATATTTTCAATTTCCCATAATGAATATTTATGGTACTGCATTAATGAAAAATTAAGTTTAAAGTAATTCTCAAGGTCCATATGGACCATACTTATGCGAAAAAACTTGCTAACCCTTCTAACACCACTTCACTTTCAACTTCAGTTACTGGATTCGTCACCTTAATTGTATGAGAAAGTTTTGGCATTGTCTCAAAGAACCTCTCAATATCTTTGAACTGAGATGAGTTCATTGATTCTAAAAAGTCTGCCATTTCTTTTTTAGTCACATCTGCGGCAGTCCAAACTTCTTCTTCAGTAAAGATTTTATCAATGCAAGATGCAATCAATTCAAAAGATTGATCCATTGCATTCTTATTACCAAAATCAAAATTACTCTTGATAAATTGGTCCAAAGAAGGATACTTCATTTCCATCATAATAGAATCATCAAGTTTGATTCTGTTTGAATGCTCATCATTTTTTTGGACTTTAATATCATCCAAATTAATTTTTACTGGAACTTGAGTTTCGCCATCATCAGGGCAAATAATATTAACTTCAAGTTCTTCTCCAACAGACTTACCACGAATATTTAAAAACAAATATTCAATGTCAAAAGTAGGAAGAGATTCTACTTTAATATTTTTTGTAAGGATACAACTTTTGATAACTGTTTTAATTGCTGTTGTAATTTGCTTCGTATCTTCACTCTCTAAAGCAATTACAAGCAACTTTTCTTCTTTAACAAGAAACGGTCTATATTGAATAGTCTCTCCAGTTGAAGGCAATTCAAGTTCATAAGTTGGTGTAGAAATCTTAGGTAAAGGCATAATATCCTATAGAACTTCAGGTGTGATTATTTATGGGGGATGGACAGATGGGGAAGTGTCCACTCAACCCCAAACGACCCACAAATCCGTGCTATGATAACTACAGTTCAAACAAACCGATGAAAGGACTTCTCAACTTCTATCTTGCATCTGCCCTCACCGTAACAACTGCAGCAACTGGTGCTTGCTTTGTCTGGTATGTTCAAGAGTATGATGCAGCATATAAGTACCACAAAGTTGCTCCAGAAGTTTCTCAAATCCACCGCAACAACTCTCTGTGGTTGGGTTTGTGGGGAGGAATTTATGGACTCACTGGCGTAGTAAGTGCTATTGGTCTGTCTCAGGGTATTAAAAAAGAGCAATGAAAACTCTTATCATCTCATTGCTCCTAATACCATTTTTAGTTGTTGGGGGAAGCACTGTTCTATTTGCAGTTCTTCAAAACGCAAAAGTAGAACTTCCAACTCCAAACTGAGGGTCTTTAAGACCCTCTTTTTTTATACCCCACTAAAAGGAGATATTGGTCCAACATTTCTACCGACGTAAGGAAGTCCAGACTCAACTTGCCTTTGGTTTGAATTAATAGCATTAACTATTTCTTCACCCTCATAAACCTGAAGAGAATTGCCAGAGGATAATGCATTTTGAACTGATAATCCTCCAGTTGTATCCACACCAAACTGAGGACTAGTAAAGGTTTGATATGCGGCAACATTAAATCCTGCTTGCTCCAATGGATTATTAAGAGATGATTGAGTATTCTGTACGTCTGGTGGTGGAGCAGAACCATCAAGTTCTTCAACGTAGTATCTAGAATAAGTAAAAGAAACAGTACACTTCAGTAAAGAAGATGAATCATAAGATATTGGCATAGAAGATATGCTAATAGGATATGCCTTTAAAAAAGTGTATGTTAATCTAGATTGATAATCTTTCTCAAATTTAACAATAGAGAAATTTGTTTGATATTCTTCTGGATACCTAACACTATAGAAGAAGTTTGGTAGTTGAAGGCCAACTGCACCAGATGGACTTCCACTAATACTTTCATTCATAATGTACTTAATCCAGGTTTCAAAGAATTTGATTACAGTATATTTGGTATCAACATAAAAAGTTAAGTCAATTCTATCATCATAAATTCTACGGTATGCGTGTCTTTCAGTGACACCAGTATAATCATTATTAATTTCAAGAGTTGCTAAACTTGAACCAGGCAACGTTGCTTCACTACACGCAAGTTGTAGGTTAGATTGTTCTGTAGAAAAATTGACACCATTTTTTGCCATTATCTTACCGAAATCACCAGCATTACCATTTGGCATGGTAAGGTATAACTCATAGTGAGATGTTAATGCTGGTTTAAGCAAGGAACTTTTTATTTGTGATACGCTTCTTGCTGCTGGCTGTGGAACTGCCATCTATAAATACTTTTTGACCGTATATATTATGTAGTAAGGATAATGGCAGAAAGCATCAAGAGCAAATACAAACCCACATATCCACAAAAATACATTGGTGATCCCAACAATATCATATGCAGAAGCAGTTGGGAAAGGCGTTTCTGTCATTGGTGCGATCTGAATGAAAACATCATTGCTTGGGGTAGTGAAGAGATTCGCATCAAATACTACGACCCCGTAAAACAAAAGGTAAGAAATTACTTTCCAGATTTTATTATTAAAGTTAGAGAACACTCTGGAGATATTAAAAAGTATATTGTCGAGATCAAACCAAAGAAACAAACTATTGAGCCAAAACCAAGATCAAGAACCACCAAATCTTATCTTCACGAAGTATACACATACGCAACTAATCAAGCAAAGTGGCGTGCTGCTCAAGAGTTTTGTAAGGACAATATGATTGGATTTAAGATTATCACAGAACAAGAATTAGGAATCAAGTAATGGCAGAAGGTTTTGGTCAATATGCCAGCGTTCCTCCAAGAATGAGAGAACTAAAAAAAAGAATTGATGCTGCTGGTACATATGATCCAGAAGACCTGATGCTAATTATTATGGATGTATTGAGGGAAGAAGTGTTATATCCAGAACCAGGAAAATTTTATACCTTTGTTTATAATCCAAAAACACCAGACATTGAATATGATCAACATCCTTTGATTGCTTGTACGTCCTTAGAAAGGTGGGGATTCAAAGGAATTAATTTTCACTGGAGAGAGGGTAGACAATATACATGGGAAGAAGTTGTAGGTAAACTTCATGTCGTAAAATATGAAGAACTAGACGAGATGCTATCCATACCTTATAGAAAAATACGTCTAAATAAATAAAAACCCCCCTCATAAATGTCTCATACTCTACAAAAAATTGAGATGATTACTCCTGTAAAAAATTGGAGGGAGTTTTGATGGCAAAAACTGTACTAGTAGAAAGTAAACCAGCAATAACAAAAGTAGGAACTTCAGGAACCCCCCTAGAGTATTATGTACAAACTCAATATCAAGTTGATGATAATGGAAAACTAATACAGGGTTCAGCAAAATCTTTTATTGCATATAATAATTCCACTGTTCCTGGAGTAAAAAACTTCGTTCAAGCAGCAGAAACAACAGACGGTGGTGCCAATTGGACTTTTAAGAATGGTGTAGATGGAAAACCTATTTTTGGTGCTGACGCTCAAAAATCCTTGAAGCAAGGTGCATTGAGAACGGATACGCAAAATGCTATTACATCTTCTGCAAAGAATGCTCCCCAACCATTATCTGCAGAAGATCAAAAACAACTAGCAACAAGTGCCAAAAATAATGCGGGAACAGAAGCACAACAAGCACAAGCAGCAGTAAGAGAAGACATAAAAACAGCAGAAACTAAATCAAGATTTAAATTTCCAGAAAAATTAACATACCCATCAAATCTACAAATAGAACACCAAGATGTAATTAAATTTAATATGCTAAAGTATGAACCAAGAAGTTTAAATGAATCAGCAAACCAAGGATTAGGTAGTTTTGGAGAAAGAAGTAATTTCACATCAAGAACAATAGGAAATGTTTTTTTACCTATACCAGGGGGAATTACAGACACTAATGCAGTAACTTGGGGGAGCGATTCTCTACCATCTGGAGCAAAGGCATTAGCAGACTTAGCAAACTCAATAATAACTGGTGGGGCAGAATCTGGAGCATCAACTGCAGAAAGGCAAATAGGACAAGCGCAAGAATCATCCGGAGAAATAAAAAAAGGACTTGCCGCATATTTTACCGAACAAGCAATTGGACAAACAAATATTCTTTCAAGAACTCAAGGAGCAATTCAAAATCCAAATATGGAATTATTATTTTCTGCACCTTCATTGAGACCTTTTAGTTTCACCTTTAAATTATCTGCAAGAAGTGTAGCAGATAGAGAACAGATTAGACAAATAATAAGATTTTTCAAACAAGGAATGGCAGCACAGAGATCGGAGTCGCAACTATTCCTCAAAGCACCACATACATTTAAAATACAATACCTACACAGAACTAAAGATCATCCATATATCAATTTAATAAAAGAGTGTGCTCTACAGTCCTTTACAGTGAACTACACGCCAGAAGGAAACTATATGACATTTGCTGATGGATTAATGACATCATATGAAATATCAATGCAATTCCAAGAACTTGAGCCAATCTTTAATGATGATTATTCAAAACTAGACCAAGACAAAGATACAGTAATAGGATACTAAAATGGCAACTCCATACTTTAGACAACTACCATCTTTTGAATATGTTAGCAGATTACCAGATGCTAAAATTAGTGATTATATTGAAGTAAAAAATTTATTCAAAAAAGGAGCACTTCGTCCTGACATATTTCAAGAAGTATCTTTCTTTGAAAAATATAAAATTACTGGAGATGATCGTCCAGACAACGTTGCCTTTGAAATCTACAATGATTCATCTTTAGATTGGGTAATTCTGCTCTCAAATAATATTATTAATATTCAATCAGAGTGGCCAATGACACAGGTATCTTTTGATACTTATCTAAGAGAAAAATACGGAGTCGGTTTAAATACGGAAGAAGAAATATATGCGAAAATTTATAATGGAATACATCACTACGAAACTGTAGAGATTAAAAATAGTCAAGGAGTTGTAATCATTCCTGCAGGACTAGAAGTTCCTCAGAACTATGCTTCTGGTTCATCTTACTATGATGCATTTAGAAATTCTCAAGTTACTCTCTCAAATGTAACAATACCAGTTACTAACTACGAGTATGAAGAAAAACTTGAAGATGCAAAGAGAAATATATTCGTACTCAAACAAAGATACTTAAATATTGTTCTTGATGATATGGAAGAACTGATGACATATAAAGAGGGTTCCAGTCAATATAAGACTGGAACCCTCAAGAGAGCTGATAATATTAGACTCTATTCTTAATCAATCTTCAGCAAGACGCTGGAAGTAAGAGAGAGCATCGTCTTCATCCTCATCAACAGAACTGATTGTAGGAAGTGAAGGAGACTTGGAACGAGCATAGGACTGTTCCAGTTCTTCCACCACACGATCTTGAACGGTAGGAGTTTGAGTAAACTCTTCAAGTTCATCTTCTTGCTCAACCACTGCACGAGAACGAGCAGGAGTAGAGTTCTTAAGACCCAGAACCATGTTCATGCGACGCTCAAGTTCTTCATAGGACTTGAATTGATCTGGAGCAGTGATTGCGGTCAGCGAATACTCTTTCTTCCAGAGGGCTTCCAGAGCATCATCATCATCCAGTAGTGGTTCAACTGAACCAAATTCTGACTTGTCATAGTTCCAATACCCATCTTTCTTTACGATCTTGAGTTTGAAATTAGCACCCTGCCAGAAGTCAAAGGGATTGATAGGAGTCTCATCTTCAAATTCAGGTTGCATTGCTTCCATGATTTTATCGAAGATCTTCTTACCATATTTGAAGAGAAACACCTTACCTTCGTTATGAGGATTTACAGGATCTTTTACGACGTAGATGTTGCTGTAATAAGACAGTTTACGCTTTTGTTTGCGAACAGTTTCTTTGTTGGATTCGATACCACTGTTCCACAGTTCACGATTATATTCACCAAGGGGATCTTTTTGTCCAATGGTGGTCAAAGAGTTTTCAATGTACCAACCACCAGGACCTTGGAATGCGTGGGAATACATCTTTGCCCAGGGAAGTTCTTCACCTTCGGGGGCAGGCAGGAAACGGATAACTGCGAAACCGTTACCAGTTTTATCCATTTCAGGTTTCCAGAGACGCTCATCTGCGCCACCAGAAGTTGTACTCATCTTCTCTACTTCCTTTACCAGTTTCGCAGTCAGCGAACCAAGAGAAGATTGCTTTTTAAGGTCGTTAAAAGACATTTGTGTACCTCGTATTAGTAGGATTTGGCCTTTGTGTACTTCGTTATTCTACAGGTCGGAACCCGTTTTGTCAATCTGCTGCTTCATCGAATCAAGCATTTTGGACATATTGTTCAAAATGATATTCATGTCAGTGCCAGGAGGCATACCCATCATAATAGCAGAGTTAATGATACGTTCTTTCATTTCTCTTGCTTCAGGATCATCAGACAAACTCATTCTTGTATAAAGAACTTTTTGTTTTTCCAAAAGAGTTTCCAAAACCTCAACATGCTCAAGCTTCTCTTCCTTAGACATCGAAGGAAACTTGAAGACATTTTTATAAATCTGTTCTTGAAGTTCTGCGATTTCCGTCATTTCTGCACGGACGACTTCGGAACTAAAGAAACTCATTGACCCTCCAAAATAATTTCTTTCAAGATTTTACGAAAACGAAATACATCAATATTTAGAAACGGATTATATTTTCTAATCCGCCGACTGACGGTTTGCCACACCGGGTCTTGAAGTTTCTTATCAAAGTTCTTTGAATATGCAAAGATCTTATCAAAAAGAACCATTGTTTCCAATGATACTTTACCACTTAAAAACTTTTTAAGTAAAACAGGATGTCCATTCGAACACTTAAAGACATCCTCAAATTTGTTATCTTCAAATAGAGATTGACTTTCTTCTTTAAAGATATAGGACAACGATTGAATTTTCTTTTGCCATACTTGATATCTTGTTTCTCCCTCTTTCATCATTTCACCAATCCAAAGTGTTTCTGGATCGGGGCAAGAAACAAAGTTAGCAACAAAAAATTCTACAACCTCTTGATCTGTTTTCTGTCTTGAAATTTTTTCAAACCAGAATCGATCTTTACGTTTGTAGAAAGACTGAACTGTTGCTCTACTTTTTCCACAATACTTATGATAATCGTAACTATCTTTTGTAAAGTGATTCTTTAGAGCAAGATATTCACGAAACGCATCGAATGGCATCATTAAAAAATCAATTTAGCACGGGAAGTTTTTTTAAGAAAGTTTAGTTCCATTGCCTCATACTTAATCTTTTCTTTCAAAGGTTTTGAGATGAGTTTTGGAACCGATTCTAAGTCAATGTTGTTTTGTTCACAGAAATAGATAATCGCATCAATATAATTCATCTCAACGTTTACTTGCACAAGATTCTCAATCTCTTGCGCAAAACGTGATGGACAAAAGAACTTATTCTCTAATGCTTTCTCTAATTCATTCTCCATCTGGCCTAGTATTGTGATGTACAAATTCTTTGATATAACGAACTAATAGTCTAATATAATCGTCTTTGTTCCTTTTGTCAAATACTTTGACTTCACCACCAGGAGTTACCATGAGTGTAATGAGTTTTTTAACAACCTGACCAGTGAGTTCGTAATATGCTGCAGCGTAGAATGTCTCTTGAACAAAATAGTTTTCAATCCATTCTTCTGGTTTGATTTTATCCGAAGTTTTAAAGTCAATGACTGCTAACTCTCCTTCGTATTCTGCAATACAATCAACTCGTCCAGCAAGTCCAAGGTATTCAGAATAGAGAGTTCTTTCAATCGCGTGAATATTATTTATCTTATCAAGATAAGGTTTTGCATGAATATACATGAACTTTGTCAGGGGTTGATAATCATCCCAATTTAGTTCTTTATTCTCTAGGTAATCCTGACAGACTTGGTGAAAGTCAGTTCCCCTTGCTGTTGCCTTTCTTGTGATTGCGTTTGCTTTTTCTTCACCAACTCTCTTTCTCCACTCAACAAAGATTTGGCGATTGTAGAAAGAGGTTACAGATGTGATAGAAGGCACCCACTGCCCATCAGGAAGATTGTACAAGCGGATGCCATTTGTTTCTTTCTTTTCTAGTTCAAGGTCACCTAAAAAATTACAATGATTAAAGATCATACACCAACTTCCATTTTTGCGAGAATATACTCCTTAACTAGACCAGAACGAACAATATCATCTACACCAAATTCAATAATATCAATTGAAGGCATAATACGAAGAACTTTCATAAAGTCAATAATACCATTCCTCTCATTCGTTTTGATCAGGTCAGTTTGAGTAGCATCGCCACAGAACATGATTTTACTATTCTCACCGACACGAGTAATGATACTATCAAGTTCATGATAGTTCAAGTTTTGGAATTCGTCTACAATAATGATTGCATTGTCCAGAGTAGTTCCGCGAATAAAAGAAGTACTCCAAAAACTAATCGTTCCTTGA
>Ga0222713_10001846_pt1 | contig 23208 bp, 25 predicted proteins | sample C33_649DmetaG_FD_165061 | JGI IMG/M metagenome (GOLD analysis project Ga0222713, IMG submission 165061) | Estuarine water microbial communities from San Francisco Bay, California, United States - C33_649D | ecosystem: Environmental > Aquatic > Marine > Unclassified | place: USA: California...
CATCGCCTCGGCCTTCTCCCAGAGCTTCGGGTCGCCGAGCGCCTTTGCAGGCTTGGTGGAGAAGACAAACTCAACGGGCAGGTCAAACCAGCCGTACACGGTGGCAACCTCACCGAGCAGCGCGTCAATCTCGCTTTCGATCTGATCTGGTCGCACGTAAATGTGTCCGTCGTCCTGAATAAAGTGACGCACTCGCGTTAGGCCACTCAAGGTCCCTGAGAGCTCATTGCGGTGCAGCCGGCCGTACTCTGAGAGACGGAGGGGAAGGTCGCGATAGCTACGCGTCTTTGTCTTGTAAATGACGGTGCTCTCTGGGCAGTTCATGGGCTTGAGGCTGAACTCCTCGCCCTCTGATTCAATGATGAACATGTTCTCGCGATAAAGTTCCCAGTGACCCGACTGCTCCCAGAGTCGCTTGCTAACAATGATTGGCGTAGAGATCTCTTGATAGCCCCGAGCATCCTGCAGTTCGCGCATCGCCCCTTCAAGCGTGCGCCAGAGCAGCTGCCCCTTCGGATGCCAGAAGGCACTCCCGGGCGAGACGTCATGGAAAGAGAAGAGGTCAAGGGCCACACCGAGTCGACGATGATCACGCTTCTTCATCTCATCGCGGCGCCAGATGAATTGGTCCAGCTCCTCTTGCGTGTCCCAGCTGGTCCCGTAGATGCGTTGCAGCATGGGGCGGTCACTCTTACCTCGCCAATAGGCGCCAGCAACCGAGAGCAACTTAAACGGTCCAATCTTCCCGGTGCTCTCTACATGTGGACCGCGACAGAGATCCTGGAATTCCCCATGCGTGTAGGTGGTGACGCTCGGCTTTGGATCACCAGCCGCTGCGGCCTTGGCGGCGAGGTCATCCATGATTTCAATCTTGAAGGGTTGACCAGACGCAACGAGAGCGGCGCGCGCATCATCGAACGAGTGCTCGCTGAGCTTGAACGTGTGGTTCGCGGCAATGCTCTTCGCCATCTCCGCTTCGATTGCGGCGAGGTCTTCCGGCGTCAGCGGGCGCTCAAGCAGGAAGTCGTAGTAGAAGCCATCCGTAATGGCTGGGCCGATCCCGAGTTGGACGCCGGGGAAGAGGCGCATCACCGCCTCTGCCATCACATGGGCGGCGGAGTGACGCATGCGTCCGAAGTGATCTCCGGCACCTGCGTCAAGGAGTTCGTCGGCTGAGCCGCGCGCAGGGGCGGCAAGGAGATCCTCTTCGAGTGCCGCTTGTGCCCCGTCGTCAGCCATTCGTTGCTTCCCTGCCTCCTCGGGCTTCTGGTGGGCGGTACAGGACTCGAACCTGTGACCTCAGCCATGTCAAGGCTGCGCTCTAACCAACTGAGCTAACCGCCCGAGGTCTCAGAGGATAGCCGATACACTCCCCGCCTATGAGTGACGTGAGTGGCGAGCCCCATGGGAGACGATCGGCTCGCGGGCCTCTGATCGTTAGCGTTGGCGATCTCATTGATGAGATCGCCGTTCGCCTCACGGCGCCGTGGCGGCGCGGCAGTGATGCTGCGGCGCAGATCACTCGTCGACGCGGCGGGAGTGCTGCCAACGTCGCCGTTGCGGTGGCCGCTGCAGGGGGTCGCGCCAGATTCCTTGGCGCGATTGGGAGTGATGCCACTGGAGATTCCCTCGAGGCGGCGCTCCGTTCCGCAAACGTTGAGCCGATCCTTCAGCGCGAGGGGCGCAGCCCATCAATCATCGTGGTCGTTGAGCCAGATGGCGAGCGAACGATGCTTCCAGATCGTGGTGTCGCAACCAGCCTCAAGCACCCGGGTCCCACGCTGCTTACCGGAGCCGCCTGGCTCCACGCTCCCGCCTATTCACTCATGGGCGAGCCGCTCGCAACCACCACGAAGCGTCTGCTTCAAGAGGCGAAGAGAGCCGGCATCCCGACTTCACTAGATGCCTCATCGGTCGGCGCACTCGCCGAGTGGGGCCCAGAGGAGAGTCGATCCCGATTCGCTGCGAGTGGCGCAACGCATCTTTTCGCAAACGAAGAAGAGGCCGAGTACCTTGATCTCATTCAACGCCCGATCATCGACGTAACCCTCATCATCAAACGAGGCGCCGGGGTCGCTGAGGTGCGCGCAGACAACGGAGAGATCCTCGCATCGATCGCTGCCGTCCCGTTGGAGGGAACGATTGACTCCACCGGCGCAGGCGACGCGTTCGCCGGCGGCTTCATCGTTGCACGCGCATCCGCCAAATCGTGGGAGGATGCTCTGCACGCTGGACATCACGCGGCTCGGGCGCACCTGCAACGACAGGGAGGGCATTGACGTGCAGTTGAGGGTTTCACGAGAGGTACGAGAGACACTCGCCGCGGGCGGCGCGGTGGTTGCGCTCGAGTCCACGATCACGTCAAGCCTTGGCCTCCCCGCGCCGCATAATCAACACTGCTTCGACCGTGTGAACGCTGCGATCCGTGCGGCAGGGGCTGTACCCGCTCTTACCGGAGTTCTGGACGGCACTCTCGTCGCCGGTGTGGAGCCTGGCGAAGAGGAACGGCTCCTGAGCGCCTCTGTAAAGATCGCCGAACGCGACCTCCCCGCTGCGATCGCGCAGCGGCTTTCCGCTGGAGTCACCACCGTTTCGGCAACTGTTGCCATTTCGCACTTGGCTGGGATACCGATCTTTGCAACCGGCGGGATCGGTGGCGTACATCGTGGTGCCGAAGAGAGTTTTGACATTTCGTCAGACCTTGGTGCCTTGGCGCGACATCCGGTTGCCGTTGTGAGCGCAGGAGCAAAAGCCTTCCTTGATCTGTCGAAGACGCTCGAGGTCCTTGAGACGCTCGGTGTCCCCGTGGTCGGCTACCAGACGAACGACTTCCCCGCCTTCTGGAGTCGAAGTAGCGGACTCTCGCTGTCGCATCGGGCGGAGAGCCCAGGCGAGATTGCAGCAATGATGCGCGCGGCGAGAGCCATCGGATGGGGCGGCGGGCTCCTGATCGCAAATCCAATTCCAGTCGCGAGTGAGATCCCTGCCGATGAGATCGCGGGAGCGATTGAGAAGGGACTTGCAGCCGCTGCGGCTGATGGTGCGCGAGGACCAGCGGCAACCCCACGAATTCTCGCCGCAATCGCCAGCGCGACCGCCGCGAAATCAATCCCTGCCAACCTTGCGCTCGCGGAATCAAACGCTGCGCTCGCCGCCGCCATTGCGGTCGCGACAGCTGAAGGAGACGCTACGGCGCGCTAGCACCCCCCACGCGCCGTGGTCCGCGCACTATGGAGAGGAGGGAGACCCCTGCGATGCTCACCCCTACTCCGAGGAGCGTGTTCGTGGCGCCGAAGGTGTCCGCAATCGGGCCGACCGCGATGATTGGCACAAAGCTACCGAGGCTCACGAGCATGTTGAGAACACCAAATACGCGACCTCGAACCTCGACAGGAAGTTCCTCTTGTAGTGCCGTCTGTGCAGGAATCGCCACGAGCCCATACGCCGCACCGGCGAAGTATGCGATGAAGATCACGGTTGCGAGCGCCGATGCGCCAGGGCCGATCGGCAACCCGCCGATCGAGCTCGCGCCGTCCGATATGACTGCACTGATCGGTTCAGCGAGTGCCAGGAGTGCGAGGCCTGCACCGACACCCAGAAGACCGCCCTCAATAAGTCTCCGACGCGAGACCGCCTTCCCCCAACTGTTCAGCGTCAAGATTCCGGTGACGACACCGAGGCCGATCGGCAGAACAATGAGCCAGAAGTCACGGGCCTCAAGTCCGAGTGCGTCGGCAACGTAGTCTGGTCCAAGCACACCCATCAGGCCGACAACACTCGCTGCAATCGCAAGGTAGACGAGCGACCACCCAACGGATCCATGTGCACGGATATATCGCAGGCCCTCAACAAGCTCTGATGTGGTTGTGCGAGTGCTGCTTCGCGTAGAGCCGATGAGACCATCGGCATGTGCGCTGGGCGGTGCCGAAGGGAGACCAACACAGAGGAGGCCGGCGAAGAGAAAGAGGACGGCCACAAGGATGATCGAAGCCTCAGGCCCTGCAATGCGCACCACCGCCGGTCCAATGAGCGCGAATCCAAGCGCGAAGGCGGCGTTCAACGTGAACGTGAAGAGTCCGTTCGCTGACGTCAGCTGATCCCGACGAACGAGCAGCGGAATCATTGCAAGTTCAGCTGGAGCGAAGATGGTGGTCATGAAGCTCGCGAAGATATTCAAGAGCAGGACGACGCCGAGTGCATCCACACTGCCGAGCATCATGAAGAAGGCGACGGCGCGCGTAAAGTTCGCGACAATGAGCACGAGTCGCTTGTCGAGTCGATCGACCCAGACTCCCGAAATCGGTGAAAGGGCGACGGCAGGGACAAGGAAGCTCAAAAAGAGCAGGCTCAGCGCCGAGGTAGAACCGCTCCGCTCGGCCACAAGCACGGTCAGCCCGTAAAGTACGACGTTGCCGCCGATCTGCGTGAGGAGTTGGGCGATCCAGAGTCGCAAAAACGCTCCGTTTCGGAGCACCCCGACGTCCGGGGGTCGTTGAAAGTCAGGAATCTCCTTCGTGATCTGCGGATCGCTCACGCTCGCTCCTTCCTTTTTCCCATACCCCAATGGTGCCCCCGGCCGGAATCGAACCGACGACGCCCGCCTTAGGACGGCGGCGCTCTATCCACTGAGCTACGGGGGCTCAACGAGATGGTAGCCCAGCCCCGCGTGGGAGAATACGCAGATGGAACCGTTCGGGATCACCCTCTACCTGCGACCCGATTGCGAACTCTGCGACGAGGCGCGGGGCGCCCTTCATGATGTGCTCGCAGGCTCCCCACTCCTCCCCGCTGTTCGAGAGGTCAACATTGAGCAGGACCCGATCCTCCATCAACGACTCCTCACTGAGATCCCTGCAATCGAGTACCACGGCGCGCTGCTCGCACACGCGACAAGTCGGTTGCGGATTCAGAACTTTCTCGAGCGGCTACAGAAGGACGCGTGAGCCGTGTCTGAGATCAGCCTTCTCACCGCGCTCCTCGCCGGTGCGCTCAGCTTCCTCTCCCCGTGTGTGCTCCCACTCGTCCCCGCGTATCTCGGCCGACTCTCCGCATTAAAGAGCAGCGAGTCACCAGTGCTCCACGCCATGCTCTTCGTTGTCGGATTCACCTTGCTCTTCACCCTACTCGGTCTCGGCGCGGCGTATGCCGGCGGTGCACTCGCCGGGCTCCTCCCCGCGATCCAGCTTCCGCTTGGAATCGCGGTGATCGCTGGTGGACTCCACCTTGCAGAGCTCATACGCATTCCACTGCTCGATCGAAGCGCGGCACCACGAGTGGTGACCGTCGCGGGTCGCTTTGGCAGTCTGCTCCTCGGACTCGCGTTCGCCGCGGCATGGACACCGTGCATTGGCATTGTCCTCGGATCAATCCTTGCACTTGCCGCAACATCATACGATCCGCTCGGCGCAGCTGCGTTGCTCATCAGCTATAGCGCGGGTCTTGGCGTCCCATTCGTGGCGATTGCGCTCGCTGCAGAGCGCGGTGAGGGTTACGCTCCTCGAATCCTATCGACGCTTCGCCGAGGCACGCGCACCGCAGGTCGAATCGGCGGAGCCCTCGTTGCGCTGATTGGCGTCGCAATCTCAGCGGGACTCCTTCCCCTATTTGCGCGCTATCTCCCCGGGCTCCCAGGGCTGTAGCCATGGCAGTGATAGGTCCATTTCCTCGTCGCGTTCTAGGTCGAATTGCCGTCGTTGCGCTCGCTGTAGGTGGTGTCCTCGCCCTTGCGGGCACCAGCATTCCAGTGACGAGCACTTCAGGTACTGGACTCAACGATCAAGGCCGATACGTCATTGACCCCGACGCAAACGGACCGCTCGTCGGGACCTTTTTCGCCATTCCGAATGAACAACCTGCCGCAGTCGGTGGCACGTTCGGCGACGTCATGAACGCACGGCGCGCAGCGGGCGTTGTTGCGCCACGACTGATTATTGTCGACCTCTTCGCAACCTGGTGCCCACCATGCCAACAGGAAACCCCAACGCTCCGATCACTCGACCGCGCCTATCGGGAAGAGGGCCTGCTGATCATCGGGGTCTCCGTGCAAGAACTCAGAACAACCGTGCGGGGGTACGCGGACCGATACAACCTCGAGTATCCGATCCTTCTAGATGAAGGTGGCTCGCTCTTCCGCGCCGCGTTGGCAGGCGGACTGCCAACCAAGATCTTGCTCGACGCGGAGGGGCGCGTTCTCCAGGTTCTCCCGCGCCCACTTACGCCTGAAGATGGGCCCGGGCTGATTGCGCCTCTGCTCCAAACACCGTAGCGTCACTAACGAAGCGCTACTCCGCAATAAATCGAAATCGATCTCGGTCCACTTCGAGTCGACCGAGTGGAGCGTTCAGTTCATGGCTCTGAACGATCAGCCACTCGTTCGCCGCCGCCTCTGCAAAGATGGAGCTCTTCGCGTCAACGGAGATCCACGCAGCATCGTCAAACGCCGTCACCCATCGCGGATTCGCTTGCCAGGGGCGCATGAAGAGGTCCCCCATGAAGAGAAGGGTTCGCTCTCGCCCTCGGATGATCGTTGCCTGCGAGCCCGGGGTGTGACCACCGAGGAGGCGCAACTCAACCTCTGGTAGCAGTTGTCGCTGATGAGCAAACGCCTCAGGCGGCGAGGCAGAGAAGAGGCGTGAGAGGAGCGGTACGTCGTACGCCGCGCGGGCGCGCGCAGAGAGGCTGGCAACCGCGTCAATCTCAGCCTGCGGCGCCACAATCGTGGCCCGAGGGAAGGCGGCACCTCCGTCGCTCTGTGTGAGGCCACCTGCATGGTCGCGATGAAGGTGGCTTGGAACCACGTAGCGGATGCTCGCTGGGTCTACCGCTGCCGCGATCAACGCGTCGCGTGCGCTCACCGATCGGATCTCATCACTCTCGCGACGTTCACCTGCGGGAATCGCCCCTGTCTCGAGAAGGATCGTCTCTCTTGACGTTCGTACGAGGAGCGTATTGAGGGATTGCAGGAGTCGCGACTGCGCGTCAATCTCGTCTCGCACCAGCGGCTCCCAGGTCGTGCGGGGTACTGGCCCAAAGATCGCGCCTGCGTCACTGCGGAACGTCCCGATCTGCATGAGGTCTACTCGTGTACCGCCTAGGTCAATCGTGCGGACAGGGCGAACGCCGGTCCCCTCCGGGTTCAACATCGTTACGGGCGTTCAGTCTCGCGCCGTGTCGCGTCAAAGTCCACATGGATTGCCGACGCCGTAGGCTCAGTCTGCCCCTGGTAGCGACTGCGCAACTCTTTGCTGCCATACGGCTGATCCACCACGCTCGACATGCGGTGGAAGGAGATCTGTCCAATCTTCATTCCTGGATAGAGCGCGATCGGGAGTCGCGCCACGTTGCCGAGCTCCAGGGTGAGATTACCGACCCAGCCTGGGTCCACGTAGCCCGCCGTAGAGTGAATCAGTAGCCCGAGGCGACCGAGTGACGACTTTCCGTCAAGGCGCCCGAGGAGCGCGTTGCCAACACTGATCCGTTCAAGGGTCTGTCCCAGGACGAATTCGCCTGGGTGCAGCATGAAGCGCTCCCCCTCCGCAACCACCTCAAGATCGGTCAGCTCAGGCTGCTCTGCACGAGGATCGATGTAGCCGTAGCGATTGTTCCGGAAGACACGGAAGGTGCGATCAAGGTGCAGGTCGATGGAGGCTGGCTGCACGTCACGCTCATCAAACGGGCTGACGGCAATCTCGCCAGAGGCGAGCGCTGCACGTAGATCGCGATCGGAGAGGACGCTCACGCTTCGCTCTCCACGCCGGCACGCCGGCGGCGCTTACCACCACCAGCACCCTTCTCTTCAACGAGCACGTCGACTTCACGCTTTAGCGTGGCCAGATCTTCAAATGACTGATACACACTCGCGAATCGGATGTAGCCGATCTGGTCGATCTCACGCAGCGCTGCCATCGCAAGTGCGCCAATCCGCGAGGTGGAAATCTCGGTTACTCCGGTGGCACGAATCTGCGCCTCGATCGCCTCCATGGCGCGTTCTGGCGCATCTACTGGGACTGGCCGGCGAGCGAGTGCAGTGCGAAGCCCATCGAGGAGCTTGAGGGGGTCGTACTCCTCTCGCAGGCCAGAGCGCTTCACAACATAGAGGCGCGCAAGTTCGGCGCGTTCATAGGTGGTGACGCGGGTGCCACAGATACGGCACGCGCGACGTCGACGAATGACGCTCCCCTCGTCAAGGTCGCGAGAGTCCACGACCCGCGTATCGGGCTCCTTGCAGGACGGACAGCGCACCCTACCTCCTCATCGCCCCAACAGATTGTGGGCGCAGGACGAGTCTACACACGCCCTAGCGTTACGGAGTGCTCTGCACATGCGCGGACCAGCGATAACGTGAGCGGCGACCGTTCAGCCATGGTCCACGGGGCCCGCGATCGTCTCACAGGCGTGCTCAAGGACGGGGAGGAGGATCGCCAGACCGTCTCGCACGGCACCGCTGCCCCCTGGCATGTTTACGATCAAACTGCCGCGCAACACGCCCGCAACTCCACGCGAGAGGATCGCCGCGGGCGTTTGAGAGCGTCCCAGCATCCGGATTGCTTCGGGGATGCCGGGTATCTCGCGTTCGAGGAGCGGTTTCGTTGCATCTGGCGTCACGTCTCGCGGTGTCAGCCCTGTCCCGCCCGTCGTCAAGATGACGTTGACACTCCCCGCGCGTTCGCTCAGCAGTGCACTGATCTGATCGCGTTCATCTGGAACCGATGCGCGTGACACATCCCAACCGTGCGCCTCCATTGCCGCCGCAGCGAGCGTTCCGGAGCGGTCTTCGCGCGTACCAGCAGCGACCGAATCACTAACCGTAACGATGAGCACGCTGCGCTTCTCGTCAGGCATCTCGCCTCCATGAACCACTCGCGCCACCGGACTTCTCCAGAAGCTGCGTCGGACCAATGATCGCACCGCGATCAATCGCCTTGATCATGTCGTACGCAGTCAGCGCAGCCACGGACGCGGCCGTGAGCGCCTCCATCTCGACTCCGGTCTGTCCGGTGCAGCGGACCTCAGTGCGGATCGTTACCGCAGACGCCTCTCGATCTACGGCGCAGTCCACCTGTATCAAGGAGAGTGCGAGCGGGTGACAGAGCGGAATGAGTTCGGCAGTGCGCTTCGCTGCTTGAACGCCAGCAAGTTCGGCCGTTCGCAAGACAGCACCCTTCGGCGTCTCTCCTCGCTCGATGAGATCAAGCACTTCCATTGAGACTGCGACTCGACTTCCCGCAACGGCGCGCCGATCGGTGATCGGCTTCGCACCGACATCCACCATCGTCGCGCGCCCATCCGCATCAACATGACTGAGGCGTTGCTCTTCCATCCGCTGATCCTAACCCTTTGGCGGCGCTACTCGTCGTACTGCGCGCGAAAGCGGGTGCAACCGAATAGCCGCACCCACCGCGAGCGACCCAACCTCTTCGGGGACGACCCCAAGCGCATCGCATGCTGCGAGCGGTGCGGTCTGATGACTCCCCTGACCACCGGCAAGTCGTACGCGGATCCGACCCGCTGAATCACGATCAAGATCGCCGCTCGATGTGCGCAGCGCGGCCAGCCTCAAGAACGAGCGTCGCCCGATTGGACTCTGCACCTCTTCCTCTAAGACACCCTCAAGCTCAACGCCATACGCAGGCCTGCCAGCGAGGGTCCGAATCAGTGGCAGGAGCACTTCAACGCCAATAACGAATGCGCTGACCGGATTGCCAGGGACGCCGAGGGCGAACTTGGCGCCGGGTGCGCCTGAGCGGCGCTCCCCTACTACCAGTGGTTTCCCAGGCTGAATTGCCGCGCGCCAGGCGATCAAATCAAAGTGCGACTCGAGCGCCGCACCAACGTGATCATGCGCGCCAACACTGACACCTCCTGAGGTCACCAACACATCACACAGGGGACTGAGACGCTCCACGGCTGCCTGGGTCGCGGCTGCATCATCTCCAACGTTCGTAACTGACACCACCTGCGCACCCTCGCTCAGCACGAGTGCAGAGAGCGCAGGACCGTTGCTGTCACGTATCTGCGCCGAACCCGCCGAATTAGAGAGTTCGTCACCGCTCGTAAGAATTGCAACACGAGGTCGCGGATAGAGCCGAAGTTCCCTCGCGCCACTCGTATAGATGACTGAAAGGAGTGCGGCATCGATCAGTGAGCCAGCCTCCGCAAGCTGGTCGGACACTTTCATGTCCTCCCCTCGCCTTCGAATGTGTGCACCGATCGCGAGCGGCGCAGTAAACCAAACGGATGAAGAAAGGGTGGCGGGACTGCGCGCAAGCGGCGCCGAGCCGTGTCGAGGATCTGCTAGGTGGCTCCGCTCCACAGGAACCACGCAGTCGGCACCGGGAGGGATCGTCGCGCCGGTCGCGATCCTTCTGCACTGTCCGCGCGCAAGTTCCGTAGATGCCACTGATCCACCCGCTGCAGCGTCACCAACGCAGGCCAACACGACTGGTTCAGGACCAGACGCACGTTCAATGTCAGCAGAGCGAATCGCCCAACCATCCATCGCCGAGACGTCGCTCGGCGGGTGACTGACCGCGGCGCGCACCGGTGAAGCGAGCACCCTGCCCAGCAGATCCTCTACCGACGTTAGGTCAATGTCGACGACCTCGGCAGAGAGCGGGGTCACACGGTCAAGCAGGCGCGATAGCAGATCGTCAATGCGCTCCAGCGGGGCTTCCTTCATGGGCGCCAACTCTCAAGCAAGATGATGGAAGCGACGGCGCCGAGCGGCGCGTTCAACCAGAGGAACCTGCGCCATGCCGCACGTGCGGAGCGGTATGAAGTTGCAGCGCGGACCAGTGGGGCCGCCGAAGCTGCACTGAGTAGCGGAATGATGGCGGCGATACGGGCAAGTGGCTCGGTGTGAACTGCGAGCGGGAGTGCCGCGGCCACATAGGTCAAGAGGATCAGCCACGCGGTTCGGGATGGACCGAGCAGGGTCGCGATGGTGCGGATCCCTGAACGTCGATCCGCGTCCACATCTTGTATCGCTCCGAGCGCATGGCTCGCAAAACCCCATAGGGCGAGTGCGCTGAGTGACGCGAACCACACCTCATTGAACGCACGTGCAAAGAGCAGCCCAGCGATCGGCGGGAGGAGGAAGTGGGACGACGAGACCAGCGAGTCGAAGATCGGAATAGAGCGAGCACGGACAAACCATGGCGCGCTGTACATGGTGGCCAAGCCCACCGCACAGAGTGGCGCAAGCCCGGCCGCGCCCGGGATCACGAACGCCATCACGCCTGCTGGTAGAACTCCCGCGGCCCAGAGGGCAACGCGAAGCGGAGGCAGATCCCGTTCCTGTAGCAACGCGCCCTCGGCACCACCCTTCCGTGGGTTCTCAGCGTCGCTCGCGCGATCGTATAGATCATTGATGCCGTAGAGGAAGAGGTTATAGCCAGCACCCCACCAGAGCAGCGGTGCAAGAAGCCAGCCGCCGAGGCGCTCACCAGCGCCGGCCGCGATCAGTCCAGCAAGAAATGGGAGCCCAGTGTTGACCCACGAGATCGGTCGCGAGGCGAGGAAGATCCTCCATGCACTCCCCCCTCCCCGCATCACTTCCGCTCGGAGTCTCAACGCGCCGCCTACAAGTCCAATCGCGTAAAGAAGATCCTCAACCGGCATCAGCCAAAGGAGAAGCCCGCTGCGCGGTGCTGGCGGATACGTGAGCAGTCCGCTGAGGCAAAGCAGATTGTCAAAGATCACGGTGAGGAGCAAGAACACGAGGAACGAAGCTTTTGATCCGCGATCAGCTACCAGGAGAGGCCAAACGAGCGCGGCGCCCGCGCCAGCGAGCGCTGCAGAGGCGACGGTGTACTCTGCACCGCTCACCAGCGCTCCGAGCGCTCCGCCCGTGAGCGCACCGATCAGCGCGGAGCTCACAGCGTCAGGTAGCCCAAGGGTCCTGGTGGTTTGAACGCGTCCACGGCCTACGAGATCAGCAGCCACCACGGCGAGTGATGTGATGCCGAAGAGTAGGAGTGGCTCCTCCAATGGGAATCCGCGTCCAAGCGGACCAGCACCTGGCAGCGCGAGCGTCGTGGCGGTCGCGGGGGTGGCGAACCATCCTCTCGCAAGCCCAATAGTGTCGACGAGAAGAAATGCAATGCTGACCGCAAATGCAACCGGGAGCACGACTGTGCGCTTCGTCCATGGACTCCAGCGTCGTGCAATACCGTGAATCCCGACAATTGAAACAAGGATCGCCAGGAGATAGGCCTCTCCCGTCATCTCCTACGCCTTCGTGCGATTGTGAAGCCGATCGCTGCCGCTCCAACAAGCACCGCACAGAAGCTTATTGCAACAGACACCCAGAAGTTCGCTGGATAGAGCTGCACCAGCCGGTCAGTCGCTGGATTGAATGTCCAGTTGCCCGCTGGAAAGAGCAGCTCGTGGGCAAACGTGAAGGTTGCATCAAAGGCAACGGTGAACGAGACTCCAACCGCGGCGGCCCCCGCGCCGAGCAGCAGCGCTCCGTCATGAAGCCCTTCAATAAACCAGCGCCGATTGCGGCGATAGAGGCCAACGAGCGCCAAGAACGCGAGCGCCCCTCCCGTCATGAGGATCCGAAAGAGAACGCCGACGTCCACAAGGTGCGAGCGCTCTGAGATGCTGAGAAGTGGTTCACCGTTGAGCGGGACATCAAAGGCCCCAGCAACGAGAAGGTCGCCCACAAGCGCATCGGAGAGAGCATGTGCAACGGCGTGGTCAATGCTGAGTGTCTCCGCCGATCCCGCAACGCCAAGGAAGAGATGCGTGACAGGCGGTAGCAAGAAGAGGCCCAGCGTGAGGGAGAGGAGCGCAAGGAGCGTGATCCCTGCAACGCCGATGCGACGCACCGCGCGGCGAACGGCCCTCACGCGTCGACGAGGACGCGTCCCTGCTCCCACCACGATCGCAGGGAGAGCGGGTCGGGCGCAGCTCGGCCAAGCAGCGCTGTCGCTCGCATCACGGCCGCCTGAAACTCATCCCAGTCGCTCTCAGCGAGGGCTCGAATGCCGAGTATCCCGGCGGCGGCGAGCAGCTGGTGCTCCTGGCGCCCGAAGAAGGCGAGGTTGAGGAGCAGCGCCTCGTCACGCCACTCATCAACATCTGCGAGGGTGGCGTCTGTCTGGTCGGCGAGCGTCTGGCGTCGTGTAGGGGTTTCACTCCGCTCTAGGAGCAGACCCGTCGTGAAGATCCCTTGAGCCTCGAGCCGGGCAAGGTGGACCGGTTCAATCCTCGTCAGTTCCCCGATTGCTGGCATGGACACCTCCTTTTGGGAGCGTAGCGCCTCGCCCGCCACGCCGTCCCTGCGCACCTGGACCGCCGTATTGTTACATTCTTCGGGCTGGACTGGATTGTTGCGGTTCCACAACAAAGCCCCCCTTTGGGTCATAATCCCTCCAGCGGCGGAGAGAGGCCGCACAGATATGTGGAGGTCTTAATGAGTCCAGAACAGGGATACCAGTTGGTATACAACTTCATGTCGCTCGCCATCGCATCGATGGGCGCGAGCTTCTTCTTCTTCGTCTCCGCACGCGGAGCACTGAAGGAAGGGAACCGGATGGCGGTCACGCTCTCAGCGACGGTTGTGCTGATTGCGTTCTACCACTACGTCCGAATCTTCGACTCGTGGGTCGCCACCGCTGGTGGTTCGCTCGGCGAGTTCAACGAGGCTTACCGCTACGTTGACTGGCTCCTCACGGTGCCACTCCTTGTTGCAGAGTTGATCCTCGTGCTCCGCCTGGACAAGAAGGTTGAGAGCAAACTGATCCAGAGGAATGTGCTCTATGCCTTCCTCATGATCGCAACAGGCTACATCGGCGAGATGGATAATCAGACCTCCGTGGTCCTTGACTCCTCGCGCACGATCTGGGGCGCTATCAGCACGATCTTCTTCGTCCTGATCTTGCGTGACCTCTTCGGCGGTATTGATGCCTCGTTCAAGAAGCAGAGCAAGGAGATCCAGGGGATCTTCAAGGTGCTCCGAGTCGTTCTGCTTGCCACGTGGGGTGTCTACCCAATCGCGTACCTGCTCCCGACGATCGCAGGCGACCTTGGCCTAAGCGCCGGCGACGGCCTTGTGCTGAAGCAGGTCGGATACACGATTGCGGACATCCTGGCGAAGCCGGGCTACGGTCTCCTCATTTGGAAGATCGCAACCCTGAAGAACTCAGGCCGCTAAACCAAAAGGCCTCTCACGGCGGCACGCCGCCGACGCTAAACAAGGGAAGGCCCGGGGGTGACCCCGGGCCTTCTCTATTGGCTCTGGTGTTGGTCGGAGCGACAGGATTTGAACCTGCGACCTCTTGCCCCCCAGGCAAGCGCGCTACCAAGCTGCGCTACGCTCCGTTGCGCCTTGCGAGCGGCGATTCTAGCAGCCTGATCGAATCAGGCTCAGTGCCACTCTTCCGTTGGCGCGCGTCCGAGCAGACCCTCGGCGAGACGCTCGATGCTGACTCCGTGTTCAAGCGCAGCTACTACCGCGGCGGTGATCGGAAGCTCAACACCGAGACGAGCGGCGAGCAGGAGCGCACCATGAGCGGTGGGGATCCCTTCTACGGTTGCGCCGATGGTTTCAACAGCGCGGCCCACCGGCATTCCTGAAGCGAGGAGCTCACCGAGACGAGCGTTGCGTGATCCAGTATTGGAGGCGGTCAGCGCGAGGTCTCCCACGCCAGCGAGTCCAAAAGCGCTCTCTGCCCGTCCGCCACATGCCTCTGCAAGTCTCGCCATCTCCGCAACGCCACGAGAGAGGAGTGCGGCCGCCGCATTCTCTCCATAGCCGAGCGAACGAATACCGCTCACCGCGATCGCGAGGACATTCTTCAGTGCACCTGCAACCTCAACGCCGATCGGATCGTCACTCAGATAAATCCGAAACGTTGGACGAGTCAGCGCAGCGAGAACTTCGTCGCGGCGACCCTCTTGGGTGGCAAGCACGGCGGCGGCTGGTTTTCCTGTTGCAATCTCGCGCGCGAGGTTCGGTCCAGATAGGGTGAGGAGTCGTGCTGGGCTCACCCCCGCAGCAACCGCGAGCTCCGAGACGCGCTGCCCGCCTCGGCTGAGACCCTTTGAGGCCATCACCACGTTCGCCGCGCCAGCAACTTCAGGTGAAAGCGCTCCACGAATCGCGTCGGACGGAATCGCAACAATCAGTAGATCACGCGCACCGAGTGGTGGAAGATCCTCCTCCACGGAGCGAACCCTCACGCTCGCCGGCAGCGTGACCCCAGGAAGGCGGCGGTCATTCGTATGCTGGGTGCCAATCTCAGACGCTTCGGCCGCAGTGTGGGCGATCAACTCGAAGGTTTCGGGCGCCGCACCATCGCGCGGATGGCCGAGGAGGACGGCGAGCGCGCTCCCCCACGCGCCGGCGCCAAGGATGCGAATCATCGACTCCGACTCCCCGCGCGACCACCTGAGCGCCCGCGCTCACGACCCTCCTCCGCCGCTCGCTCTCGCACCACGATGCGGATGGGTGTGCCCGTCAGGGGGTACCGATCTCGAATCTGATTCTCAAGGAAGCGCTGCCAGCTGAAGTGCACTTGCGCCGCGTTCCGGGCGAAGAGGACGAACGTTGGCGGTGGTGTCGCCGCCTGCGCGGCATAGAGGATCTTCGGACGCTTGCTGCCGCTGTGCGCTGGCTCTTGGCGTGCCACCGCCTCCGCAACGAGGCGGTTCAGTGCGCCAGTTGGGATGCGCAACTGGCGCGCATCCGCCGCAGCGATCGCCGCATCGAGCACTTTCGTTGCGCGCAGCCCGGTAAGCGCAGAGATCGAGAGGATCGGGGCGAAGTCAAGAAACGGCGCCTGGCGACGAAGCAGGCCCATCGCCGTATCGAATGTGAAGCCATCTTTCTCAACAAGGTCCCACTTGTTCATGACAATCACGAGACCCTTCCCCGCGTCAATGACGGACCCGGCAATGTGGAGGTCCTGCGCCTGAAGGCCAATGGAGGCATCAATAAGAAGGAGTGCAACATCCGCGCGATCGAGCGCGGCCACGGAGCGCACCGTTGCATACTTTTCGGCAACAGGTCCTGCAGCGATCTTGCCTCGCTTCTTGATCCCGGCAGTATCGACAAGTGTGATGTAGCGACCTGCATGGTCAATGTGATCATCAATGGCGTCTCGCGTGGTCCCTGGGACGTTGCTTACCACGGTGCGCTCTTCACCAAGAAGCTGATTCAAGAGGCTCGACTTCCCGACGTTTGGACGACCGACGATTGCCACCGTCACCTCCCCCTCGCGAGTCGGAAGGCCGCTCTCTGGCGGCAGGCTTCGCAGACTCTCAATCAACACGTCTAGGAGATCCCCCGAACCAGAGCCGTGCTGGGCGCTCACTGGGTAGATCGCATCAAAGCCGAGTGAAGCGAACTCGTGAGAGGCCTGCTCCCGTTCGATGTTATCGGCCTTATTTGCCACGAGGAGGATCGGTTTTCCACTCTTCCGCAGCAGCTGTGCGACTTCCGCGTCGCCAGGGTTGGGTCCGGTCGCCGCATCTACGACCAGGATGATCAAGTTGGCACTCGCGACCGCCATGCGTGCCTGGTCTTGCACAGCAACATCGATCACATCTCCCTGCGCAGGCTGCATCCCCCCTGTGTCGACGAGGCGAAACTTGAAACCGTTCCACTCGGCAATAGAGATGAGGCGATCCCTTGTGGTTCCAGCGCGGTCCTCAACGACGGCACGTCGTTCGCCGACGAAGCGATTGAAGAGGGTGCTCTTCCCGACATTCGGGCGACCCACCAGGGCAACGAGCGGCAGGCGCTCTTGCACCGCGGCCTCATCAGCAGCCTTGCGACGGCTCATCGCGCGCTCGGTTCGGTGATTGAGGTTGTTCGATACTGAGGCGTTGCAGCCGAGGCGAGAGCCTCTCGTGCGATGTCGTTCGCTCGCAGCCTTACCGATTCGGTGCCGGCGAGTTCGGCGATCCGTGCAGCGACGCGCTCAAGATCCTCAATTGGCGTACTCGTGCCGCCAGTCACACCGACTCGCGTCGCACCGTCGAACGGAGCGGAGTCGGTGAGCTCTGCTGCGGACTCAATTTGAAGGGCTCGCGTCCCACTGATCTCGCAGAGGCGTGTGAGCTCCTTGGTATTCGCGCTCTTACTGCCACCAACCACGACCATCATGTCCACAGATCGCGCCGCCTCCATGGTGTCCTCTTGGCGCCGTATGGTGACGGGGCACACCGTGTTGAGCACCTTCAACTCATGACACCGGGAGACGAGAAAGGCGGCGAGCCGCTCAAACTTCCAGGGTGGTTGCGTTGACTGCGTGATTAGCGCCATGCGCTTTCGGCGTGGGATCTTGCTCCAGTCCTCCTCTTCGTCAACCAGGATGGCGTTGGGTGCGAATCCGAGTAGGCCGACAACCTCCGGGTGGTGCGGAGTTCCAAGGAGGACGATCTCATAGCCCTCGTCCACGAGCTTCGCGAGCTCTCGGTGCTCCTGAACGACCCACGTACACGTACCGTCAATCACCTCAAGGCCCCGATCGTTCGCGCGCGCCAGCACCTCTGGCGTTACGCCGTGCGCGCGAATGACGATCGCAGCGCCCTCCGTGACCTGGTCCAGGCTCTCAACGCTCTCGATGCCACGGGCCTGCAAGTCGGCGATCAGCCCTTCGTTATGCACCACGTGCCCGAGCGTATGCGTCGACTTCCCCTCGGCGCGCGCGAGTTTTGCTTTGTCAATCGCCTCGCGTACGCCATAGCAGACACCAGTGCGCTTCGCGATGCTGATGCTCTCGACGCTTCCCATGGGGTGATTATCCCCTACTCCATCCATCCCAGTGAAACTTGTGCTCAGGGGTGTCAGCCCCCGCACCTCGCTGCGGCGCTAGGGACGGTACTCGTGAGGGAGGAGTGCGGCGACGGAGGTTCGCATCTGCTCAGCAACGAGCGAGAGGGCTGGTCGATCACCTTCCGCGTAGGTGTATCGGCGCGGCTCACCGATCAGCATGCGGATCGTCTCGGCCCGTCGCGGGAGTAGTGCACCACGCGGCCAGAGTCGCTCGGTGCCACTCACCGCAACCGGGATGACGGGGGCGCCGCTGCGAAGAGCGAGGAGTGCCGCGCCGTCGCGAAAGGGTCCGATCTTACTGTCATGTGAGCGCGTCCCTTCGGGGTAGATCCCGAGGATGTTCCCTTCACGGAGCACCGCCTCTGCTAAACGAAACGCTTCAAGGTCTGCAGCGCCTCGTCGCACGCCAAACACCCCGTTCACTCGCAGGAAGGTACCGACAAGGGGCCAGCGCATCGCCTCCGCCTTCCCCATCCAGTTGATCGCTCGACCGGTCGATGGCGTCAGCCAGCAAGCCAAGAGTATTGGGTCGAGCCACGAGATGTGGTTTCCGACCAAGATTGCTGGCCCCACTCTTGGGATGCGCTCCATCCCCTCCACGATGATCTCGTCAGACAAGCGGCGAATTGCCCATGCCCCGAATGACTCCGAGAGGCGCATGCCGAGGGGCGGACGGTCAAGCGACATGTGATGACGCGCGCACCCTCTCCACGATCTGATCCACGACCTGATCCAGCGATAGCGAGTCGGTGGCTATCAAGAGTGCGTCGTCGGCGGCACGCAGTGGTGCCACCGCACGATTCCGATCCTCTGCGTCTCGTGCGATGAGGCTTCGCAGCGCCTCCTGGTGCTCGTCTGAACCTTCAAGATAACCTCGCTGGATTGCCCGACGCAGCGCACGAGTCTCTGCAGAAGCGTCGAGGTAAAACTTATGGAGCGCTTCCGGATATACAACCGTCCCAATGTCACGTCCGGCGAGCACAACCCCGCCACGCATTGCAGTCTCACGCTGAACGGCGCGCAGGGCGGCTCGAACGTTGGGCATCGCTGCAATTGATGCAACGGCGCGCTCAACGTCTCCGCCCTCGAGCTCAGGTGCTTCAAAGTGCCTCCCATCAACAGTGATTCTCGCGCTCCCGCTCTCGAGTTGAACTTCAGCGAGATGCGCGAGCTGAACCAAGGATTCGGATTCGAGAGCGCTTATCACCGCACCATCATCCGACCCTTGGGTAGCGAGCCCGGTATCCAGTGCCGCCCGGGTGACCGCCCGATAGAGCAGTCCCGTATCCAAGAAGCCGTATCCGAAGACCCTCGCAACTCGAATCCCAACGCTGCTCTTTCCACTTGACGCGGGTCCATCAATGGCGATCTGCGTCACGGCCGCACCGGTGCACGACTTGCCGATGCGAGCACGACGTTTCCGAGTTCCGCTCGCTCTGCAACCTCGAGTGGACGTGCCCCGCCAACGGGAATGTTCGCAAGGTGCACGGGCCCGAACGATATTCGAATCAATCGACGCACCGGTCGCCCGATCGCTCCATAGAGCCTGCGCACTTCATGGTGTCGCCCTTCTCCGAGTGAAACGTAGCTCCACTGCGCAGGGTCCGATCCGTCATCAAGCACATCCTCCGGAAGCCGATCCTCGGGGCGGATCTCCCGCGCATCGAGCGCGCGGGCCCAACCGTCCGTCAGCCGAATGCCAGCGCGCAGCCGTGTCTGCTCGGCGTGTCCGAGCGGTAGATCGCACATCACCGCGTACCCGCGCTGAAGTCCTGCCCGTGGGTGTGCAATGGGGGAGACGAGTCGACGCTCAGGTGTGAGGAGCAGCAGTCCTTCACTCTCTCGGTCGAGCCGTCCAATGGAGAGCATACGAGCCGCGCGTGCCTCACCGAGAAGCGGCGTAAGCGCCTGTGGCAGGGTGATCTCAGCATGCGGATCCGCGTGCGTGGTTGTCACCCCCCATGGCTTATGCCACGCGAGCATCTCCGCGCCGGCAAGTGGATCAGAAGCGTCGGCGGAGGTCCCACGACGCGCCGCGAGCGCCTTCCCGTCAAGTTCTAGGAGCGAGCTCGGCTCAAGACGTTCACCAAGGAGCACGGTTCGACCGGCACTCGTCACGCGCGCCGCCGCAATCGCTGCATCCGCGCCGCGACGAGAGAGACCCGAGCGCTCCGCCACGAGCACATTGACGCGGATCAGATCAGTCAGCGAGGGCTCCTTCGTCAGCTGGCGTCGTTGGACCACCCGCAGGAGATGCGTCACGGGGTGGAAGCTCCTCACTCGAAAGTTGCAAGTTCAGGATTGAGGCGGCATCCCCCTCAAGGGGCGGAAGGTCACTGAGTGAGGAGAGTCCAAACTTGCGCAGGAACTCCATCGTGGTTGCGTAACGGTGCGGACGCCCAGCAGTCTCCAGACGATCAACCTCTTCAACGAGGCCGCGCTCAAGGAGCACGCGAAGGGCATAGTCGGCATCGACGCCGCGAATCTCTTCGATGCCGGCCTTGGTCACCGGCTGCCGATACGCGATTACGGTCAGGGTCTCAAGTGGCGCAGCAGTCATATCGGAACCACCAGTTCCAATCCATGCCAGCACGGCGCGAGCCTGTTCGGGCCCACTCGTAAGCTGGAGTTCATCACCGTGGACGAGCAGCGTGATTCCGCGTCCCGCCAGCATCGTCTGAAGCTCGGCAACCAAGCGATCGAGCGCCGCGCGGTCCACCTCAAGGAGCTTCGCCGCCTCTCTCCTCGTCAGTGGCCGATCAACCACGAAGAGGAGCGCTTCGAGATCAGCAGGGGTTGCAGGATGCGCTCGCTCAGGAAGCGCCGCTCCCGCCCTTTTCTCGGTGCTCATTCTCCCCCCTTACGCATGCACGCCTTCAGGAGCGCTCTCAGGCGATCTCTCCGTGATGATGATTGGCCCCCAGAGCGACTCTTGCGCCACGTCAACCTCACGCCGCTTGGCCAACTCTAGAAGAGCGAGGAAGGTCACTGCAATAAATGAACGATCACGCCGGTCTCCCAGGAGTGACTCGAGGTTCACTCCGCTCAACCCGCGCTCACGGACCGCCTCCCGAATGGCCGAAAGGCGATCGCCGATTGACACCTTCAACCCCACGGGCGCCAGCGCAAGATCAGCAAGTGGGCGGCGGCGCAGTGCAATGCGAGTGGCGGCACGTACCAGCCGTTTTGGATCCGAGATGACTGGGGTCAACGGTTCCGAGAAGACAGGCTTCGGTTGCGGCAGGAGGCGCGTTGGCTGCTCGCGCTGCCAGAGCGGCGACTGCAGGCGCGCACCGAGTACCCGAGCGGCATCACGGAAGACCCGGTACCGCAGGAGTCGCGCACGCAGGTCCACCGCCTCATCAGCATCGTCAAGATCGTGTGCCTCGAGCCCCTGATTGGCAATCGGCCGCGGCAGAAGCGCACGACTCTTGAGGACAATCAGCTGTGCTGCGACCGAAACAAAGGCGGAAAGGGTTTCGAGCCGGTCGTCGGGGATCTCCGCGAAGAAACGAAGGAACTCATCAGCGAATGGCGCGAGCGGAACGCGACAGACGTCGAGTTCGTCGCGTTCAATGAGTGCGAGCAAGAGTCCATACGGACCACTGAAATCTCCGAGCGCCACATAGGAGCGGGAGCGACCGAAGAGGCCGCCCTGCTCGCGCCGGAATACGACGCCCTCAATATCTGCGGCAGCAGGATCCGGAAGTTCAAACCCCTCCGCCAAAACCGACCGACTCATTTACTCCCCCTCCCGTCTCATTCGGAAGGATACGCGTCTCCCGCGACTCGCGGGGGCGTGGTCTGTGAGTTCATCGTGGATCAAGAAGTTGCTGGGTCAAGCCAAGGCTCAGATCGCCGAGGATTGACCCAAGCGGCGTGAAGAAGAGGAGCACGATGACCACTGGGAAGGCGAAGCGGGATGCGGTCAGCCCCTCCACGAGGTCAGCAAGGCGCGGCGAGACGAGGGTGAGAAGGCCAGTGAGGAGTGCCCGACCGTCAAATGGTGGGATCGGGAGCAGGTTCAGAAAGAAGAGCCCCGCATTGAAATACGTGAAGTAGACGATCAACGCCCCTGCAAGGTCTGAAAGCGGCGGACGTCCAAGCAGATGGTAGAAGGCCGCTGACGCAGCCGCGAGTACAAGATTGCTGAGCGGCCCCGCTACGGCTACAAGCGCCCAGCCGAGGCTCCCTCCGCGCAAACTTTGCGCCATGACGGGCGTTGGCTTTGCCCAGCCGATCATCCCTCCGTCTGAGAGCGCCGAGAGCAGAAGGAGACCAGCGCCGAGAGGATCAATATGACGTCGAGGGTCCAGGGAGACACGGCCGAGCGCTCGCGCGTGTCCGTCTCCTAACTTCCACGCTGCTGTCGCGTGCGCCGCCTCATGCACTGGGAAACTGATGAGGAGCAGCAGCAGTGCAGCAACAAGTGGGCCGAACGTTGCTGCATCCATTTCGTAATGGTAGCCGCTTACGCTCGGGGGTGCGCTCGCTTGTACGCATCACGCACATGACTCCCGAGGAGATGCGTGTATAGCTGTGTCGTGGAGATATCAGCGTGGCCGAGCAACTCTTGGACCACACGTAGGTCTGCGCCGCCGTCGAGGAGGTGCGTGGCAAAGGAGTGACGAAGGGTGTGCGGGTGGATCTCGCTCCCGAGCCCAGCGCGGTTCGCCGCCGCACGAATCGTGCCCCACGCCGATTCGCGTCGGAGACGTACGCCACCCTGCGAGAGGAAGAGCGCGTTCGGCTCCGCCTCAGCTCGACTGCGTCGTGCTTTGGATGAGGCGTGTACTTCACGACCATCTTCGCAGTACTTCCTGATGGCATCAACCGCCGGCTCGCCAATGGGCACGACTCGCTCACGGCGCCCCTTCCCGTAGAGTCGAACGCTTCCGTCTTCCAAATCCGCTCCATCAAGATCAAGCGCAACGATCTCGCTGACTCGTCCACCCGACCCGTACAGAGCCTCGCCTAGCGCGTGCGCACGTTGCGCATCTGCGCGCGAAAGGTCGCCAGTACCCTGCTCCGTTGCAAGTTCCCGTAGGAGTCGCTCCACATCTTCTAAGCGCAACACAGCAGGGAGGCTACGGCGCGTCCGAGGAAGATCAATCTCTGCGCTGATTGACCGTGTCAACGCCCCTTCCCCTTCAGCAAACCGATAGAGCACGCGCAGTGCCGCAGCTCGGCGGCGCGTTGTAGAGACTGCAACGTTCGCGCTCGCCAGCCAGGCCTGTGCCGCCTTTGCATCGCTGCGCCAGGCGTCGCCCGGCCCGAGCGACGCCGCAAAGGCTCGATAGTCACCGCGATACGCTTCCAGAGTGCGCGGAGAGAGGTTTCGCTCAACGCTCAGGTAGACGAGACATGATTCAATGATGCGATCGAGTGGGCTCGTTGCGAGAGCACCACTCATGTTCCGC
>Ga0222713_10001847_pt1 | contig 23187 bp, 27 predicted proteins | sample C33_649DmetaG_FD_165061 | JGI IMG/M metagenome (GOLD analysis project Ga0222713, IMG submission 165061) | Estuarine water microbial communities from San Francisco Bay, California, United States - C33_649D | ecosystem: Environmental > Aquatic > Marine > Unclassified | place: USA: California...
GATTTTAAAATCAACAACGGTACAACGAGAATGGATTGGGTCAATGATTCTGTTCTTAAAATTACATGTGAAGATGAAAGAACAGTTAGATGCAAACTCCTCAATCGCACCACGCATGGCAGGTTGAGTTGAATTTGGATTTAGATAGTCCGCTTCGTCAATGATAACGACCTTGCGGCCACCTGACAGGGACATAGATGATGCATAGTTCTTGATTTTGTTCCGTAGAACATCAATACCCGATTCGTCTGAACCGTTAATCATAATATAATCACAACCGACTTCTTCACAGAGAGCCTTTGCAATTGTGGTTTTACCGACACCAGCAGAACCCGCCAACAAGAGATTGGGAATCTCTTTGCGGTTTACATACTCCTGAAATGTTGCCTTGATACCATCAGGAAGAATACAATCTTCAATGGTTTTAGGACGATACTTCTCCACCCACAAAATGTGTTGTGACATTCAAATTCTCCATAATATAATTAAATTTCATCATGCCATTTAAAGCCAAGCAGTAACTTGGCAAAAAATCTTATAACTGCATTTGGCTTAGTGGGTCTATACACAAATACACTGTGTGTGATTTCCCACTTACCAACATATTTTTCACTAGGTCTTATAACAAAAGAACCTGCCATTGGTGATGACGATGATACAGTAAGACCAGTACCACCACTACCAATGAAAAAATTGCCACCATAAGTAATATTCGATTTCTTACTATGTTCTGCATTCCATTGTTCACTTGGAGTAAAATCCAAGTCTAGAGTTTGTTGCTCAGTCAGAGGCCAAAAGAATTCAAACTCTAACTGTTTCATCACTTAACCTCAACCATACTTTCATATAGTGCTTCAAACTCTTTAGACTCCGCAACCTCAGTCTGGAATGAATTTTTGTGTTGAGTTTTTGCCATGCGTTTAAGAATCTTTTTAGGAATTTTCAACTCATCATATGCAAGGTCAATAATGTCTTTGATTGCAGCATTGTTGGAATCATTTTTGTGCATATGGTGAACGGCTTCATCCACATAACCTTTGAGTTTCTTCAAAGCTTCATCATCAAAGGATCCAAATAATGTATTTACTTTAGTCATTTTGCAACCATCATTCCAACAACATCATAATCAGATTCATTAACAACAACATTACCATTGGTCAAGTTGATTGCTGTTTTACCTTGTTGTTCACCATCAGTAATAGTGAAAACAGCCACAATGTATGTGGGGTTAATGGCAATCTTGTTGCCGCTTGCTGATTCTGTAATCCAAATCATATTATTCTCCAAATGTTAGGTCTGATTCTTTAGCTTCAATAGCAATCCAATATTGCATATCTTCTTTTGTATTTCTAAAATAGGATAGTCCTTTTGAAGAAATTTGTACCTCATAGGTACCGGCAATCATCTTAAAGTTTTCAGTTAAGAATAATGCCTTAAACTTTTTGCCATTACCATCTGCAATTTCTGTAGAGTCGGTATGTGCAGAGTTATCTTTTGAATCACAGGTTGTGATGTAAATCTTTGCACCATCAGATGTGATGGCAATATTTGGTGATTGTAGAATGCTTGCTGTTTTAAGTACAGAAGCCAATTCATCTTCTTTCAGTGTGAAAGATACATCCACAGTAGGAAGATTTAACTCTTTATCTGGTGGTGTTACAATCATACTCTTTGCAGTCTTGCGATAGTTGAGCTTCTTACGGCCAACTTTAAAGATAACATGTTCGTTATCAAAATCAATTTCACCGTCTTTGTACAAGGATTGAACCGACAAAAATTGGTTCAAATCATAGATACAAAAATCTTGTGGAAAGTCATCTTTAATTCCAGCTTTTGCCAAGACAGTCTTGGTTGCAGAAATGGTTGTCAGTTTCTTACCAGTCTTAAACTCAATGCCAGGATTAATGTTGGCAAAGTTTTTAAGAACCGTCAAGGTCTCATTGGATAATTTCATTACGATACTCCTTCAGTCAATTCACTTATTGTATTCGATCCGTAAGAACGAGTCAAGCACTTCATTAAAATATTTTTCAAGTCTTCCACAGTACCATCATTTTCAATGGTGTGGTCAATATGCCCACCTATCCATCTCCATTCAGATTCATGTGGACCATTTTCATACATAAAACTTTCGGCTTTATGTGAACCTCTATTTGCCTGTGCGGCAATGTCATACCAGTGTGGTGTAATACCACGCTTTACTTCAATCATAACACCACCGTTCTTATGCACAAAATCAATTTCATTTTGAAATCGTACATCGGTGATAACATAATTTTTATTTTTGTCAATAAGTCTTTCCAACCTATCAACCCAAAAATTCTCATGGAAAATACCACGTCCAACCTCAGTACCAAGTAACTGTAGGGCTAATCGTGGTGTAAAATCCTTGCCAAATTTTTTAGACCAGAATTTATCTGGTTGTTCACGCCACTCTCTGGATGTGGGTGTGTCTCCTTCTAGGTAATCTCTTGGCCAATCAAACATGACTGCGGCAATGTCTTTCACGCCACCAGCAAAACTAATTTGTTGAAACCCAAAATTTTTTAATATATCACCAGCGGTACCTTTACCGCAACCAATGAAACCTACAAGGCCGACAATCATCACATTTCTCCAACAAAGTTTGCTACAGCAGGCATGTCTCCTTTGAAGTGATATGTTCCGATATGATCCAAACGCATCCAAGGACACAACCAAATCGAACCACCCATCTTGCGCCACAACTGACAGAACATATAATCTTCTGATAGGTAACGGTCGGAACCACCACCCGTTGCAGAATCTTTAGTGTCGATGATTGTGTCAAAGAAAGCATGAATGTAACGTGATCCATCAAAGTGTGCTTGCCCAACATGGTCAGGTTTGTAACGCAATTGTGGAAATGCTTCTGCAAATTTAGGAAACACTTCACGCTTGACCATCATAAAACCAGTTCCAATTTCTAAAACCTCAAGTGGTTCAGAAACAGAAAACTTATCAGTGCCACGTACAGGATTAAATACATAGTCACCTGTAACTTTCTCTAATGATCCAGCATCCATAGTTGGATTTTTTGCCATAGCTTTTGCTACAGAGGACCATTTGATGGCTTTCTTAGGATAAGGGCCACCAATAACATCTTTATCTAAAGCCAAAAGTGCAATCACATCTTTAGGATCGAAATGAATGTCTGCATCAATAAACAACATGTGTGTACAATCCGAACGATTCAAAAATTCATCTACAAGATAGTTTCTTGCTCTAGTAATTAAAGACTCATTGAAAAGAAATGAGAATTTCACTTGAACACCATATTGCATACAGATTGCTTGTAAATCAAGACATGCCTTGGCATAAAGTCCATGATTCATGCCGCCGTACATAGGTGTAGCAACGAAAATACTTTTCTTTTGAAGTTCTTCTTTTTTAATTGAAATTTCCATTTACTCTCCAAAAATAAAAAAAAGGGAGAACCACCAAAGGTGGTCTCCCCGTAATCACCTAATTAGGCGCTGAAGCTGTAACCAGCTTTGATAGCAGCACGAACCATAGATTTGGTTGGTGTGCCCATACGATACACGGCAACTTTGCTACCATCACCACGGGATTTGGTGTTGGTGTAAATTACATGACCTTCTTGACGAAGTTCATCAATACGAGCGGCAACATTTTGGATGCCGAAACGAGCACGAGCCTGTGCGGTTGATAGGGTGTTGTATCCTTCTTTCTTGCTCAAGAAGTTAAGGATGCGGGTTTTTGCGGATAGTTTGGTCATAATAAATCTCCTAATGACAAAGTTAAACAAAGTTCTTGCGTTCTGCAAGTATTCACATTATACTATTACTTAGTGTGTGTGTCAACATATTTTGCGGTATATGTTTTTATCTGCCAACTTGTGGTAGATATTTTGTCTTGGTTTCTTCCCAAGACAGGTATATCAAGTCATCATAGAATAATGATTCATAAGATACATTATTCTTTTTCTTCAACATTGATATACGACCTTTGGCATATTTGGTTTTCCAAATATGTGCCAAGGTTTCTTCACTGGTATCAAATGATTTAACCAGTTGTTCATCACCAATTTCTTTCCTGAGATATTCATTGGTGTTGTTGTATAGAGGAGAGAAGTAAATTCCCCTCTGATGTTCGGTACGAATAAGTTCTTTTGGAATACCTAACTTACCATACGCAAAATTTAATGTGCGATTCTTGTGGTCACGCTTAAGTGGAAGTCCTTTTTGATTCTTAGCTTCCCACCATTCAAAATATTTACGTGTATAATTTTCTTTAACCCAATCATAAATCATTGCTCGGGTTTTACGTGACGGTTCAAAAGCAACCGAACCACTTGAGAAACCCATTTTGTTCCAGTGTTCAAGACCATCATACTGAGATAAGCCACCGGATTTAGTGTTGCCATAAAGGGAAGTAGTTGTAACTCCAACGAGAACATCTCCATATTGTCTTTTCCAATCATTTTGTACAGTATCAGCAAGGCACAATAGTGCCAATAATTTACCACCCATATAATTAAAACCCAAAGGCTGCAAAGGAACAATTGTAGAACCAATTGCAGTATGGTTAATCATGCCTTGTTGTGTCTTAACATCTCTGGGCCAACCAATTGCGGTGTCTCTTGGAGTCAAGTCCAAGAAGTCGGACGATATACACATAACACCAAGATACTTGTCTGTAACTTCATCAACCACGGTGTAATATAGATTACGGCCAATGTTGGAATTATTCTTCATTGTAGAAGAAAAGGTGCGTACTGTATTCCAAGTTTCAGCCAAAGGTCCGTTAGACAAGACTAATTTTGGTTTCAATTTTTCATAGTCATCCGGACCTTCTGGCATCCAAAAATTCTTCTTAACCTTTTCAACCAGTTTCTTTTGTGTAATGTCTACCAACTGAACATCTTCTTCAAACAATGTACTGATTGTTCTAGTTGGATATTTCTCATGCACTTCTAACCACTTTTGATATAAGGTATACTCACGTACATCCATTTTTGATGCATATGTGAGGTCGTTAATCAATATATCTTTTAATTGCTCGGTATCAATATGTTCAAAACGATCAGGATCATTTAATACCTGCCATTTTTCCCATTGAGCATCAACATAATCTATAGGTGTTGCCATTAAGTTCTTGCTTGTAATTGTTTCATATTTTTAGGATTAAAATATTTTCTTCTAATTTTATCCAATTTCTTCAAACCAAATTGTAAAGCTAATGGTTTAACCCTACTGGTATATACAATACCATTCATATGATCCAATTCGTGAAGAAAACAACGAGCAGTTATACCAGTAAATGTTTTGTTCCGTGTGACACCATTAAAGTCCTGGTATTCCACTTCTACTTCGGCAGGCCTGGTAATTCTCAAATTTAGGAAAGGGAAAGAAAGGCAACCTTCTTCCATGTGGGCTTCACCTTTTGTGGAAACAATTTTAGGATTAAAGTATGCCACATATTCTTCAGCTGAACCCATGACAAATACACGATATTCAAAACCACACTGATTGGCAGAAAGACCAATGCCGTTATACTTCTTACAGGTTTCTACCAGTGTGGATGCAAACTCATTGGCATTAATTGGTGCGGTTTCAAAATTAAATTCAGGCAACACCTTGTATAGTGCAGGATGATCCGGTGCAACCAAGTCGAAAGTTTCGACTGGTGTAGATTTAATCTCGGCCTGTTCGGCGGTGTTATATAAAACAATATCTTCTGTACTCATAATTTATCCTATGGTTGGTTTATCAAACAACTTTTTGTATAGTTCATCCACATCAACTACTTTAGACCTAGAATCACACAACAAAACATTTTCATCGTACACTGGCCTAATAGCTAAACCATTGAACGACATTGTAGGCATTGCCTTCTTTATAAACAATAACATTTTTTCTTGGTATTGTTGATGAAATTTCCTTTGGCATAAGAAGGCTTTATTATTACCTATGGTAAATATTCTCCAATTTTTATAATTGTATTTCGACATTATAAACTCACATACTGCACTGTTCACACCAGGATACTCCCAGTCATTGAAATCATCTACAGCAATAACACCATGCTCTTTCATCTTGTCTGCAAATAAAATCAAATCATTCAGTACCACAGGATGTTCATGGCAACCATCAATGTGTAAAAACTTTAACTGATCTTTGAAAATCAAATCATCTGGAAACAATGACATTGTATCGGTTAATTTCCAAATCAGGTTTTCACCTTTACTAAACTTTTTAATATTTTTGTCGGCAATGACTCTTTGTTCTTCGGAAAAAATATCATACAGATAGAAATTATCTTTGGTGTTTTTAAAATTACAAATATTAATGGCACTTCGGCCATTTGCAACACCAATCTCACATATATCACCATCCAAATTGAATTGCACTTCTTTTAGTACACCATACATGAGAACAATATCGACTGGATAAAACCAACCTGGGACTTCTTTGTCTACTACATTTCTTTGGTGTGATAGATATTCATTGAAATTCATTTTGCAATCCTTGAAAAGTTTCCTTTTTTCTCAAACTTAATGACCGAACGGAACTTATCAAATAACTGGTCACCTTTGTGGGAAATAACAAACACATTAGTATCTGTTCCCATTTCATGTATCAACTTTAGAAATTCTTCTGTGCCTACTGTATCAAGGCTAGAATCGAACACCTCATCCAGTATCAACAAATTTGTATTGGTACTATTCTTTAGTTTGGCAATCTGTCGCCAAGTAAATAATAAGGCCAAGTCGATACGCATTTTTTCACCTTCGGAGAAATTGGCATAAGAGAATTCATCACGATGCCTACTCTTAATTGTTTCTTCAAAGTTTTCATTGATGTTGAAGTTAACAAAGAAGTCCATTGCAGACAAGTACTTGTTAATCAACTTATTCATAATTGGTAAATATTGTTTAATGATCCGTGTCTTAATGCCACCATCTTTCAATAAACTACCTGCAAATTCATGGTAATGTTTTTCTATCAAAACACTTTCATAGTTTGTCTTATACTCATTCAATGCGACATTCAACTCAATTAACTTCTGGTCACCGCCTTCCGTACCAGTCTGTTTGTTGGTCAACTCATCTATCTCATTGTTTAATTTATTGATGTAATTGCTTATTGCTGATATAGTGGAGGTGTGTTTAATAATTTCACCACTGTGTTCACTAATGTGTGTAATGATATCCGTAATAGATTTCATTTCAGTAGTTACTTTGTTTAACTCTTGTTCAATCTCAACCAAGCCAGTTTTTTGTGTGGTAATTTTTTGTGATTTTTCTTGTACCTGAGAATCTTTCCACTCAGGTGTAATTGATTGTTTACATGTTGGACAATCGTGGTTGGTTTCATAAAAGTCAATCTCTTTTTGATTTCGGTCAATATTAGTTTGTACTTTACCTTTGATTTGAAATAATCCTTTGGATTTTTTATCCAGTTTCTCTTTCTTATCACCAATCTTATTCTGTAGTACTGCAATATGTTTGTTAATCAATTGAATATCATTTTGCAATTTGCCCATTTGCATCTTTGATTTATCAATTTCTTCCAATTTGCGTTTGATATCCGCATCATGGTTCTTTTTGTGTTCTTCAATGTTTTGTTTTTGTAATGTTATCTTTTCTTCCGTAAGAGAAATGGCATACTTAGATTTACTTAAATCATCTTTGATGGCCGAATTCTTCTCTTTGATAACATTGTTCATTGAAGAAAAGATTTGAATATCTAATAGGTCTTCAATGATTGCTCTGCGATCTGATGCTGATAACTGCATGAATGGAACAAAGGATGCTGAACCAAGAATGACAACCTGCGTAAAAGACTTGTAATTTAATTTGAGAATATTATTCTCCAGTATCTCTTGATAGTCTTTTGCAGCTGCATCTTGGTTCAGCAATACATCATTCACATAAATTTCAAATACATTTGGTTTAATACCACGAATGACCTTGTATTTCTTTTGGCCAATATTGAAATGTACTTCAATAACAGCTTCTTTATTGTTAACGGAATTTAGTAACTGTGGTTTGTTGATTTTACGAAAAGGTTTACCAAACAATCCAAAACACAATGCATCCAAAATTGTGGACTTACCTGCACCATTGTGGCCAATAATCAACGTGTTATTAGACTTGGTAAAATCAATCTCAGTGTAATGAGCTCCAGTGGAAAGAAGATTCTTCCACTTAATCTTTTGGAATAAAATCATGCTTGTTCAGTATTCAATGCCTCTACGTAGAGTTCTTTCAATAATGTTTTTAACCTGTCGTTGTCAATACTTTCTTCTGTAATGCCATCAACATACTTGTTTAATATGGTGAGTGTGTCTTCCGCTTCATCAACCACTTCATCACCATCTTCCAATTCTGTAAAATCTTCAGCAATAGTAATGTCTGCTGGGTTCACATTATACAGGTTATTCATAAACTTGTCAAACAAATACGGATTGGTTTTGTTTATTACAACCACTTTGACATAGGTATTTGTGTATGGTTTGAAATCCATACCATCAAGTTCTTTAATGGTATTCACTTTGTCATCGTACATAATACGATGAAACATTTTGTTTGGATTCTCTACGAATTCAAGTTGGTGAGAATCAAGGTCAAACAAATGAAAACCCCTAGCGTCATTGTAATCTTGCCAAGTAAGTTCGTATGGGTTCCCCAAATAGTGGATATCATTAGCAGAAGATTTGTGATGGTAATGACCACTAAAAGTGTGACTAAACTTCCTAAAAATTCCACGATCCAGTCCTCCTTCGGATGGCATACCACGATACATCGCAAAGCCTGCAATTTCAAAATGACCCATACAGAATTTTGCATCTGTATCTTTTATCATTTTCATAGAATCATCATAATTCTCAGGACAAATCCAGGGCATCATACAGATTTTATGGGGACCAACATAGATTTCTGCCGGATGGTCAATAACATTTAATGAGATACCATATTCACCTAAAAGTAATTCTACCGAGTTCACATCATTGGTATTCTTAAAGTATGTGTCGTGGTTACCGGCCAACATATGAACCTGTATGCCCAGCTCAGACAAAGGATCAAAGAACATTTCTTTGGTGCGTTTCAAAGAAAAGAAATTGATGTACTTCCTTCTATCAAAGGTGTCACCAAGAATCAATAGTGTCTCAATCTTTTCTTTTTCCAATGTGGGAAAAAATGTTTCTTTGTAGAACTTCTCATAGAAGTCTAAGAAAAGTGTTGAATCATTCCTTGCACCGAAATGCTGGTCGGTTATTATTGCTACTTTCATTTGTTCTTTACAACATCCAATACTCTTTGTCGCAACTCAGTGGTAGAAAAACTGTGTTGGCGACTGTTAAAATAAACTTCCATAGGTAACTGATAACCAGTAAACTGTTTGTCCCTATATTCTTCACCTATTATTCTAACATCTATTGGATAAGAAGTCAATATGTCCATCAATTCTTTTTCTGTGGCATATGGTATAATTTCATCAACAAACTTGCAGGCCTGTACCTGTATGAATCTTTCCAGTACCGTTTGTATTGGTTTGTTTTTAGTGGTAGGTCTATCAATCGTAGGATCCATTTGTAATCCCACTATCAAATAATCACATTTAGTTTTTGCCTCTTTTAACATCATCACATGGCCAGCATGAAATAAGTCAAATGTGGAACAAGTAAATCCAATTCTCATAATCACTCCTCAATAAATTTTTCAAGTCCTTTTGGTTTCTTTGCCGCATCTTTTTCGGCTTTCTTTGCCTTCTTAGAGTCCTCATAGTTGCCAATAAATTCAGCAATGTTGTCATACAATTCGAATTGTTTACTTGAACCATCTTCACCTTCTAACATTTCAAACTCATCTAAGATACCATACATTTCTGTGGCCTTGTATTTGACATATAGTTGTTTCTTTTCTTTTTGTATTCTTCGTAGGAATGCAAAGTATATGATTTGAGTGAAGTATGCAAATGGATTGGAAGACTTGGACGGGTCAAAGTTCTCAAAGTACATTAAACAATTCTCAATACCATCCGAAACCATCTCATCTCGGTATGTGTAGTTAATGAAGTTTGGTTTGTGTGACAGGCCTTCGGCAATTTTCATCCAACATTCACCAATGTAATTTGGAATGTTTGGTCTGGGTTTGTTGGCAGCTTCGGCTTCTGCACATCTGGTTTTGTAGTCTACCAATGCCGCTAGGAAATCTTGATTGTTTATATAATGTTTCTGTTTACTCATTCAAATGTACCATAAAAAGTTGTTGACAAAGGGCTTGACATGTGTTAAAGTCCACGGTGTAGCCCGGATGATATTAATATATTAATTTTTTTATTAGCTTATTAATGTATTAGGAAATTCTTCCTGGATTCCTTTTCTTCAAAAGCGGAAAGAACTTCATCAGTGAGAGATACCTCTTTTTCTTTCTTATCGGCTTCACTCAGTTTAATTACCGTATTCAGATAATATTCTTCAAAGTCCTCAGTAGGTTCCATTGCACAGAGTATAGTATCCGGATCAATTCTTACTTTGTTTTCTTTGATGACTGCCATAGGTAACCAACACTGTAACATTAGGTTGACACCTCGAATTTCAAATAACATAGGATCGGTAATCTCTATCATGTCATCTCCTGTATACTCACAGTTACAGATTACATCCAGACCGTCTTTAAATCTTACTATTTTAATGGCCATTTTTAAGTCCTATATTGTAAATTTTAAAAGGAAACTTCTCCTCATTATATATGTTCACTCTTTCGATGAAGTGTTGTAATGTGAAGTTTGTATGTTTTTTGATTCTCAAATCATCTGATATGTCGTATAGTGTGGCCATATCTTTGCCCTCATTTTGACGAAGACCACGACCAATAGATTGTAGGTTTCTAACTCTAGATTTTGATGGTGATGTGAAAATAATATTGTGTAGATTTCTAATGTTTGTACCCGTACTAGTTGTACCAAACGAAGCCACAAAGATTGCATCTTTTTCTACTTCCATAATCTTACGAATTTCTTCTCTGACTTCCGTTTCAACATCACCATCAACAAAAAATACCTTACGACCATTTGCTTTCTCTTTAATCATTTCGTATAATACACGACCATGTTTCTTCATCTGAAACAGAACCAATGTATTTTTATCTAGACTGATTGCCAAGTTACGAATGAAACGATTTCTATTTTCAGACTCAATCAAATACTTTAACTCATCTGGATATGACTTGTCTTTCATTTCTTTACAGACTTCTTCTGAATGCTTCAGTACCAAACACTTTATGTTGAATGCTGATAGTTGTTTTTTGTCAATCAACTCTTTAGTTGATATGACTTTTTTGGTTGGTCCAAACAAACCTTCTAGTACCAGTTTGTGTGTTTTGGTTCCGTCCAGTGTACCAGTCAAGCCAATTCTATATTTTGCGTTGATACAAGATGTTAGTATCGATGTTAGTGATTGTGCTTTAAACAAGTGTGCCTCATCACCAATTACATATTGAAATTGATGGAAGTATTCTGATGGTAACTTGTAGAGTGACTGCCATGTGGAGATTGTTAGGTTCTTGTCCGTCATCTTATCTTTACCTTGATAGATTCGGTGCACATTTTCTTCCACATTAAAACCATTCTCTGTCGAATAGTCGGCAAAATCGGAGTATAACTGTTCAACCAAAGTTGTTGTTGGAACAATGATTAAACCTTTTAACTGTTGATACTGCAACAATTGTCTGAATAACAAATATATAATAAGTGATTTACCTGATGCTGTAGGAGATAACAACAATGTTCTCCGTTTTTGCATGGACTCAATAAATGCATTTTGTTGGTGTTCTCTGACACCAATTTGTTTACCTTGTGAATGTAGATTCAATATGTCAAAGAATTTTTGTGCATGATAGACTGAATATTCATCTGTTAATTCTTCGTATATACAGTTATAATTACGTTCATTGCAAAATTCCTTAATATAAGGTATAAGACCAAGATATATTTTAGAATCATTTAGATGATATAGGTATATTTTACCGTTCCAAATCTTGTTCCGATAGGCTGGAACGAATTGATATCCCGGAACTAGGAATGAGAAGTACTCATGAAGTTCTTTTGCGGTTGACTTCTCACAATTGATTTTGGCATAAACTTCATTAAATTTTGTAATAATCAAATCACTCATTATTTTTTCTTTTTGGTTTTCTATAATTTATGGTATCTCTACCTATCCAAGATTTACTAATCTTTTCTTTAACCTCATCCGTCATTTTAATTGGTTGTTTACCTTTTTTACTATTCATATAACATTTTCTATTACAATATTTTTTAACATCATAGAGAAAAGGTTTTATGCCTTGTCTTGGTATTGTATTATTACATTGTTCACATAACCTCAATATACTATTACAATTATCAAAATGCCACCTTAACATATTAGGTTCATTACCAACAACATCACATTTTGGACATTTAATGAAAGCTGAATTTCTTTTTAATGCATCTAGAATGTATAATTCTTTTTGTTCAATATAAGTTTTATTGTCTATGTCTTCAAATTTAATATCTTTTAAACTTTCAAATATGTTTTCCATAAATTTCTCCTTTTTGGAGTATTTATAAACAATCTTATTTGACCATCATTGTCCACCAACGAATTTCTCCCATGATATAAAGTCTCGGAGTTGCCATGTTCTTTGTTTCAATTCGGCCATAATAGATTCAATAACTGAAACGACTTCCTCATGGTAGACCTTTTTCTCCAATAATTTGATAAGGTCTTTGTCTGCTTCCAAGTAAGTATTGATGTCAGACTTCAATGCAAACTGAAAAGGTTCCCAACCATATTCAGTCAATTCATCTTGTGACATTTTACCAGTAAAGTATTCCCATTTTACCTTACGCATACGTAGGTAATCAAAATGGGCTTTCTTTGATGCGATTTTATGTTTGGTCAGAATGCCAAGATATTTACTGTGATATACAGGTATCTTTAATAGTTCTTTACTAGGTTCGGTCTGGTCAATGACTGCATCCGATTCCCACATTTTTAGTATTTGTTCAAGTGTTTCCATAGTTATTCATAATTGCCATAATCAAAACATTATATCACAAAAGTATTAAACTGTCAAGTATTTGTATGATTGGTACCTAAATGTTGCTCTTGCGGTTATAATGGTGTCTGCGGATTGCGTAGTATCAAATTGAATATCATTTATACTCAATGGAAATAAATTTGTATATTGAATTCTTAAAATTGGATTGTTTAATCCACTTAAAATAGTCAGTGTTGCATCCGAAAAATGTTTGTTGCTTTGTAATTCTTTACTGCCATCACGTTTTTCAAAACCATCTGGATCAGCAATAGAAAGAAACCAATCATATATGTTTTTCCATGATTGTAATTCTTCATCAACCAAAAATTCAATATCAAGTGGAGAATACGTTAGTTTGGTACCAGGTGAATACATGTCTAAGAATGGAGTTGCTCTATTAACTTCACCTAAAGAAACACCAGGTAGATTAACTGATTGACAAAAATATTGAGCGGCCCTAATTCTTTCAAATGTTAATAAGAATTTGGTGGGTTGAAGTAAATCGGTATTTTCTGGTGTTCTGGATAATGCAGACATGTTATCTCCTCTATCTACTATTTAGGAGCCAAAAAAAGACCACCCGAAGGTGGTCTTTAAATGTCACTCTAGTGGTGACTCTTCCCATCCCTGGTACCCTGGGATTACATCAAGTTTTTAACTGTGAAGATACGATAGTAAACGTTGCTACGTCTGTCTAATGCACCGTTGCCAGTTGTAATACCTGTTGCGAATGGGTTTGCAACCATGCCGTAACGTGTCTTGAATCCAATTTTTGGTTGGAATGTGAACTGGTCAACTGCACGAACCATTTGTAGAGGAACGTAAGGGCAGTAGAAAATACCTGCATCGTAAGGTGATGTACCTTTGTAACCAACTGTAACCAATTCTTGGTTGGTTGTGTAACCACCAAAATATGGATCAATGTACACTTTGATACGACCGTGTAACATACCAGCAAATGTATTGCCTGTGTCATCAACTTGTAGGTCAGCTTGTAGAGCAGGTGTGTATTGCAACACGCCAGCCATTGCCATTGCGGAAGCAACGTCGGATGATACAATCATCACGTTACCTTTGCCACGACGAGTTTGCTTAGCAATTACGTTAGCATCACGTTCAATTTGGAAAATCAAACCTTTGAAACGTTCAACAGACCAACGACCGTTAGAGTCTGTGTCCAAGTCGAAAGAACCAGCAGTTGTAACACCATACTGAGCACCTGCAACAGCGCATGTATAGATTGTACGAATAACTTCACGGTTGATTTCAGCAAGAATCTCAGTAGAAAGAATGTTGCTCAATTCTGTTTCAGCATCCAAACCATGGATTGCTTTCAAGTCTTGTGCAAGTTCTAGTGAGTATTCAGCTTTCAACGCACGACTTTGAGCAGTTACAGTAACTTTCTCAATGGTGAATGCCATTTGATTGAATACACCTGTTGAATCGTCAGCACCAAGGCCTTCAGCACGACTTGTTGGCATACCAATAGCAGTTGAAGTATTTGCATAACCAAATCCGCTTGCTGTGTCGGTCATAACGTTGCCTTTGAAACCGTATGGGTTTGCATCGGAACCAACACCAGAGATTACGGTATTTGCTTCATTGAAGAATGCTTCATTAGCGTTACTAGTTGCGCCGCTTTGGTTGTTATAACGAGCACGCATTGCAAAGATCAAGCCGGTTGGGCCTGTCATTGGCTGAACGCCTGCAACATCATAAGCAATCAAGTTAGGCAACGCACGGCGAACCAAACTAATCAAGATTGGATCGTAGTTGGAAATGCCACCGGCTGCGTTTGTTGGTGTTGCAGAATATGTGGTTTCATTCAACTGAGATTGAGCAGAAGCCATCTCACGTTGTTGATTTTCCAAAACAAGTGCTGTAACAGCTTTCTTGTATGGGTCGGTAATGGATTGCAATCCTTCGTGCTCAAGCACAGGTGCCCATTTTTTTTGTAGTTCTTCGGTTAGATACATTTAGTGTTCTCCTTATGAGTATCTTTTATTGGTAAAGTTTATTTATTTAGCCAATGATTTTGAGATGATTTGTGCGTATTGTGCAATTTCAGGATCAACAGATGCCGATGGCTTCTTGTCTTCCTCAATTTCCACTGCTTCGTGCAATGCAGAGCTTTCAATCGCTTTAACTGGAGCCTGGAAGTATGAATCTACCAATGTTTCCAATTTACGACCAAATTCTTCTTCTGTGGTAAACTCAACACTCTCTGCGAGCGATTTCAATTTTTCCACTTGAGTCTGCGTTAGGCCCTCACATACTGCATGTATAGCCTCTGATTTTTTGTATTCGTTAATTTGTTTCTTCATTTGAACGGCAGTCTGAATCTGTTCGTTTAATGAATCTTCCAATTCTTCAACTTTGTCGGTCAATTCTTCAACAACGTTTACTTTTTCTTCTGGAATGTCAATGTAGTGTTCTTCGAACAATGACTTCATGCCACGAATGAAATCTTCAACGATTTCGGCACGTAGACCTTTTTCGATTGCCAATTGGTTTTCTTTGAACCATTCTTCTGACATGTAGTTAATGTAGTCATCCAATTTCTTAGACAAATCTTCTTTAACTTCTTCGACTGAAGCTTCGAATTCTTCGTACATTGCTTCTTCAACTTCTTCCAAAATGGCTTGTGAACGAGCAATAACGGCTGCTTCGAAAATTGTGGTTGCTTTTGTTTTAAATTCTTCGGATAATTCTTCACCAGAAAGTAGTGCACCAACATCTTGGTCCATCTGTTCTTTCATTTTTTGTTTCTTCATCATTTTCTTAATCATTGCTTTGTCTTCACCAGCATCTTCGTGGCCTTCTTTTTCTTCAGCAACTACTTCTTCTTCTGTTTCCACTTCTTCTGGAACATAAGGTGCTGTTGCGCCAGGATTTGACTGCATTGTTTGTGTTGCCAACTTAGCCTTGATTCTGTCACGAATGGCAGAGTAGTCTGTTGCGGCTGCTTGAACAGCTTTGTGTTCAGCGCCTTGTGAATCGGCAGGACCAGATAGTTTGCTGCCAGGTTGTGAACCGACAGGTGGTGTTGCGCCAGGAGGTGTAGCTGTTGGAACACCTTTGGTGTAATCACCAGTTTCGTCATCTTGTTTCTTGATCTCACCAGCAACTTCGCCAACATCTTTCATGCCATAAGCAACAGATGTAGGTAGTTTAGATGAACCTTCTTTGTGGCCACGAGCTACAGAAGCTTCAAAGTTTTCCTTTGCGCCTTCTGTAAGAATTGATTTAGCGGCGTCTGTCAGATTAAATTTTCCCATTTTGAGAATCTCCTTGATTTTATATTGGATATTTATAATTAAAGTTTTTTGATGAAGTTTTCGAATATTTTTAAACTGACACGTTCAATGTCTTTACTAGAAGCTTGTTTGATTTCTCTCTTAGCTTCTTCGTATTGAACCTCAGTCCATATTCCACCCACCATCATCCACTCTTTACCTTCCATAATACCTTGTACAAAAGCACCAGGCGCAGAAGGGTCTGCTACAATATCTGCCGCTGTGGCCAGATGAAAGTCATCTTGAACTATGTTAACACCATTGATAGCTTTAAGAGAACCCATACCACGGGAAGATACACCTAGTTGTCCTCCACCCTCGATAAGATTTCTTGCAATGTTGCCCATTGGCGTTTCAAGAATTTTAGCTTTGCCTATCCAATCAGTTCCTTCTTGGCGCAGACCCACAATAATGTGAGACACACGGTCAAGATTGATAGATGGGGTGTCTGGATGACCCAGTTCACCAAAGGCACGATTTTTTTCTACAGATTCGGTTACATAACGGCCAACTTCTTTACGCATGGTTTCTTCTTTATACATGCGACCGTTTTTGTTAACTCTTTCAGAAACCAGGAATGGACCTTCAATGAAAAGAGTTCTCTTTCCATCTTTTTCTTCCACCAAATAGTTTACTGATTCGGTAATTTCTTTAATAAGTTTCATTTTGGTCCTTATGGTTTCATGCCGTAACTACCATAATTAAAGGCAGCAGGATCGGTAAATTGTCCACGGTCATAGTAAGCATTATCTTTACGCAATTCCATAATGATTGTATAACCTGAGTTTGCTACTTGACCTCTTGTGCAAATTGCAATATCTCCGTTGTTCCATGTTGTGGCTGTATTAGATACAGTTGGATTTTTAATAGTAATCCAGTTACCAGCACCATCATATTCACCACTACCTTGCATGAATATAATTGGTACACCAGAATTAGCTAAATCACTTCTACTATTTGCCCAATATAATTGTACATCACTGCTGCCACTATCTGAATCATACCATATACGGTGTATTGTCAAACCATAATAGTACAATGGTCCTGTGTTTGCAGTTGATGACAATAGATTTGCTCTTGAGTAATCTAAGGCACCATATAGAGTGTTTGCTTGGATTCTGGCCACATTGTTTTCTTGACCTGTACCATCAAATTCACCAGTAAGTTTGATGACTGCGTGTTGAGTATCATCTTTTAATACTTGATATGAAAATCTGTTTGCCATTTGTAATCCCTGTTATTGTTTGAATAATATTTATACCAATATGACAAAATTAAGCTGATGCTTGAATCGCTTCATCTTCAACAGCTGCTTCTGGTGGATTCATTATGTTTTGTGCAACCACTTGTTTGTGGGCTTCGATATGTGCCATCACTCTGTCTTGTAATGCAGAATACAAAGCATCACGCATTTCTTTTGCGTTGTCGTTTTCTGCATAGTCCAATATTTCTCTTGCTGTTGCCATGTTTATCTCCTAATTATAATATACGTTTTAATCTAGTGAATGTGGTATCTTCTAAACTCAAATCACCTTTAACTGGTTTTGAACCACTAGAACTTTTTGCTTTTGAATCTCCTGATGATGAACCACCAGAACTTCCACCAGCTTGACCTTGGTCAGGCATCAATTTTGCCTGTTGTACCATCTGGTCAGTTTGAACTTGACCCATCATTTGTTGTTGTGCAACATCATTAGTTACCGCAACAGGCAAACCTAGACCCATTTCTTTCTCTTTGTCAATTTCTTTCTGCATTCCAACAATCTCATCATCTGTTAGACGCAATACATTTTGTTGAATCCATTTTTGTGAGAAATATCTACCTGTGTATGGATCAACTGCACTCAATAAAGATAATCTTTGGTTAATTAATTCTGCCTCTTTTAATTCAGCAAAATTATTATCTCTAATAAAATTATAATGAATGTTTTCTTTGAACAAATCCCATTCTTCAGCAGTACAAATGCCTTTGAGTACACACTGTACACGAAGAGCTTGGTCAAAAACATCCGAAAATTTGTTGCGTAGTCTATCAACAAACTTAGAAAACTTTAATTCATCTCTAGTAATTTCTGATGAACGACCAAGTGAGAAACTTTGATTCGGTTCCAATCTGGAAACTGGTACACACAATGCACCGTATAATTTCTTTTGGAAGTACTTAACATCTTCCAATTCACCTAAGTTTTGTCCGCCTGGTAGTGTAGTAATCTCTGTGCCTTTGCCACCTTCTCTACGTGGTAACCAAAAGTCTTCCATCATAGACATAAATTTACGGTCATCACGGACTTCACCTGTATTGGCATCATAGACAAGTTTGTTTTTATACTTGACCATGATATCACGTAGGTATTGTTCCGCTTTTAATTTAGGAAGATTGCCAACGTCAATATAAAAGATACGGCGTTCAGGAGCACGTGAAATCCGATAGATAACAGTTGCATCTTCAATCATCCTTAACTGGTTCAATGGCTTGATTGCCTTGTGTAGATATGACAACACAACTGCTCTGCGTGAATCCATAAGGCCAGAAACCACCGAGATGATTGAATCTGTTGTGATGCGTGTACCGACTGGTCCAAAGTTTGAGGCTGATCCTGAGACTACCTTGTCGTTGTAGATGTAGTACTCATTCACAGGTTTCATAATCTCCACACCTGTGCGTTCATCCTTTTGTTTCTTGATCTCACGGACTTTACGCAATCTACGTGGATCAATATATCTTAATTCTTTAATACCTTGTTGTGGATTCTCACGGTCAATAATGATGTGATAATACATTCTACCATCAACATAGTAACGGCGGAAAATATCCTGAGCCATGTTTTGGTAATTGAATAGACGAAGAATGGTATTGAATTCTTCTTTGATGGCCTTCTTGATTTTATCTGGTTGTTTTAAATCGTCCAAAATAATTTCAGTAATTTTACCATCATCATCTTGTACAATAGCTTCATTAACTATATCATCTATCGCAGATTCAATTTCTGGTTGCATTGCCATTTCACGGTAACGAGAAATAAGTTCAACCTCATTCTTTGCAGTACCGTCTAGGTCAACATATGTACCGTAGTAAGCGGCAGATGTAATAGTTAATGCGCCATCATCCGTAGTCGGAGGCGCAAAAGATTGTTGAACAGTTTTTTCTTCCTCATCCTGTTGACGAGAAATTGTAAAACCGAACAGTGAGAATTTATTTGTATTTGCCATATTTTGTGTGTAATTATAAAATCAAAAAAACATGGAGGGCACAAGGCCCTCCTCATATATCAAGTTGTTGTATTTGTTTCCCAGAACTGGTAAGCAAATGTACAAGTATATTCTTCAATCGCATCATTTGAACCCCAATCTAAATCAATTGGTGCCAAGTCGAGTGGGAACATACCAACAAAGTTGTATTTCTTTAGTTCGTTTCCAGTTTTGCCGTATTGTGTAACACTTGCATCTACAGAGTAACCTGTAGAAGTTGCTGCAGCACCAGAACGAACGTTGGTTGCGTGGCTGTTTATTGCATTCATCCATGATTCTAAAGAATTTCGTATTGCAAAATCTTCATCGTTGATGATTGTCAATGTCCAGTCGGCGAAGGTTCTGTTTCCAGGAAACTTCATTTCACGACCAAAGTAGAAAACTGGTACAGTACCAATTGTTGAACCTGGTAACTGTGCAGCTTTGGCCATGAAATTAACTTTCTGACCTGCTAATGCACCGTTTTCGGCTAGTGTTGGAAAAACTAAAGAGACTGAGAACAGATTAGGACGGGCACCGTCACCAATCATGTTCGCTCTAAATTCTGCTACGTTGAATGCCATTGTATTCTCCTATTGTCGTTTTATTTATTAGGCTGCGCCAACAACTGTAGTGAAGTCAACACCAGTTCCAACAGCAACAAAATTCAACTGAATGTAGTTAATTGAACGAGCAGGTTTGATGTAGATATCACCAACAAATTGATTGCTGTCAATTACTTGTGCTGTATTGTTTGTTGAATCGCAAACAACTTTGAAATCTGTAATGCCACGGCGACCTTGAATGTCACGCAAGAATGGAACTACTAAAGCAGTAAACTGAGCACGGGTGAATTCATCGTTCAATTCAAACAATGAATATTTTGCTGCTTGTGCAATTGCTTTTTCCAGAACAATGAACAGTCTACGAACATTGATTCTATCAAATGCAGATGGTCTTGACAACAATGTTTTGTCACCAAACAACAATGTACCTTGGCCAGGTAAAGACACAACAGGGTTTACACCTTGTTTGTACAATGCATCACGGAATGTCTTGGTTGGGTTCCATGCCAATTTAACGCAGTTCTTAATAGCACCACGGTTTAGACCAGCAGGTGAGAACCATGGATCTCTTACTGTATCGGTATTAACACACAAACCAGCAATGTCAGCATTCAATGGCATCCAACGATATGTATTGTTGTATTTGTCTAGTTGATATTTCCAACCAGAATCTGCAACAACATATGAAGATGATCTTGACAATGCAGATAACCAGTTTGTAATATTTGTGGATTCACTTCCACCTTGGTTAACAACATCAACATATCTTGGAGAAACAAATGCAACACAATCTGCTCTAGAAATTGCAACATTGTCAATTACATATTGTTGAACTGTAACGCTATGAGCACCAGTCAATACTAATGAAATGTCAACAGCTTCTTTGTTAACAAATAAGTCATATGCGGTTTGTAAATTTCCATCTGTTGGTGGAGCAGTAACGCCATTTGATAGTGTTACTACTGCTATTGCTGCAGGATCAGCAAAAGTTTTACCAAACGCTGTTGTGCCCCATGTTGCACTTGTTGTTGAATAATCAACTGGATCCATTACATAAACATATTTTGAGTTATTGAAAATAACTTGTTTATAGTAATTAGATGTACCATTTATTACGGCATCTGATGCAGCAGAAACAAAACCATATGTTTCTAGAACTGTTCCTGCAACACCAGTAATATTACCTAATTTGTCAATAACAACAATGTGCATTTCATCTGATACGCCACTCACAGATGTTGCATATTCTGATGTGCCTGGTGCAGAAGTAAAATATGAACTATATGCCCAAGCTGAAAACAGACCACTAGTAGCACAAACTTGAACTTCTAATGAATTTCCTAGTGTGCCTGGATATCTTGCAACGAAAGAACCATATGTGTTTGAATTGCCTGCCAACAAATATGTAGCTTCATATACATCTTCATTTTTAATTTGTACAGCCGTGCCGGTTCCATAAGCATTTCTTGCTGCTGTACCAACAGCTCTGACAACACTTAAACTGTTACCGTAAGCCAAGAAATTGGAACAAGTGAAAAAAGATGTTGCTGTAGATGTGTCTGGTTTACCGAATGTGCTCGCAAGTGTTATTTCATCACCAATCAATTTTATTTTATCTGCTGGACCCCATTGAAATGTTCCAGCAAATGCACCGGCCGTAGTTTGTACTGATGGAACGACTGTAGTTAGGTCGATCTCCGATACATTTACGCCTGGAGAGATTTGAAATGCCATTTTATTCTCCTTGAATTATTATGTTCTTTTGGCAAAATACCATAAGTATATTTATGAAAGGCTGGATTTACAACCTCTCCATCATTTTTCTTGTGAAACTTGCATAGACTTCACCACCATCTGCAACTTCCCATATGTCACCACCCACTATTTCGAAATCGTGTTCTAAACCATCTTCAATGATCGGTGCAGGTAGAACATCATCGTCCATCTGGTTCATACTTTCCAGTTGAATTTGTTTACGGATATCGTGGTTGACAATTTCTTTAAAGTACTGTTGAGTTGTTACCCATGAAAAGATAACCAAAGACATTACCATGTCATCATTTGCACCTTCTTCCGCAGAGAAAGAATTCTTTTGTTGAACAAAAGTTGTTAATTCTGAATAGGTGTCAAAGTCATTTATCAATAGTTTGTCACCCTCAATCAAAGTTTTTAGGTTGGAACAACCAATTGCTTTGACCTGTGGAGACATTTTCAGACCCATTTGAATACCACGGGCAAAACCAGCAGACAATTGTTGAGGTTTTTTGTTGCCTGTAAATATTTTCCATAGGTTCTCATATTCAAAGTCTGAGTGTAGTGAGTCTGCAACCTGTGGATTATTGTTAATTTCTACCAGAATATATGCATCGTTGTAATATCTGGCTGTATTGTAGATGACCGTAGGAAACAATATTGGTGTGATTGACGAACTCTTATATGTGGCCACCTGTTTATATGGTGTCTGTGAGATATCAATGACAGAAAATGCTGAACTGTCTAGGTTCTTACCTTCAGATACATCCACTGTTATACAATATAGGTGATCGGATTTAGATTCGTTTACACCTTCTTTGACTGGATGTTCATAGATTTTCAACAAATCGTGGTTCGCAACAGGGTCCACATAGACTAGTTGTTGTAATTTGTATCCAGAAACCAAAGTATTTGATGAACCCAAGAACTCTGTTTCAAACTCCTGTTTGAATTGTCTCTCAGAGGTGTTTCGGATGGTTTCTTCTTTCCATTTTTCATCACGACCTGGTACCATAGACCAATGAATTTCAAATGGCTTGTAGTCATTCTTCTTGTTAATTGAGTCCATCCATAGTTTGTAGAATAGATTCATACCGTTAGGTGTGGACACAATAATAATCTTTGTCTTTTTACCTGATGAAATTACAGGGTAAACAGAGTTGAAGAATTCTTCCGCAATATTGGTTGGAACGAAAGCAAATTCATCCAAGAATACAATGTTAAATGCACCACCACGAATGGCGGAACTTGATGTGGACGCAGCGATAATCTT